>Ga0065711_1008514_pt1 | contig 21677 bp, 18 predicted proteins | sample Hoacrofraction12_FD_59098 | JGI IMG/M metagenome (GOLD analysis project Ga0065711, IMG submission 59098) | Hoatzin crop microbial communities from Cojedes, Venezuela - Epithelial fraction 12 v2 (version 2) | ecosystem: Host-associated > Birds > Digestive system > Esophagus > Crop | place... | reverse complement strand
GGCCGGCTCGGCAGGGCCGCTGTGACGCGGCCTCGGGTGACTCCATCACCCTGCCCGGTGCCTGGCGCGGGTTTAGGCCCGGCGGAGAACAGGCTTCGTGTTCTTTCGGGGCTTGCTCAGGCCTCGTTCGCCTGCAGTTCCTGCCAGCGTGAGCCGTCTCTTGGGCGGAGGCTGAGCCAGTCGTTTCCCCTCAGTTACAGTTTTTCGGATAAACCTCTGCTTTCCTCACAGGCCGGCGGCGCGGGGGCCCTGTCGCGGGGTTTGGGGCAGTCGCGGCGGCTGGGCTGTGCGGGGGGAGCCGAGGGTTCGGTGGAGCCGCGCGAGGGGGAAAAGTTGTTCAAGGACGTCTGTAGAAACAAACTCCTCATACGTGAATTTGTTTTCGCAGAGCTGATCCAGAGAAAAACAAAGTCCCTCGAGAAGGAAAGGATTGGTGTTAGCGCTGAACGGGCTATACTGGGACAGTTTAGGAAATGAAATAAAACAAATGTATCGGGGAGGGAGCTCTCTGCTTGGCGAGAGGAGAGCCTCCCCCTGACTAAACTGCTGGCCTTGGCTGCTTTTCACGTTGCTCAGATGGTTGGAGGGGTTGAAGAGCCTAGGCTGCGTGCTGGAGATTCTCAGGCTTTGTGGAGGCCGGGAAGGTCGATGTGGTTTTTAGACTGAGCTTACTGGCGTGGGATTAGCGTCTGCGTACAGAAAGGTGCTCTCTGAAAGTCACTTTGTCTGTGGTCATCCTCTGAGGAGCTGCCGCTCCGCTTCTGCCGGCTTGGGAAGAAGGAAGCTGTGATGTTGCTCTGCATCCCTAAACCTGCTCGCCTTGGGGTCAGAAGTGGGCTGTTAAATCTCGAGAGCTTTGCAATTTTGTAATATTGCTACGTTGTGTGGCCTGAACTTTGGTTCGTTCAGCCATCTTTCTGCCTCTTTTATGAGCTGTTTAAAATGATCCTTACATTATGATTGACTGAGGGGTCATTTTTAGTGGCTGTGCTCTTTTTTCCCCCCTTGGCTTTAAGTGACACTGTGATACTGTTCTGTCTCTTCACCCATCTGCCCCAAGGAAAGGAAAAAAGTTATGGGGGGCATAAATCACACCAAAACTGCCCTTGAATGAACTGAAAGTATATGTAGGACTTAAAACCGGGTCTCTGGATCAGCGTAGCACGGGTGGAGTTAGAAAAGGCCAGTACGATGCTACGGCATCTCGGCTGGTGTCACACGGGGAGCGCAGACCGGACCGGTGAGCGTCACAGCAGCGTGTCCGGAGGAGCCGTAGCTATGAGGACGAGTGCAGCACGGGACGTGGCGGAGGGGAAAGCAGGATATACTTGTTCTGGTAATGTGTGCTTTCAGTGATGCGTAGCTGTTGCAGTGAAGTTAGGCAGGATTACTTGTTGACCTGTAAACTAACCCTGACGTGTGCGTGGGTCAGGCTCGGGGGATCTGTCGGTGTGCTTGTGTGGACATGTGGGGTTGTTCTGGGAGCTGCTGCAGGACGTCGTGTCGGACTCCTGTGATGAAATCTGCTTTTCAGCAGTCCACTCCTCTCTCCTAAAACTCACTTTGGGCTGAAATGAAATGTCAATACAATTTCACTGAAACAAAATTTTTTAATTAATTAGAGGTAGATGTAGTTGTCATTTATCCAACAACCTTAAACTTGTATTTTCTTTATTTTCAGCTTGATACTTCAGCAAGCTGGGTGTTTTTGTTTTGGTTAACTTAAAAGTAGCCTCGCTGTAAAGAAAGCTTTAAAATACCCCACAAAAGACTTATTCCGTGGTATTTCACCCCAAGAAGGGTGGAGGAGGGATTTAACAAGACTGAACTACACGTGTATGACATAATTGAAGGCTTTTGTTAAGACTGTAGGTTTATGGCGCTTGCTGTAGCGTTTGTGTCTCAGCCTTTCTGAGCCCATGTGGGTAACTCCAGCCGTTTCATGAATTTTGCTGCTGCCCTGGCACTTCCCAAACTGGGAGCGTGTGCTGGAGCAGAGCCGTGGTCGGTGGCTCCCGAGGGGGCTGCAGCTGGAGGTCAGCAGGAGCAGTCGTGGGCAGGCAGGTTCCCTTCGGAGGGGTATGTGGTACGCAATTCGGGAAGCGAGGTGGCATTTTGTTTCTCTCTTTCCTGGTAGTTAAGGACAGGAGAAGCAGTGGTTTCCCAGTCAGACTCCGAGTGATGCCACTTTTCACTTACAGGCTGCAGGTTTCTGTGTGACCCCCTGCCAGGAGATGGGAGGGAGCTGCGTGCAGGGCTCTTGACAGGCGTTCGCTGCAGAAAGGGTTGAACCGGTTGGAGATATTTACTCTCAGCACAGCAGTGCTAGCAAACCATACCATCAAAGAGTTTCCTCATCTAGTTCAAAATCCAAAGACCGGGCTAGTCCACTCCGCCTTCGTCTAAGCTGGCTCTCTTGCTGGGAGCTGATAAGGAGCAGTGGCTTTGGGTTGTGGGGGCAGTCACCGGGGGTGGTGACGAGCCGCTGGGCCTGACCCAAAGCTCTGCAAGTATCGGGTGAGCTTCAGGCCGCGGTGAGTTCCCTCACAGGCGAACTTTGTGCTGAGGAGTTGATCTGGAATCCCAAAGGCTGTGCAGCCTGCGTGTGCTCCCGCTGATTCTTGTGCGGTGTTGCCTGCAGGTTGTCTTCGGACGGAAGCTGACGTCTTTCTCAACGATAGCACTTAACCAGCTGCAGCATGAGAAGAAATACGACATTTATTTTACGGATGGAGATGTTTATGCACTGTACAGGTAAGTGCTGGAATCCTTGCTGTAACGCGTCCCGGGAGCGGCGTATTCTTATCTGCGTTACGTGGCAGGAAGTGCACGCTTTGGTGGAGCAGCGTGGTTTGGTTTCCCGGGAGCAGAGCGGCTGCCGTGCTGCGTACGTGAGTCACCGTGCCGCGCGGGTGGCTTCGCTCAGCGCCGCGGGCGGCGGAGGGAGCAGCTCCTCCGGGGCTGGGCCGTTGGAGTCCCCACCGCACGGTACAGAAGCGTGGCTGTGTCAATAAAAGTTGCTTTTTGCCTCTTAAGCGACAGCAAACTGGCCGAAAGGCTTTTCATTCCTTGCGTGGCTGCAGTGGGAATTGGTAAAGACCGAATTACTGTCACAATTGTATTTATTGCTGCGCTGCGTGAGGACTAATGGAAACCAACTGAACCAAACATTGTGTGGAAAGAGGAGCCACCTTGTCTGCCTGCAAAGGTCTTGATTCTAAACGGGAGGGAAAAAAGGGTGAGGTAAACAACCAAAGCAGAGTAAAAAATGTGGCATCAGCATCATATTTTAAGAATATTTTTCTTCATGTGCTTAATTGGAAGGCTTTAAGATAATTAAAAGCAGTTGAAAGAAGTGTGAAAAAAACATGAAACTGTGCAGGCAGTGGTACCTTTTTCTCGGAGAATTGTGTGTGATTTGGGCTAAGAATGTGGCTTTGCCAAGACGCTTACAGTTTTGTGTGACTCCGTGTTTATGGAACCGGGCAGGGGTTTAGTGCGCAGAGCCAGCTGGAAGCAGGGTCTGATCCGTAACCCGCTGGCTCAGGGAGCTGCTGCTGAGGACAGGATTTCTGGGAGCTGCGGAGACGACAGTTCCGTGGGCAGCAGTTGGGCACGAGGGAGCGGGGTCTCCTGCTGAGAGCAGTGCTCTCTTGGCTCTTCCTGAGAATCGTTGCGGGGGTTTTGTTTGGGGGGTTTTCCCCTCCTTTTCTGTTACAATTCCCTCTCTCTCCCCACCGTATTCTTCAGTTTCTGACAGTAGAAAATGTAATGAAATTGGATGTGAGTGTTGCTTATCTCAGCTGAATCTTCAGGAAGCAGGGGGTTTGTTGCCTGGCTGTGTTAGAGTCCACTCCAGGTTTTATAGTGGCAGCGTGGGACTTGCGCTGCGACTGCTCAGCTCTGCTCTCACCGCTGAAGCCTCTGTGTAATTTGGTTCTGGTCTGTTCCTGACGGATGACAAAATATTCTTGGAACAGGCAGGACGCTAACCTCATTACAGGTTGCTGAGGGAGCTGTAAAAATGCAGCCTCCTGCCACTGGCGGAACATTTGTTTTTTGATAAAGGTATCAGATGGCTGAGAGGGAATGGGATAATTCTTAGGAAATCTTTCTTGTCCCGCAGGAAGCTGCTGCAGCATGAATGCTCCCTGTGTCCAGATGTGAAGCCGTTCAGTACCTTTGCAGATCTGGAGCAGCACATGAGGAAGCAGCATGAGCTCTTCTGTTGCAAGCTCTGTGTTAAACACCTCAAGGTGAGCTGGTTCCACGTTCCAGGGTGGGGAAGGAGGGGTGCTTCCTTGTAGGACCTGCAGAAGTCCGTGGGGAGAAGGGGGTGGCTGAACAGCACCAGTTTATTCTTTAAGTTTGCTCTGTGTGCCTGCAGTGAGGCCAGTTGCTTTAAGTCTTTCTTCTTCCGTAAACTGGTGAACGGAGAAGGCCTGAAGGTTCCTGGAGGATGACATTGTAAATGAAACCAAACCATATTAATGACCTTCTGATGTTAGCTCCTCTGCCACAACGTGTGTAAATACCAAACCCTGTCTGACAGCAGGTTAATCCTGAGTGGTGGGCAGACTGTTACACCCATAACGGCGGAGACTTGATGTCTGTTAAGACTTATGCTCTTAATGACTTTATCAGCTAAACCTCTAACTTAAGAAAATATTTGATGCTGGTTCAGAAAGCAGAATCCATGATGGAGTGATGGATTTATTTCTGAGATCAGAGTCAGTGTAGCATTTACAGCTGGATCATGTACAGGATGAGAATCCATCTTGCTGGTTTAATGAAATATAATTATATTTCATGGTCTTGTTTATTTGTTCCGAGCAAATTTCCTGTGTCTTGACTTGATTGGAAAATGAAACTCACTGTTGCCTGCAATTGAGGTCTGTGTGCCTACACACATAGAACATGACCAAGGGCTGTTATCAAATGTATTTTAAAACCTGCTAAAGATAAAACAGTTACTGGGAAGCTGAGTTGTCTGTGTCTGAGAAGGTCATGTGTACTGAGCCTTAAAACTGCTCATCTTGCCATCACCGTCATCATCCTTTTTTTTGTTGTTTGTTTTTTAATCCCACGCGAATTTCTCTTAGATGGGCTGGTGTTAACGGCAGTCAGGCGACGCTTTTTCACAGTCTGAAAGTCGGAATTCCACCTTTCCCTGGAGCTAGAGGGGCTTTTGTGTTCCTGAATTACGCATCGGACAAAATCAGCAGCTACTGTTAAATGATTTCTAGGACTGCTAACCTCTGTGTCTAATAGCTGTCAGCATTCCTTAGTGTTGTAGGAGGTAATTTAATGCATGAACACGTATTTTTAGAACTTATTACACATGGTTCTGTATGACTGTTTGTTTTCTCTGAAACCAATATAGTATCAAATCAGAGAAACACGTTTATCCAGCGGTGCTGCCGTTGGTTTGTGCCAGCTGAACTGTAGCTTGCTGCGAAAGGGGACCAGATCCAGAAGTGGTCAGGCTGACCCGAACAAACACTGACACATTTCTTTGCAGGGTTGGCTTTCAGTGAACAGATTTGACTGTCTTGTGGCCGTGCAATCACCAGAGCTAATTCAAGGGAAGTGATCAGGGGAGGGCCGGACCGCTGCGCTCGGTTGCTGTGGCCTTGAGCTCTGGTGACGAGGTGTTTCATGGTCAGCTCAAGTAGCCAGCGCTACGGGAACTTGTTTGTCATTGTCTCTCGCAGAGAATTCACAAACAGCAGCAGAACTTGTTGGCTTGTAATTTCAGAATATCACAGAGGTTTTTATTTCACAGAAAAAGGTTCTGTAGCATGAGTACCCACTCAAAAGAAGTTCTTAAACTCACAGAAGCTTCAGTAAGTCAGCCGTAGCCAAGCCAAGCAAACCTTTTCCCAGAGCAAGCTATCGCTCCTTGTCTAGGTGAGAAGGAAAGCGTATCTGTTCTCAGGGCTGTGTTTATCTTTTTGGGGCTTCAGAACCCTTCCCACCAAAATAGCTCCCGAGTTGGTAGGGGCAGAAGATTGCCTTGTCACACGAAATGTGCTCGCTGAACTGTGTCCTTTGTACGTAGCTGTCTTGGGGCAGGTGCTGTCTGAGGGCAGTAAAACAGCTCACTTCTGGTTTGGGGCTTTTTCTAGTTCGAGTATGCAAAATGCTGTATGTTCATAAATGCATACTTAGGATTTTTTTTTCCCCACCAGAGATCATAAAGTTTGTTACATTATGTTAATACACAGACACTCAAAAAAAGTGAAAGGTAAAAAGGTGAACTAGATCTGCTTCCAGTGTTCACAATTTGTGAAATGCAGGTTAGGTTTAATTTGGATCTATCACTTGAATTTTGTTTCCTATTGACTGACAATTTTAGGGGTTGGTTGTCAAATTGCATCTTTCTGAAGGAAGTCTTCTGCTCATACGAACAAACAAGTTGTGCACAACCCGGCTTATTTTTGTATTTGTTCTCTGTTCACAAGAAGTAATGCATACATATATTTTCCTTCAGATTTTTACTTATGAACGGAAATGGTATTCTCGGAAGGACCTCGCCCGTCATCGAATCCATGGGGATCCAGATGACACCTCTCATCGTGGGCATCCCCTGTGCAAATTTTGTGACGAGCGTTATTTGGATAACGATGAGTTACTGAAACACCTAAGACGGGATCATTATTTTTGTCATTTCTGTGACTCCGATGGTGCTCAGGAATACTACAGGTTTGCTCAGGCAGTTTATTCCTCTGTCTGTAGGTTAAATTTTGAGGAAAAATTGCTTGGGTCTGCTTGGAATTTTGGGGAAAGTAGTGCTTGAAGACAGAGAGTAAGAATGTGAGCAGGTTGGCTGCAGCCTCTTGTTCCTCAAACCAACAGCTGGCATAATCGCTTTCTGTCTAGTTCAAGTTTCAAAGTTTTCTTCATTAAGTGTTAAACATCAGAAGTTAAATTTTGCAGCACGACAGCAGATGTCTGTAGCTGTCTGCTGTGTTAACGCTAATACTCCGAGGTTCACGGGCAAAGCAGATCAAAGTAAGTTTTGCTTCATGAAATAATGCCTTGTGCACAGCTGGGCGCGGCGAGCGTCAGGCAGTGAGTTTAGTTCACCTTCTGGGATCATTTAGTTCACCTTCTGGGATCATTTATTTCACCTTGTGGGATCATTTAGTTCACCTTCTGGGATCATTTAGTTCACCTCTGGGATCGTGCCTTAAGGTCGGTGCTGACTGCACACGAGTGGTTTCAGCCGGAAAGCGTGCCTGGGGATAAAGAAAGAACCGAGCGCCTGAGCTTGTCCTCGCTTCGTCTTGTGGGAGTTGCCATGCACCATTAGCTGTGCCTTCCCGACAAACACGCTGGGAGGGCTGCAGCTCTGCCTCTCTTCTCTCTGCAGTGACTACGAATACCTGCGTGAACACTTCCGCGAAAAGCACTTCCTTTGCGAAGAGGGACGGTGCAGCACAGAACAGTTTACCCATGCTTTCCGCACAGAAATAGATTACAAAGCACACAAGACAGCCTGCCACAGCAAGAACAGGGCCGAGGCCAGGCAGAACCGGCAGATAGACCTCCAGTTTAACTACGCTCCCAGGCACCAGAGGAGGAACGAGGGTAAGCGTGGCTGGGGGGTGAGGCGGGCAGAAACACGCTCATATTTACTGCTTTGAGGGTTCTCGGGAACATCTGGTGAACATTTCCAGAAAGAAACCCTTTACAAAGAGGGTGGGCGAGGCCTGGAATGGGACCCTGTGAGGTTGTGGAGTTTGTCTTTGAAGATAATGAGACCTTGACCGGACAGGCCCATGGGCAACCTAATGCAGCTTCAGAGTTGGCCTTGTGTTGAGTGAGGAGATGGAGCAGATGACGTCCACAGGTCTCTTCCTACCTAAATTGTACAATTTTTCCCCCCATGTCTGGATTTAATGATGGTAACGTAATTTTGGGAAAATTGCTGACTTTCTTCTCCAATTTGTGATTACGTGAATGACTTCTGTTACAGTTAGTGCAAAATAGCGATGAGCGTGGAGCAGGAGACTAGAGCAGCATATCCACCCAGGAGTGCAGAGATCGACATACGCATGAACTTTTCTTCTCTGTGGAACTGTACGTAGAGCGATCTCTGCATAAAACCAAAATTACTCGAAACTCACATCGCAGGTTGCGATACACGGAATGCATACACTGCAAAATATGGTTTAATGTAGCAGTCCCGAAGGTTTTGTAGGCTACGTAGTTATCAGAAAGAAATCAAGACAGGCTTGTTCATGCTTTTTTCAGGCATAGTGTGATGCCCAGAGTAGGGAAATAGCCCTGACCGTGATCGATGTCCGTCCTGTTCAGGTGTTATAGGTGGAGAGGACTACGAAGAAGTTGACAGGTACAACAGGCAAGGGAGGTCAGGCCGACTGGGTGGCCGAGGAGGTCAGCAGAACAGAAGAGGCAGCTGGAGATACAAGAGGTGAGTAGCACAATGGCTTGTGGATTTGTATTGCTGCTTGGTGCTTTTTACTCGCCAATTAACAGTGTTTTGGTGGACCAGTAGGAAGGAAGTGGGTGCAAGATTTGGAAGCCTCTGCAGTGAAGCCTTAGTTGAGAGTAGAACTAGCTTTCGGTCTAAGCCTGCGTGCTGACTACATGTGTGGTCAAAGTGAAATTATTTTGTGTGAAATTCCAGCTCTCTGGAGTTGCCACAGAAAGCAAACAATGTAATCTTCAACTGGAGGGCTAAATACTCGGAGTCCTAAATTAATTTCAGCAACTGTTTCTATGCTAACTTTTCTAAACAGGATTTGCTGAAGCAAGTGACAAAGTGTTTGCAGGTTTAGTGGACTTTTTGGTCTGGGTAATCATGAAGTTCCTGTTCTAAGGACCACGCTTTTCATTGGACTAACAGGTGTCTGTGTGGCCAGGCTGAGTGCTTTGGAAAAAGAAGAGGGTTAAGTATTGAAATGAAACTTTGCATTTATACGTCTCTTCATCCACACAAGACCCGAGTGCTTTATACATATTGCACATCTGTTTTTCTTCTTTTTCTTGCTGGCTTGTTCATTACTGGTGATTTCTCTGGGGGAAAAAGTCCATCTTTAAACACCTATGTGTTGGTGTCGCATGCGGATCGAGCTTGTGTTGAGAGTTCATGACAAGCTATGTCTCGGAGAGTTACTGTGGCCTACAAGTAGGATTTCACACGTTTGAAAAGGAATGGGAGAGGCAGATGTCCCTGTGCACCCTTGGTGCTGTCTCCCCCAGTTCACCCTGGTTTCTTCTGGCCTGGATTGTTATTGCCACACGTACAAGCTGCAGATCCAGGGGTGAGCGTTGCCTGTCTCGCCAGCCAGCGTGTATCATAGAATCATAGAAAGTTTTGGGTCGGAAGGGTCCCCTAGAGATCATCTAGTCCGACCATCGCAGCGGTGGGTTTGGTTCAGCCTCTCAGCAGGTGGCAGCACGCGATCAGGGAGAGTCCTCGAGCTGGCGCCGGAGAGGGGAGAGCTGGAGGAAGCCAAAGCTGCGCAGTAATCCGTTCTGTTTGACCGAGAGAATCTGCCCTGTCCTGCAGGGAGGAAGAGGACAGAGACGTTGCCGCAGCAGTCAGGGCATCTGTAGCAGCTAAACGGCAGGAGGAGAAAAAACGGGTAGAAGACAAAGAGGACGGCAGCGGTAGAGGTAAAAAGGAGGACTTGAGGGATTCTGAAGCGCTCGGCTCCAAACGCGTGCCAAAGTCTTCAAATGAGGCGGCAGGTTAGTGCCGAGCGCGTTCCGCGGCTGCGGGGAGGCATGGCGGGTCTGGAGGTCAGCCGGACAAAAGCGGGAGTCGCCGTGTGGCGTTCTCGGAAGCGGGCGGAGGTGGACGGAGCTGTGCGGAGTCGTAACGCAGCAGCACGGGTCTGCAGGGAAGTGCGTGCGAGCGGGCTGGGACTCCTGCGGCAGGTCACGCCGGAGGCGGAGCTGGGCGGAGAGACCCGATGTGATGAACACACGGCACGATATTTGCTACTCCATCCGACTCAGTACAACCTAAGAATGCACCGTGTCCTACTCTAGCGTGCAGGAGGTGATTGATGGTGATGCTTGAGCTGAGCTTCCCCTTGTTTGAGAACAAGCTATTCCCAGTCAAAGTTTGTAACTGGGGTGAAAGCAAACCTTTAACTGTTTTGACCCAGGTCCAGTTTGGACTTGATGGTCTGAGAGGTCTTTTCCAACGTATGATTCGATGATTCAGTTTGGGGCAAATAAATACGATGCAGTGGTGTTTTGATACTGCTGTTGCTCCAAATCCATTTTCCGCTGTTTAATTGCCCCTGCGACAGGATTTCCACGTGATGATGACATGCTTTCACTGTGAGCTGAGAGCTGCTGGGAGCTCTCTTTGGTTACTGGGTGCAGCTCAGCTGGGGGTGGCAGGCAAGGGTCTCTGCCGCCGCTGCCTGCCCAGCTTCTGCTGCGTGCCTGTCAGAGCCGTCACCGGTCTGCCCCTGAACTGCTGCAGCCCGCAGCACAGGATTTGGATTTTAAGGCAAATCTAAATTGGGAATGAGTTACGTTTCGATGCAGAATGACTGCCCAGGAGCTAACAGCTGAGCAGCTCGGGCATCTCTGCGGGAGAGGTGGGATGGACTGCGCGGAGGAGCAGCTTTCCAAGCGAGGAAGCGTTGGCGTCCGTCGGTCGGAGCGCTGAGGCTCTGACGGGCGTCCTGCCCTGTGCAGGCAGTCGAGCGCGAAGCTGTGGTGGGAGCGGGCAGCTGGGGCACTGGCATCCCACTCTCTGGAGGGTTCCCTCACAAAGCACTCACCAGCCAGCGTTTTGCTCGCATGAAGTATCGTGAATTTCCCGTATGCCGCAGCCGGTATACGATGGCATCATGGTGAATGGAGTTAATTGAAGGAAATAGTGATGCTTGGATTGAAATTGTTCTTTTGGAATGTCACAGTTAATGACGTCATCAGCTGCTGAAAGTAGGGCTTGTTCATGCTGCTGTCATGTTCATTGATAGCTTCCACTCTGAAATGAATGGGTTTTAGTTGAAAACATTTCTTTGCTCTTTTTGTCAATACTCCAAAAGAAGCAGCTGCTAACGGTGCTTTAAGCCAAGATGACTTTCCAGCGATTGGTTCAGCAGCGGGACCTCTGCAAGGGTGAGTCTGTGCGAGGCTGGGGCAGCGAGGAAGCAGGTTCGGAAACTTACTTAATGCTCTGCATTTCTGGAGAAAATAATTTTACAGATCGCTTAAACTACAAATGCTTCCCCCTTCTGCCTTGAGCTGCTTCTGTGCCAGTCGCCTCCATGAATGGCGTCGGCTGTGGCTTTAATTCTCAGCTTGATCTTTTCGGGGTGCGATTTCAGGGAAACTCTCAATGTTCTCCAGCCATTTTTAACTTGATAACTCACTTTGAAGGAGCTGTGTCCTGTGAGTTTTAAAATCCATCATCCCCTGAAACTGGTGATGCTCAGAACGGTGTCTTTGCAGCATGTGGCAGCTAGAACGCGTGCCTGCAGCTTGCTGCTCGAGGCGAGCTGCGCTGCGGCCGTCCCAGTAACGCAGCAGGGGAGTGGGACCGCCGCGAGGGGACCCGCTGCAGCCGCGGGTTGTGAGCCCGAGCGAGCGGTTTGCATCCCGGTAGCCCGCGGGCCGGCTGTGCCGCCGCAGCGGCAGTCGGAGGAGGAGCGCAGGCAGCATGGAGCTCGCTCTGCCTCTGCAGCCCCGCTCTAACGGGCTGTGCTGCTCCTTTCTTACAGCCCTGCCCAGCTAGCAGCGGTGAAGCTGAAAGAAGAAGATTTCCCAAGCTTGTCATCCTCTGCGGCACCCACCGTCTCTTCTGGGATGTCTTTGACGTATACAGCGACTGCAAAGAAAACCACTTTCCAAGAGGAGGATTTTCCAGCTTTAGTGTCCAAAATGAGGCCTAACAATAAAACAGTAACGAACATCACGTCTGCGTGGAACAACGGTTCCAGCAAAAATGTGGTCAAAGCCATTAGCAACCCCTGTGTGAACCAAACGGCCAAAAAACCATCCTCCTTGAGCAGCACTAAAGGGAGCAAGAAGAGCGTTAAACTCTCTCAGTCAGACGATGAAGACGGCGGTAGCGGCCTGACGACCCAGGAGATCAGAAACACGCCGACAATGTTTGATGTGTCGTCCTTGCTGGCAGCTTCTACCTCACAAACTTTTATGAAAGTGAGCAAGAAGAAGAAGATGGGGGCTGAGAAGCAGAGACCGTCGTCCCCACGCCCGTCGCAGGAGACCTCGTTTGCCCGGTCGTCTCCTGAGAAGCTGCCGGAAGCAGAGCAGACGTCGAACGCATCCTCTGCCCTTCCCGGCCCTGACCGAGCCGCAGCCGTCGTGAACGGTCATTCGGAAAAATCGTTAGCGGCCTGCAGTACGCCCAAAGAGCCCCCCGGCCTTAAAAAGCCGGCGGTGACGAACAAATGCCCTTTACCTCAGGAAGACTTCCCAGCTCTCGGGAGCTCAGGATCCGGCAGAATGCCCCCGCCACCAGGTAAGCACGGCAGGGCACGGCCGGCTCCGCGTGGCTGCGGCTTAGGGATCCGTGGCACGTGGCGGGGGTGCGTAAACTGCTGCTGTGGCTCTGCGGGAAGAGCGGTTCTGTCACCGTCTGCTAGCTGAGCCTTGGAGTTTGAAAAGACAGTCTGGGGGACGTGGGTGGGCTTGGGTGTCCCCCGAGANNCGGCTGNCGATGCTGGGATCCCTCTGCTCCACGCAGGTGTCTGCTCTCCAGGGTGGCTCGCTGGCAAATCTTTACCTGTCGCTGCGTTCCTGATGGGTCACGTCTGACACGCTTCGTGCCTTTCTGCTTTACGACCTGGTCTGGAAGCCGCCGCGGGCGAAGGGAAGCTCTTTGGCTGTGACCTGTGCCTGCTGGTGCTCGTCAGCTGGCTCGGTCGCCTCTGCCTTTGCAGAGATTTAATGCCCTTGCTTTTAGCGGTGCCACACTCTTGTAAAAAACTGGAGTAACATAGCAACAAAAGGGACTGACGGGGGCGTTGAGGGAGATTGGGAGGTGCTTGCAGAGGTGTCTTGTTCTGTGCTGCTCTGCAGGTGCTGCTAGGGGGAGTACGCTGGAGCACGCCGTGCCTGGTGCTGGTGGGATTCTGGAGCCATTTCTGCTCGCTTTTATCATGTAAAAGTGTGTTTCATTGTGAGTTTGAGTGGGGTTTTTAAAATTATTTTCTATTGAAGAAGTAAATAAATAAAGTGCTTTTTCTGTAGGGTGACATCAGCCTGTGAAGTGCTTCCTGACCCAGCTGTTAAGGCAACAGATCTCCACCTCTCCAAGTTTTAGGTTTTTTTTCCAGTACAGCGATGTCTGCACTGCTGACTGTTACTTCTTAGCGCTCCCGGAGAGTACGTCCGACCACTGGTGTTCGTTGTGGACGGTGCTGTGCGGGTGCTGCTGATACGTGCTCTGACTCCTGCCCGTTCTCTGCTTTCCTGTAGGCTTCAACACTGTGGTGCTATTGAAGAGTCCTCCTCCGCCTCCGGGACTGTCGGTGCCTGTTAGCAAACCCCCTCCAGGGTTTGCTGTGATTCCATCCACCAAGATCTCTGAACCTGTCACTACGTCTTTGAAAGAGTGAGTAAAAGTCCTTTGAGGTAGAGTCACTTCACCCCTTACGTCTCAGTTACGTCACACGAGCTTCAGACAACGCGTGGACACTCGGAGGGGGTTGTTCTGAGCGGGTGCCAGCAGCGGCCAGCCACGAAATGGCTCCCGCTGGGGAGTCCCGTGGCCGTCACGGGCGGGATTCAGGAGAGTTGTGTGGAAGAAAGCGCGAGCGGTGGGTGGATGTGAGTCTGAGGAAGTGAATGCCTCTGCCGTGTGGCAGCCCAGACTTCTGTCTTTTCTTGATTTGTTTGGAAATCTGCAGCTTCAGTGTATTTCTTAACCTTTCCATTGATGCTGTCGAGTCCCAGAAGCAAGGTGCTGAAGCACCTTTTTCTTGGTGACCTCTGAATGCCTTCGTTGCTCTGACCTGTCCAGCAGCTGGTCCTTGGCCAGGGCCCTGCTGGGCCAGAGAGAGGAGGTCTGGGGAAAAGAGGAGGGGAAGACTTGTGGCAGTTTAATGCAGACGTCTGTATTATCTGTTCAGTCTCACCTGCGGTGCGGTCTTTGCCGCTCCTGTCTGTCTAGTAAGCCTGGCTTACAAAGCAGCTCGTCAAGACTCTGTTAAACTTGGATTTTAAATAGTCCATCTCGGTGAGGCTGGAGTCTGGTACAGTAGTCCCACGGGACGCATTTCCTCCTCCCGTCGCGGTGGCCGTGCGCTGCTGGTAGCCATGGCAGGTGTGGTTGAGCGGAGGAAGGGACGAGCCGGACGGTCGCGATCCCGCAGCGTCTTTGTGTGGCACCAAGCGATGTCAGAGTCACTTTTGGTCTTTTCAAACGCAGGCCAAAATCCTGTCACGGATCGTACTTGATACCCGAAAACTTCCAGCGAAGGAATATTCAGCTAATACAGTCTATTAAAGAGTTTCTTCAAAGCGATGAGTCCAAGTTCAATAAATTTAAAACTCATTCTGGGCAATTCAGACAGGTGAGTGGGCAAGAACCTTCGGATTCCTGAAACCTTCCCTTCTGGGAGAAGGTGAATCCCGCTGGGGTTTTTTGTATGTCTGTATAATTTTTATTTTTTCCCCTTGTTTCTTCCAATTCTCTCTTCACTGCAGGGTCTGATTTCTGCAGCACAGTATTACAAAAGTTGCCGAGAACTGCTTGGCGATAACTTCAAGAAAATCTTTAACGAGTTGTTGGTGTTGTTGCCGGACACAGTTAAGCAACAGGAACTGCTTTCTGCTCACAACGATTTCAGAATCAAAGAGAAACAAAGCTCAAACAAATCCAAAAAGAACAAAAAGAACGTTTGGCAGACGGACTCCGGCTCCGATCTCGACTGCTACATCTGCCCCACGTGTAAGCAGGTGCTGACGCAGCAGGACGTTCTCACCCATAAAGCTCTGCACATCGAGGACGAGGAGTTCCCGTCGCTGCAGGCCATCAGCAGAATCATCAGTTAGCTTCCCGGCAGGCCAATAAAGCCGTCTCTGTCCACGAGTTTGCACTTTTTGGAATGAGGTTTGGCAGCGTAGCGGGGCCGGTGGAGGAGTCGGGTGACGTTAGAGAGCCCTCTCGGTGCCGGTCCTGAACACCGGGCAAAGGGATCGCTGGACTGCGCCGTCGCTAACGAGCGCCCGAAGGCTGAGCTTCCGCGTCGCCGGGGCCGGGCTGGGCGGCAGCCGCAGGGGGGGCAGGCGGGGGGGCACCTTTCTCCTGCGACGGGTGGTAGCTGAGAAAACATTCTCTGGTCTGAGGACTGACAGGGGACGTCATAGGGGAATAAGCATCTGGTTCGGGTTTTCTCTTTCTTTTTTCAGGGGTGGGGGAAGGTTAGGAATCACTGCAATGACTGGAAGCAAAAGCGGCTTCCCTTAGAGTATTCTGACTTATTTTTTTTTTTGTTGTGCTGTTTCTGCGACCACGGAGGTCACGGTAGTCAGGGGCACAAAGGCGCAGAGAAGGAGCAGGCGCTCCGTGCTGGTGAGCGAGACCATCGCAGCCGCGTGTCTGCCGACACCGGGCTGCTCCCGCGGCAAAGAGAACTCCCATCGGGAGCCGGAATTCCTTCCGCCGCTCGAAGAGCTGGACTGGCGCGTGCGATGGTGGAACGCGGGCTCCGAAGTTGCCTCTGACCTTTTACGTACCACATTCTTTACAGAAACTTCTTTTGTAGCACTGCATGTAGAAGAATAACGTTAAGGCTTTACGTGCCGTAAAGCACCCTTCACGGTAATTTTATTTAATGACTGCCATGTTTCTAATTGCGTGGATGTATTAACGGTGGTAGCTCCACACGACAGCGCACTGGGACGTTAAATGCTGCTGCTCCCTGGCCGCGTTCAGCTGCAGTGCCTTCCCCTGCCTTTCTCTGTTTACAGTGGTCTGCGCTGACGAGGAGAACGGGTTCGGACTGCGCGGAGCGTTCACTCCCCGCGCTCCCGTGGGGCTCCGCTCGCGACGCGGGGCAGGCGCCGAGTTCCACCGCCCCGAGAGCGGAGGGAATCGGGGAATCTGTCCGTGCAGCAGCAGCTGGGGGGTGGTGGAGCGACGGGAGCCCTCCCTGCAGCGCGCTCTCCTGGCCCTCGTTCAGTGTCTGGTTCTCTCCCAGCCTGGCAGACCGGGTTGAGTTATTTTTAATGGGTAGGAATAAAGGTGAAATTAATTTATGTGATTTTGAGTGATAAAACACTGCTTTTACGTAAGCAGCATTGAGCTCCGAGTGTCGCTGAAGAGCTACTCCTGGCTACAGAAAGTTCTTGCCTTACACTTTTCATTTCTGCTTGCTCTCAGGGCGCGGAGTGTTTTCGGTTTCTTTTCCGAGTAATTAAGATTGTTTTGAGTACCTGAAGGTGTTGTACTGGGGCCAGGCCGCCCGCCCTGCCGGTGGATTCTTTGGCTGCATGGCTGTTCGTAAATGCATGCGTCGGTGCCCAGTGGTGACGCCTCCGTGCTCCTGCTTGGAGCGGGTTCCTCTCGAGCGGAGCGGGCGGCGCTGCCCAACGCGGCCGCTTCGCCTGCCCGCACCGCTTCTGCTCGGCGACCGAGCCGTGGCGGTTTGTGAAGCCCGGGGGGAGTGAGAGGCCTGTTCTCTGCAGGGGTGCTTCACGTCTTCCCTTCGTTCCTCGGTGAATTCCTTCCGCGTCGGCAGACGCGTGGCGCCCAGCGGGCGCGTGCTGCTGTCGTCTGCTCCCGGCGCTCGCTCGCTGGGGCCTGAGGAGGCCGTTCCCCTGCTCCTTGTGCTCACCGGATCAAATAAAGTACTACCAAATTTTTTTCAGGCTGCTTCTATTAATTTTTAACTCTTTATTGAAAACAGGTTGCAGTTGGTACACAGACACTGAAAATACATAGTCACAGGTTGTTCTCTCCAAAGATATCTTTATATATAGAATATATACAAAAGTTGTAAACATTTTAAACTTATTTCCATACACAGTCCACCTTATACTACAATGCATGTAAGATCAGTGACAACTGCAACACGTGGAAGCGGTCTGCTTACACCGAGGTATCTGCAAAACAACCGTACATCTGCGAGCCACGTTTGGTATCGCTTTGATATTAAAACTCTTAACGAATCTGAGGCGTAAACGCGTATCGCGGTGAAAGGCAGGGGGCTGATCGTGGGTTGCAGGGGGACAGCGCGAAGGCTGGCTGAGCCTCTCGGGGGGTGGGGGAGCCTCTCCTGCTACCCACCGCTTCCCAGTGCTCCCAGCAGCGTCCTGCGAGCAAACCAGGGCGGAACTGGGCCCTTCAGCTCTGCCCAGCACGCTCTGGGAAGGCGAAGGCAGAAGGGAAGCCCGCAAATACACAGAGCAGCAAGAGAAATAATTATTGAACTGGTGGGATTGAGTCCTGCACAGACAGCGGCGTGGGGGGAGCGGCCGGGCACCGGGGGGGCTGGCTGGGAGAGGGAGGGTGCCAGTTGCCCCTGGGAGGAGGGCAGAAAGGCTGAGGCGTCGCTTGCTGTGGTGGCAGGAGCTGGTGGGACGGTGACGTCCCGACTGCCTGCGGAGGGGACCCGCGGGGAGGGCTCTGCTCGAGCTGCGCCAGATGCAGGTACGTGCTAACGGGGGAGATGGTTTGACAAAATCTCAGCTAAGCAAAACCTCCACCTCGCTAGGAACAGCTTCAAACACTGAGGAAAAATTCCAATTCTTTCCAATCTTTTCATATGTTTAAAATAAATAGGCAAAACCCGCGAGGTGGGAAGGTCAGTGCTGACAAATACGCGTGTCGTGGCAGCAGGGCGACTCGGCAAACGCAGCTCCAGGAAAGGCGCAGGGTTCTCTGAATTCTGTTCTCTACACCCAAATTCAGCGCTAACGCTACGCAGAGGCTTTTGGCACAGCGCGCTCCTGCTCGCCTGGGCTGCGGAGATCTCGAGGAGAAGAGGGGATCTCCAGCAGGTTGTGAGGACAGCATGGGGCACGGCACGAGCTCACCGCACAGCCCCAACGGGCTGCAAGGAGGGGAAAACTGGGAGGAAGGAGCACGAGGGATGGCGTTACGAACACTTGAACCCCAAATACACTACGGTTACTACACCGACGGGTCCGATTCCTGACCAGGAGCCCGTGGGGTTGTGTCTCGCCGAGTCGCGGACACACCAGCGTGCTGCGCCGGCCAACGCGCGGCACTGCTGACACCGGCAGCTGGTGGGACGCTGCGGGGGCTGGCGAAGAACGAGGGTTTGGTACAGCCCGGAGCTCATGGCACGGCTGGCGGCAGCGGCTCGCCGGCCTCTGACGTGTTTCCACCCAGCCAGGCCTCGCTGGCTGCCGGCCGTGCTGCCGCAGGGCCGGGGAGCGACAGCGGCGTTCGGCAGCGGCCTCACCAACGCACCAGAAAATGGCTTTGTTTGAGGTGGGCAGATGGGCCTGCCAAGGTGCCACGTTAACAGCGGCTTGCAGCCCCGACGCGGCCTCGGCGGGCCGACCACGGGCACGAACCCACCGCTACCGCCGGGAAAAGCCGCCCCGGTCCTCCCCGTGCCGCCCCGCCGGGGCTGCGGCAGCGTCGCGGTGCCAGAGGGAGCAGGGTTAAGCTTCCTCGAGGTGCCTGTTGGTGCAGCTGGCCGTCTAATTCCTGGCTCTGGTTTAATCAAGGAGCAATCTGTCTCTGTCCTGCCTCCCTGCTGCCAGGAAGCCTCTCGGGTGCCCAAGCCTCTTCCTTCTCCTCCTCCTCCTCCTCTCCTGCCCAGAAAAGCGCAGCCAGGTCCCTGCACGCTCACCGTGCCGACCACAAGCGAAAGGTAACGCTGGCTTTTGGGGAGCTGCAAAGCCGCTGACCTCAGAAGAACGACAACGCCTCGGGCGGGGGTGACGTCGCGCTGCAGTCGTCCCCGTTTCTCCGTTGCTGCTCCTGAGGCCGGGGCGCGCGGGCTGCGCGTGTGCGTCCCCTCGGGTCCCGCCGCCGGCGGGCGGGAGGGTGGGGAGGAAAGAAAGGCAACGCAGGCCTCGGTGCGTACATTCAGATGTTGTAATATTCAGCATGGTTACACCAGGGGTCAGGACGCGTCCCGCAGTCAGACAGAGCTTTAGTTCTTTACGGTTACAAGGAAACTCTGGAACAGTTATATAGTTAGAAAAAATACAATGTACTGAACAAACATTATCTCACGTACAATCAATTTAAACACTTAAATTGATTATAATTTTGCTAAAATATTAACACAAGTACTGTTTGTGCTGCTAAAATTTCAGTGTTCCCTCTAAGGAAAATATTGCTACAGTTCTACCGTACCCTGTATTAAAATCCTTTGCCTTTTTTTCCCCCCCCCATGCAAGACTGACTCTAGAAAAATCACGAGGGTCCTGGAATTACTTTCGGCTTGCACTGTACCAGGGTCTGGGTGTCCCTGGTCTGCTTAGTGCGAGGCCGTCCCGCTGCTCACCAAGCCCAGGCCACGGGCAGACGCCCCGGGTCGCTCTTCCTCGCGCCTTGCGTTGGCCAAGCAAGTGACACCGCGGCCAAACAGCGCAGCAGCCGCCGGCTCTCGCTCCTGCTGCTGCAGGAGAGGCTGCAGCGGTGCGGGAGAAGCGTCCGAGCGGGGGAATGCGGCCTGGAAAATCCCGGCCGGTGAGCGGGAGGAGCTCGGCGCCAGCCAAGCCGGCCCTGGCTGCGAACGCAGCTTCAGCCCGGGCTGAACAGCAGGGGTTCAAGTAACGCGCGTTGTCACTGATGACGACTGCTCGCTCGCGATGAGATTTGCTGCTTATCGACTCCTGCATTTATTTGCAATTTAGCAGCAGAAATGAGCTGTGTTAATGATGACAAAAAAAAACCTGCTGGAGGCTTTTGCTACAAGGAGAGCTGGGGCAGTCGGTAACTATTGCTTGTCACGAGGTCAGAAGGCAGCACGCAACTTCTGCCGGCGTAAAGCGGCAAGGGGAAACCCCGGCTCCCAGCCGCCGGGAGAGCCCGGGGCCTCTGAGGACGGAGCTGCCACCGAGGGGGTCGGGAATTCAAGTTTCAGCTCCTTTGCTTGGTCCTTAGCGACAAACAGCTCGGCTCGCGGGCAGGGAAAGCAGGCAGGTTGCCGACAAGGATCTACGGGAATTTGCACATTTAGTTGGTTTCGACACGGCAGGAATTTTGCAGCTGAAAACCAAACCTGAGCCTCCTTCCCGGGTGCTTTTCATCCGCTCCCTCTCCTCCCTCCCTGCTCGAGGGGACCTCGCTGGCCGGCAAAGTCTTCCCAGTTGTCCTCCTGAACTCCTCATTTCTAGAGACCGCCGGGTGAAAACGGACGGTCACAGCCGAGGCTCCGCTGCCGCGGGTGACCGACGGTGGCTGCTCCCAGTATGAAAATACAAGTTCCATGCTCCTAAGGGACGCGGAGTCGCCGAGACGCCCACCCCTCTGCTGTTGGCAGCGCCAGTAAGCGCTCAGCGCTGCCAACCAGAAATGACTTCTACATTTCCAGACCTTCCCAAGCCCTCGGTGGAGAACCTGCAACGCGCCGCCTTTGCTGCTGACAAAAGGCTACTCCTCGTTAGCAGCCAGCTATTGCTGAACTGGTTTCCAGTCTCAAACAGTAACTCTCTACCCCTCAGNCAGAACCCTGTTGTAGCGCGGAAGCGATCTGGATACCCAACGCAACCCNNAGCCCGCCGTGCCCCCCCCAAGCCTCTCNCATCCCAAGCGAAGTTTGAAACNCCTAAGTGGATTGTTGTTGTTTCTTTGTACAGCAAATATATACAAATAAAAGTAACACAGACACCACTCGTTTCGCTGTGAATTTGGCACTTTCCACGGAACGTGCGCAGGAAAGCTCTGCAGCGGCGCGGGGCCGACCTCCCCCCCGCCGCCCACCCACCCTCGCCACCACGAGACCGATTCTGTGTTAGCTCTGGAAGAACGAGATAAATAGCAACTCCTCAGCTACCGTGTTCGCTAACAGAATAAGGTATTCCGGGCTCTCCCGGGCGCTCAGCAGAGCCCAGCGCCGACTGCCCGGTGCCAAGGCCTCAGCGAGGGCATTTATCCACCTTCCGCCACGTGTCGGTGACGTGGTAGCAACCTTCCTTCCGACTTAGAGGGAACACTGCTTTTATAAAACCCTTGGACAGGTAAGACAAGAACCAATACCACTGTACAGAATTCACTGCACAACTAGCTAATAGTAAGGAACCCAGCACTGACTCGCCACATGAAGGGAATGGGACTGAATACATTTGCAATCAACCGGTTAAGGGTACTGCACCGTAGGACTCGGTCTCTCGGCACGCGGCCCTCGCCCCTCAGTACGCTGGCACTTGGTAGCCTTTCGGGTTGGCGTCTAAGGTCTCGGTGAAGGGGGGGCTCTGGTAGGTCTCTGTGCTCTCGACGCCGCTGCCGGCCGGGTAGCCGGGGTACGCCGCGTTGGGGTCGGCGGCGAACTGGTCGGTGGCGAAGAGCGACATGTCCGTCCCCAGGCGGTATCTCTGCAGCGCCTTCACCGCCAGCGCGACCTGCGCGGGACGCAGGAGGGTTACGGGGGTGGCAACGCCGCGGACTGGACCCCCTGTCTGCCCAGCACCCTGCATGCCCCCCAGCACCCTGCATCCCCCCAGCACCACACATCCCCCAGCATCCCACATCACCCCAGCATCCCACATCAGCCCAGCACCCC
>Ga0065711_1035904_pt1 | contig 21679 bp, 16 predicted proteins | sample Hoacrofraction12_FD_59098 | JGI IMG/M metagenome (GOLD analysis project Ga0065711, IMG submission 59098) | Hoatzin crop microbial communities from Cojedes, Venezuela - Epithelial fraction 12 v2 (version 2) | ecosystem: Host-associated > Birds > Digestive system > Esophagus > Crop | place... | reverse complement strand
CTCCCCCCAATACTCAAATCCTAACACAGAACGAGGACTGAAGCAAATGTTTGCCTTTCTTTCTGTCTGGTGTATAATAAATCCAATTCATGTAAGGCAGTTTTGGCACTAAGCTATGTATTTGCACATTTCTGTTGGCTTAAGTCACACTTTCTGTTAGGAAAGCTGTTCAGAAAAGGTTTATTTCCTCCACTCTTATAAATTGTTGGCATAAACAACCATTCAAAAATTTAACCTCAGTTATTTGGCATTCTAATAATTTACATCAAAGCCCACAAACTTGGGTTTCCTGTTAAAATCGGTGTGTGAATTTAAGTGTATTAACCTTCAAAATATTTAAATTCAAGCTAAGAGAATAAGGAGGGGGTGGAAGACATCTGACAGCTACACCGCTCACTTTCACTGCTTGTCTAACTGGAGGGTGTCACAGAATAACCCACACAGCTGAATCCTGAACTGGCAGGAAGAAGAGGTGAAGAGATTCTTATCGTCGTTCTTATTCCTCTTCCATTTCTATCCAAGCTCCTCTGCAAAACAGTGCTTCTTGTCTCAGCATTACCTCCTTCTTGGTTTTGGTTGCTTTCTACTTCAGCCATTATCTTTTTTAGATTTTATTGGGGGGGGGGTGTGAGGGGAAGCTCCACAAACAACATAAACGTTTTAAAAAACAAGCTCCACAGTGACTTCAGACAGGAGTGCAGTCAGATGGGGCAAAGGGTGTGGTATGAAACACCAGAGTACTTTGACAGCGGCACAGATTCACCTGAGTCATGCCTGCTGGGTGTCGCAGTATCTCCAGCCTGAAAACGAGGAGATGAATAAAACATGCACTCAGTCGCTGACTCACACACATGCAAGCATACAAACTCTTTGGCATTTCTCCTCCTCTGACATAACACAAGGAAAAAAAAAATCCACACAAACAACACAAGGAAAATTATTTTGCGCTTCACAAATTCTGTTCTGGTAAAGAAGATTTATACACAAGAAAAGTATTTGTGCCTGCAGCTGGAACTGAGATTTTTGAGAGAAGTATGGAAGCACTGACTAAGCCTTTTGTGTCTTCGTTTACCTAAAACTTGATTAGCACATTGACATGCCAAACACAGACACTTTCCAAAAAGGGTTACAACACATCTACCACGGGGGAAAGGAATAGTGCCAAAACAACATCGTACCCTTCTTAGTTTGCTACAAACTCAGTAACTCTGGTCAGTTAAGAGGTCCTTAAATGATTTTTGTGACATCTTTGCTACGTCATCTGAGACTGGTGAATCAAAGGCAGCTTGCTTTCTGCTCCCACAGCTTCATTGGTGATAAACACTCTGCAGCTGGCTATGGAGGCAGTGTTGGTAATAGTTTACAGGCAGGATTCAATCTGGTTCACTCGTTCAGAGTACTTTTTTGCATCCACACAAGAGAAAGCAGAAGGAGAAAGCAAGCCAGTTGGGACAGGAGTGATTTTCAAGGAGCCATCACCCCTCTGACATGAGCTGCACATTTAGCTAGTGCCAAGGCAGTAGCTGACATCGCAGGAGAGCAGAAAAGCAATCCGCCTGGTGCACTTTGCTGCGCAGGGTGTTCAGAAGCACGGAGCTTCCACATCACACAGCATCGAACTATTTCATTCCGGTGCAACAACAAGACACGCTGATCTCAAGCAAGAGGGATATACGTTTATGTCAATCAGCACAACGATGGAGTTTCCACCGTGCCCCGACGCCGGGCTCGAGGCACTGGGACAGGTTCACTCGCCAGGGTGGGCTGGCTGCCACCTCCCCCTCATCTGCCTGCTACCCCAGGGGTGCGCGCAAGCGCTTTGTTATCAACGTGGCACAACAGAAACAGCCTCGCCTCTCTGCAACTTGAAGCTCTGCTCTTACCCTGCCAAACTACGCTGCTTTGTTGGTTTTAGCTGTGTTGGGTTTTTTTGTTTGTTTGTTTTTTGAGACAGAATTGGACCTATCTTCTCAGAACTATACTCACTGCACCTGGTGCCTCCCTCACATGTAAGAGTTGAATTTTAGCCATCTTTTTCCAACTGTGTGAGAGACAAGGGGAAAAAAAAACCCAAAACACAAAAGGCAAGTAAATAGTTGAGCAACTACAGATAGTAAAGGCCAATGACACTTGCCATAAAACACAGATGCTGGGTGGTTTAACTGCAATGCTTGTGGAGTGATGTAGCGTGGTGCAGGGATACCAAAGCTAACAAGGAAAGATCTCTCAGTTACTAGAAGCAGACAAGCCAGGTGAGCTGAGAAATGGGACATGTTATTGAGGATATCTGCCTGCTTTAGTATAGGCTGAACTGTTCCCAATACCAAATCTACTTTGCTTGTACCTACACATCAGTGTATTGCCAAAATCAACGGTGTTCTCAAAACAGGTTGACTTTGATAAGTTAGGAAAGAAACAAAGGTGCTACACTAGCAGAACCTTCTAATCTTACAATTACCAGTGTGCCAGCTCGATTTAAAGACAGTTGTTTTGCACCTTCTCCCCTGTATTCATAAGTTATATTCACCATGAAATTTTGCAGTTTGGAAGACTTTAACAACAAAAAAAACCCCAAAACCCCACAAACCCACACCCAAAACTGAAGCAGTGACTAGGCACATCATTGGATGGTTGCATCCAGAGGGTAGTGGTCAACAGCTCAATGTCCAGAAGGAGATCGGTGACAAGGCGTATCCCTCAGGGGTCCTCAATGGGACCAGTGCTGTTTAGTATTTTCATCAATGACACAGACAGCAGGATCGAGTGCACCCTCAGCAAGTCTGCAGATGACACCAAGCTGAGCGGGGCGGTTGACACGTCTGAAGATGGGATGTCATCCAGATGGACGTGGAGAAGCTCAAGAAGTGGGCCCATCTGAACCTCATGAGGTTTAACAAAGCCAAGTGCAGGGTCCTGCACATGCGTTGGGGCAACCCCTGGTATCAATACAGGCTGGTGGATGTAGGGATTGAGAGCAGCCCTACTGAGAAGGATGTAGGGTTACAAGGACTTTGGAGTACTGGCGGACAAAAATCTCAACATGACCCGGCAATGTGCGCTCACAGCCCAGAAGGCCAACGGTATCCCGGGTTTCATCAAAAGCAGTGTGGCGAACAGGTCAAGGGAAGTGATTCTGCCCCTCTGCTCTGCTCTGGTGAGACCCCATCTGGTGTACTGTGTCCAGCTCTGGAGCCCCCAGCACAGGAAAGACATGGACCTGCTGGAGCAGGTCCAGAGGAGGGCCACAAAAATGATCAAAGGGATGGAACACCTCTCTTACAAGGAAAGGCTGAGAGAGAGTTGGGGCTGTTCAGCCTGGAGAAGAGAAGGCTTTGGGGAGACCTTATGGTGGCCTTCCAGTACTTAAAGGGGGCTTATAAGAAAGATGGGGACAAACTTGTTAGCAGGGCCTATTGTGATAAGACAAGAGGTTTGTCTTTTGAAATAAAAGAGATTTAGACTAGATATAAGGAAGAAATTTTTTACAATGAGTGGTGAAACACTGGAAGAGGTTGCCTAGAGAGGTGGTAGATGCCCCATCCCTGGAAACATTCGAGGTCTGGTTAGACGGGGCTCTGAGCAAGCTGATCTAGTCAAAGACGTCCCTGCTCTCTGCAGGGGATTCAACTACATGACCTTTAAAGGTCCCTTCCAACCCAAACTATTCTATGATTCTATTCTATGTTTTGCAGGTAGGCTAAGCAAATCAGAGGTAGGAGAGATCAAAATTGAGGCAGAGGAACAGATTCTTCTGTACCGCATCTGCACTATGCAGGAGACCTTGCCAATGTCCTCCGCTGCCTCCCCCAAAAACCAACCCATCTCACAATGACAGTGGATGCCTAAGAACTCAGAACCTGTCAGATTACAAACTCTCTTTGGAAAAAGCTAAAAAGATATTTCACTCTAATTTTTAGTAAAATAATTTAGATATGTAGACTTATACTTTATCTTATGATTCAATACCCAATTCTGGGCTTTCATGGAGTCCAGCAGCAATTAAGGAGGACAAAAGATGGTATCTGCTTTGAAATCTGTTTTGCCTCTTGCTATGGTCACATGTTCCCTTTGTTCTTTTTAATGTTAATGTTAATGTAATTGTATTAATTTTATCAGAAAACGGAGGGAGGGAAGGTGATCTAATTTCAGTGGGAATGCCAAAGGAAATTTGTATCTGCTGTGGCCACAATTAATGATGTGTCTGCATCAAAGAAAGAAATTAAATCTTTCAGTTGTCCTGCTGGAAGTGCAAAACTTCTCCTGAAAGACCTATGATCCCATTCTTTAATCTGTATATTTCACATGAGTACTACCAAGTATATTATTTATTTTACACTCAATCAGGGAATTGAGTGAAATACAAATAGAATATAAACTGAAGCATAAGAAGTTCCGTCTGAACATGAGGAAGAACTTCTTCACTCTGAGGGTGACGGAGCCCTGGAACAGGTTGCCCAGGAAGGCTGTGGATTCTCCTTCTCTGGAGATATTCAAGACCTGCCTGGACAAGGTCCTGTGCAGCCTGCTGTAGGAGACCCTGCTTTGGCCAGGGGGGTTGGACTGGGTGACCCACAGAGGTCCCTTCCAACCCCTACCATTCTGTGATTCTGTAATTAATCAGGACAATAATTACAGACATATGCTAAGCCACAATTAATGAGCACTCATGTATGTATTGTATGCTCCTATGTACGTCAACAAATTCAAACACACAGCAACCAAAAAAATGACCCAAACAGGCTAAGAAATGCTCTAGTCTCAACAAAGTATCCTTGGCTGGAAATATCATCAGTTATTTATATAACAGTCTAACAGATACAAAATGTCTGGCTTATCACCTTATCTTTTTATACATTGGCGGTATTTAACCAAAATAAAGCTAACAATGTCATACTCCTCTTCCTGTCCATCAGTCAGAAGGCTTCTACTGAAGCAGCTGAAACCTCTTGGCCACTCTCAACCAAGTCTGACAGCAAAATAAAAGCAAATCTATTTCAGTTCTGACAAGACTCCTTCACATGACTACCAGTTTTCATGAGGGGTAATGCTTGGTATGACTTCCAAAGTGGAGAGGGAAAGGCTTCGATATGAGGTCGGTAGTTACCTGGCCTGGCCAGCCCACCCCTACCCTCTGTTGTCCAGCTGATTCTTAGTGGATTTACAGTAGTGATAGGGATTAGAGAATTAGGGTGTATATGGGATGTGAAACATAAATTACTGACTAATTAGGTTTAATTTTCTGCCTGCAGAGCAACACATTCAGGTTAAGCTGTAATTGCAAGCCATCTAAACCTAAATGATTACATTCATACTACAAGCTCTGCCTAGCTGCTCTCCTTCATCAGTACTCACTCCTTGCTCCAAAAAGAAACTGTTGTTCTCTCCTAGGGTTACTACTTTCTGCCTTGCCTTCTAAAAGAGAATAAAATGTTTCAATCAAGAGAAAACGAATCACTTAGTTTAGGAGTTTTCTGAGATTAATGATTTTTAAATTTTTTTCTAAGCCAGGAGTCATGAGACTAGCCGGAGAGCCAGAAGACCTGGAGCTGCAGACCTATCTGCATTTCACACGAGTGATTATCAGGGAACAAACAAGTAAGAACTTGTTTTAAAATCCTGCAGTGCAGACATGTTTCATGGTAAGGAAGTAATTTCCAGAGCTGAAAGTACAGGGTCTGCACAGATGCTGCTTCTGCTTTCTCCATGGCCGCTCCTGGAACTAAACAAACCAGCATGATAAATGCTGTAATTGGTCCTCCAGACCAGATTTGTCTGATATATCACATCCAAATAATAAACAACAGTAATAAGCTTTTTGTAACAAAGATTTGACACGTTTTCTCATGTTTTAAATTATTTTTTTTTGCATTATGTAAGATGGCTTTTTCAATGCGGCACACACCCACATCCCTCCCACATGCCTACATATATGGTCCATCCATACACCTACGGAAAATATATTATTTAAACATTATTCACAAAACCTGCAAATGTGAAGAAAGTCCAGCTTGACAGCAGAGCAGAAGAAAAGCGGCACTGAACTGCCAGATTTGTCCCACAATATCTGTTAACCCACGCATCTGAGAAAGGGCTGAGATCTAACACCCTTTCTTAGACATGTAAAGTATATGTTTACGGGCTGTTACGCTACGAGGTCATCTGACATCACTGGTATAAGTGCTGTCACTCTCTTGCTGAGCCTCTGCCAGAAATGCCGTGGAGAATGTCTGCCAAAAGGAGGACTTTGCATCTGCCATCACCAGCTCCCAAACCAACACACAGAGCTTGGTGGGAAACACTTCCTAACACAGGTTCTCAACTTGTTTTGGGTTTCAAGGCAGTACAGTTACTCGACTGCAGTTATCACTTGTGCAATTCACCGGCTGAGGCTTGAAAGTGTCACCTGCCTTCCCTTCAAACACTAGATAGAGAAAACAAAGCGCATCTTAGCAAAGCATCAGGGTAAGTTCCTGACTACAAGGCTGACACCAAAGTTGTAATAAGAAAAAGAAACCTATAAAATGCAATTCTTGATTGCATTTAAGCACTAGGTTCCTCTATAACTGCTCCAATATATCAGGTAACCCAGGTGAGAGAGATCACTGGCAATTTGCTCCATCTCCTATGGCTATTTGCCTTGGAGAAGGCTTCTGTTTTTCTGTCCCCTTGTGCAAGATGGAATACATCCTGCCTTTTTCTTCAACTATTTTTTCATATAGCTAAATGAAACACAACTTTTTTGGGGGAAAAGGCGATGCAAACTCAGTTCTTGCTCTCTAGGACTGGGATTCTTCCTGCTCCCTTTTTCTCTGCAATCAAATTACAAAATGTGAACATGGCAAGCACAACACTGCCTTCTTTTGCAGTTTTTTCCAACTTCATATCCCTTTTCTGTTTGCTTATTATCATATATATATATATATATTGCTCTCTCATAATTTAAGAGTTCTTGTTCTTAAAATGTCCACTATCACCCTTCACCATTCATATATTCTACAAATTATTCACTAAATACATTTTGTTCAATCTCTGCCTTGCTCTTTGCTGATCACACACACCACAAACGGCAGGTTAACCTGCCAGGTTGGACCGTACATTTCTAGCGTTTGTCCCTGAAGAACTTAACCCGTGAGCAGCTGCATGACATTTGCTTCCACCACTACAGTCTTCCAGACAGCAGAGACAGACCCAGCGTCCATGTCAACCCTGTCCTCTTCCCTGCTGACATCACACACGCTGTTTTTTCACAGTTGTGGTGCTTCTGTTGCCTACATCAGATGGGAAATCTGGCTGCTGCTGCTGCGGAAATTAGTGACAGAAATTCTGAGGCATCACCTATGCGGATGTGTCAGTGTAGACTGAAGAGAGATAATTTTTTTAACTTCTCAGAGGCCACGTCACTCTTAGGAAGGATCATAATTAATATTTTTATCAGTGAGACTTCACAAGAAGTACAGTCAGCAAACCACACGTGCTGACGACAGCGTTTGAAGACACTGCCCACACAACAGACAACTGGGACATCGTAACGAAAACCTGGATGAGGGGTGGAGTGACAGAAATGGACACAATTCAGTAGTGCAGCTAGAGGCTGTACTCCCAGGGACTAGCAGTAAGAGCTTTCCATCATCCCAAATTCAAAGTTTCTCCATTTTAGATGGTCAAGATCATGTTTACTATTCAGCTCAAGAACAAATACAAGACAATGGCGCGATGCGGTCACAAAAAGAAAACATAATACTTAGGTAAAGCAGAAAAAGCCTTTTCGCTAGATGCAGCGAAGTTTTATGTCATTGAACAAGGCACAGATGAGACGTCTCCTGGAACACCACATAGAGGAAAAACTTTATGCTCTGAAGTTGAACTAAATGGCTTCTGCTCTACAAGAGTATTAAAAAATACAATTTATACTTGATTTATATTCTTTCCTTTAACCAGATACCTAGGTGGACTATAATCTGCATAGAATTATAGAACAGTTTGGGTTGGAAGGGACTTTACAGATCATTGAGTTCCAACCCCCCTGCCATGGGCAGGGACACCTCCCACCAGACCAGATTGCTCAAAGCCCCATCCAACCTGGCCTTGAACACTGCCAGGGAGGGGGCATCCACAGCTTCTCTGGGCAACCTGTGCCAGTGCCTCACCACCCTCAGAGCGAAGAATTTCTTTCTTGTATCTAACCTAAATCTACCATTTTTCTGTGTGAAGCCATTACCCCTTGTCCTATTGCTCCATGCCCTTGTACAAAGCCCCTCTTCAGCTCTCTTGTAGGCCCCCCTCAGCTACCGAAAGGCTGCAACAAGGTCTCCCCGCAGCCTTCTCTTCCCCAGGCTGAACAGCCCCAACTCTCTCAGCCTTTCCTCATAGGAGAGGTGTTCCAGCCCTTGGATCATATTTGTGGCCCTCCTCTGGACCCGCTCCAACAGGTCCATGTCTTTCCTGTGCTGAAATATAAGTAAGTAATCAGAAGCCTGTTCCTTCCCACCAGAGGAGAATTGGCGGGAGTGGGGGTGAAGTAACTGTAGGGTAGAGCTTGATGACCTTTATGGAAGGATTACATAGTGTTCTCTTGCTAGCATGAAGCAGCATCAGAATTGTCCTTGCTCATTAACTCAAATGTAAACACTGCTAACTCCCTCCTATTTCTTTCTTCTGTATGCATCAAACACGGAGCATGGACAAAATCCTGCCTCTTGCAGCAGGAAAGCTAGTACAGGAGAGAACCAACAAGAGTGCTGCATGTGGCCTCAAAACTTCAACCACAAAGTCATGAAGTGGACAATATTAGGCAAATGGTGATGTCAAGGTCTCACAACATGCTGATACACGTTAAATAATTGACAAGCCTTCTGACAACTACGGAGCCCGGCAGACAGAGCTGTGTGCAGCAACAGCAGCTGAAGAGACGAATTCACTGACACAGGACAGGGCAGTTTTCTGCCAAGTTTCATTTTGAAAACTGAATACACAGCAAGTGCTCCGGCGTCCCAGTGGCAGCAGAAACCCACAAACTGGGCCACTATCCCCCCAGTATCCTTCCCACCCCCACCGCATACTCAGTGCACAAAAGAAATCTGGATACATCACTACCGACCATATTCTAGATGGTGACAAAAAGTAGAAGGCAGTGAGTCACTTTCTCTCATTTATGCAAAGATCTCCCTTGATGTTAATATAATATCCTCACACAGACATAACAAATTAAGGCATTACCTGGATGGCAGTTCTCACTGAGCAGTGTTTCCGGCTGCCAGGAATCGAGAAATCAGGTTACACCCCACTAAGGCACCCAGAGCACACGACGCACGGGGCAGCCTATTCCATCCCCCTCTGCACAGTGGCAAGCCTACCTTGGATTTTCACAGTTTTCACTACCTACTCCTATTTATAACTGCATCCCCCCCCACGTACTTTTAATTAGCTCACCTTCATTAATGAATCATTATATAATAAAATGAAATAAATATTCACTGGTTAGTGACTTTTTAATGGAAAGGAGGCAAATAAAATAAAGTCAAATTACATGAAATAGACAAAGAATGTATTTTCATAAACTGAAATAGCAATGCCAAATTCATTTCTCTGGGTGGCAAGCCAAAAAAATGCAGAAAACAGTAAAAAAATGGTCACATCATCTGTTACGATATTTCTGTGAAAGTACTATTGCAAAGATGGGCATTTTCTGTCACTTGAGTAAAAAAAATAACAAGTTATAGTACTACTAAAGCAAATTTTTATTCTGTAAATTATCAATATTCTCACGTAAGATAACAGGTGCTGTAGCATTATAAAGGTCATAGGATTTGGCTTATAAAATGTAACAGCATAAAAATGAAAAACGTTCTGAACAGAAAAAACCCAACAAATACTAGCGATCAGTAGAAATGAAGTTCTGAAGAAGTTTGAAAGAGTCATCTTTTGTTTTCCTGGTTTAGAGAGAGTCACTAGGTTGGGTTACTGTCAAATGGCACAGTGAAAGAGTTTAGATACAGGATAAAAACTGAAAAGTTTAGGTAGGCTCTGATGAGAGCAGATCAAATCGTTAGAAGGAGTAACAGATGCACAGGAATAAGAAGAACAATTTGAAGGTTTTGTCTTTAACTGAAAAAGTCATTTTTCAATGATCAAAGCAATGGACATTGCAGGGATTAAGGTTTAAATACCAAGCATCCAGACTGCATTTTGTGGATGGGAAAAGTTCCGTATTAGAAATGTTGCAAAAAGGAAAAAAACGTTGGTGAGGTTAAGGCAACTTTGCTTGGATTCAAGGGCCTACATAGAGACAACAATGATACAAAGGAGGCCTGAGAAGAATCTAGAAGGGAATTAAAAGGAAGCATAGATCTGAGGTCTCTATATTAGGCTTCTGATGAATCAAAAAGTAAAGAGGCATTTGAACTTTTCTGAAGGAAAAAAAAGGGATACAGGCCCTAATACAGTAAATTAAGCATACAGAAGAATATCATCAAATACTGAGGTGGAGAAAAGTCAGTAAGTGCTGACATGCATTCTGGGCAGCTGAAAATGTATGTCTCGGATGTCAGTAGTACACGGCAATTTTCACAAAGGACCGGGCAGGCATTACAGTTGAATGGGAGAAGTAGTCAAGCTAGGGTCCCTGAAGTAACGTCTGGAAAATAACAATCATGTATTACTGAGCTAAAAAATGGCATTTAAAACAGGCACAGGATCAATATGCATAAAAGATCACGGAGCAGATCCTTCTGGAAACTACTCTAAGGCACACAGAAAATAAGGAGGTGACTGGTGACAGCCAGCATGGCTTCACTAAGGGCAAATCGTGCCTGACAAATTTGGTGGCCTTCTACAACAGGGTTACTGTGTTGGTGGATAAGGGAACAGCAACTGATGTCATCTACCTGGACCTGAGCAAAGCATTTGTCACTGTACTGCACAACATCCTTGTCTCTAACTTGGAAAGAGATGGATTTGATGGATGGACAACTCAGTGGAAAACGAATTGGCTGCATGGTTGCACTCAAAGAATTGCGGTCAATGGCTTGATATCCAGGTGGAGACCAGTGACGAATGGCATTCCTCAAGGTTTGGTATTGGGACCAGAGCTGCTGGACATCTTAGTCAGCAACACGGACAGTGGGTTCAGTGCACCCTCAGCAAGCTCGCCGATGACACCAAGCTGTGTGGTGCGGTCAGCACTCTGGAGGAAAGTCATGCCATTCACAGGGACCTTGACAGGCTTGAGAGGTGGGCCTGTGCGAACCTCATGGAGTTCAACAAGGCGAAGTGCAAGGTCCTGCACATGGGTTGGGGCAACCCCAAGCACAAATACAGGCTGGGTGAAGAATGGATTGAGAGCAGCCCTGAGGAGAAGGACCTGGGGGTGCTGATTGATGAGAGGAGCTCAACATGACCTGGCAATGTGCGCTCACAGCCCAAAAGGCCAAATGAATCCTGGTCTGTATCAAAAAAAGCATGGTCAGCAGGTCAAGGGGGGTGATTCTGCCCCTCTACTCCGCTCTCGTGAGACCCCACCTGGAGTACTGCATCCAACTCTGGAGCCCTTGGCACAGGAAAGACATAGACCTGCTGGAGTGGGTCCAGAAGAGGGCCACAAAAATGATCAGAGGGCTGGAACACCTCTCCTATGAGAAAAAGCTGAGAGAGCTGGGGCTGTTCAGCCTGCGGAAGAGAAGGCTGCGGGGAGACCTTACAGCAGCCTTTCGGTACCTAAAGGAAGCCTACAGGAAGGATGGAGAGGGAGTTTTCACAAGGGTGTGTAGTGACAGGACAAGAGGTAATGGCTTCAAGCTGAAAGAGGGTAGATTTAGACTAGGTATAAGAAAGAAATTCTTTACTGGGAGAGTGATGAGGCACTGGAAGAGGATGCCCAGAGAAGTTGTGGATGCCCCCTCCCTGGAAGTGTTCAAGGCCAGGCTGAGTGGGGCTTTGAGCAATCTGGTCTCGTGGGAGGAGTCTCTGCCCATGGCAGGGGGGTTGGAACTCAATGATCTGTAAGGTCTCTTCCAACCCAAACCATTCTATGATTCTATGAAGATTTTACAGCACTGTGAAAAACTTACAGACAAGACTAAGTTAAATTCCAGTTTCATGTTAACAGCCAAAAAGGTCCTTTGATGTCATCAGTGTTGCTCCAACATGGCAGGGGATATGACTGGGACAAGTTCTAACTGGTTAGCTTCATACTGGGAGGAATGATCAGGCAAGTGAGAGGACAACAGAGAAAAGTACTCCAAATGAGATCAAGTGCCAAAACATGAAGAATCATACCAGTTAAAATACTACTGCTTATTTATCTCCTAGCAAAGGCCGCTGAGATCAAGAGACACCAATTTCTAATTAAAGAGAAAGAGGAGGTGCGCTTCCAAATCTCACCAGAAGAAAAGTCTGACCCAGAAATTATGCTGCGCCTTTATATGATTGCCACCTCAGGTGGTTCCTTTAGAGCACACAAAAGAGATGTTGACAAAGGAAGGTTCATCTATCCTACTACAAGGACTCTGAAAAGCCTGACTTGAAAAAAGGAGCAGAGTGCAGGTTACATATCCATTACACAATAAATACCTCTGAAGCACTGAAAGACTGAGGTAGAGTTTTCAGTGAAAGACAGTTGATCATTAGAAACTGGACTGGGATCACCAGATCACTTCTCACAAGTCAGCTGCTGCTAACATTGTCTTGACATTTAAGTGGAGCACTTCCCTTTGGCAACAACAGAACTATGTGTGCCATGTTAAAATATCTTGGATTTGTTTCTTTCTGCTCCCATGGTGAAGACGTGCTAAAAATTCCTGGACTTCAGAACTCCAGCAATAATTCCAAAACAAAATGTTGGAAGTACATTTTTTTTAAATGCCTGCAGCAACAAAAATAGCACATCCCTAGGACCTTGAGCATCTCAGGAATCCACTGCCCAGTTGCATAACTTTTCCAGTTTCTTCTTCCCAAATCTAAGACTCTGTGTTGGGGAGGGGTGGAGAAGGGGCATCACAATCTTGAAAGAAAAGTGCTGTCTATGCAGTCCCAAAGCCAATGGGATTACTCCACATCAAGAGATTATGAGATTTACTCCAGAAAGTGTGTCTGGTACAGGACAAGACAGCATGCCTTACTGATTCCCACCCCTCTTAAGGTACCTCCATTTCAACTTCTACTTTTCCTCCTCTTCCATGCTCTACTTGTTCCTCAGTAAAAAATGTACATTGCACAGCGTGCCCTTTTCTGTTATAGCCTAAGCATGTTGGGGCAGTTATCACAACCGAGATGCTGATGTACCACTGTCCATCTGCACTGTGTCCTTGGACGAAGGAGACACTGTACCTTGTGTTGCTTCTCCATCAACATCAAGCTGTACCCCATCATAGATGCTAGTATTAATCATAGCTCAAAAAAGAAAGCTAGTCTCTGTTTGTAAGAGAGGAGGTGGCATCTACACAGAGAAACCACATGTACAATCACACATTTAACAACTATATGGACACAAATGAGTCAAAAACTACAGTGTGATTTTGTCCAGGAGCTGTTTCTGTGATGAGAATGCAACCACATCAAAATCCCAGTAACAATCACCATTCTGAGACAGCACTGTCTCAAAGGCAACAAGGATCCTTTAAGATCCTAATCATGGACTTCATCTGTTAATCACTTCCACACCCTACAGAGTTGTAAGGAATAGAAAGTACTACTGCAGCTTCTCTTGTCAGCTACCCCCCCCCCTTCCTTTTCTGCATCTTAATGAAGAACTTTACATAAAATAATTATTTGCAGATTGTTCACTCAACTCCAACTGTTAATTTAAAAGAAGCAAGCACATAAAACCCTCCAGGAGTCCTAAAACACAATCTCTATATGCAGAGAGTTACTATTTTTAGACACCTATAAAAATTGGTCTATGATAATTTGACACACAAAAAGCTTATTGCCATTCCGTATTTCTATCACATCCGTCACCTAGCTTTGAAGATTCAGGTCCCCCTATCCTGGATGTGAAAACTGAAAATGCTGTCTGTGTGGGGTTTACTCTGAAGCTGAGGGCACATATGTGAGAACAGCCTACGAAAGTTCAAAACTGTACACGACAGAAAACTTCAAATTGTTTGTCTGTCAGATACCAGAAGAATAATACACGGTATTAATAAGTGACATTTTCTCCTTTTCTGAAAAATGTGCTTCAGAAGCAAAGTTACTGGAAACAGAAAGGTTATCTGAGTTTCTACCAAAACACTATCCATGTAGTCTGAAAAGGGATTACATGTTTTAAATCACTACCTTGGTAGCCAGTTTTTAATAAAACTCCAGCTCTGCTTGGAAAGACTTTTTTCTGGCTCCCCTTCTCCATCTACCCTTTTTTTTCCCTCCTCCCAATTTTTGTGTGCCTGTGGGCCGAGGTGTAGGGGAAACGAGAAGGCAAACATCTGCTACTGCCACCTGTCTTCCAGCTACTGGATGGGGCTGAAATATAGAGAGGATGAGTCTTTACAACTCTACCAGCTCACCTTCTACTCCCACATCTCAACAAGCAGCACAGGATCACTAACACTGCTTCTCTAACTCATCCTGTGAGCTGAAAAGAATTAGTAGCAAAAGATTCTATTCCCCTTCTCTCTGGACGTTTTCCATCCCTTTTACCAGCATCATCTGGAAACAAGAAGGGCACTAGTTAATGCATTATGACTTGCAAGTGTCATAGAAGAAGGACCTTCTTGGCAATTCTGCTTACCAGCAAACATGTGAATATTAGCAGAGACAAGTATCTGGTAGTACTAATGCACCCCATCACAGCTCTGAGCTGCTAAATTTAGTGAAAAAAAACTTCCAGCAGTTTAGGGGAAAAAACAGTGCCCCATGGAAGCCTATCTTCACAACGACACAGGACGCAGAACCACAGAGGGGTTGAGGGTAGGACAGGACCTCTGGAGATCATCCAGTCCAACTCCCCTGATCGAAGCAGTGTCAGCTAAAGATGGTTGCTCAGGACTGTATCCAGTTGGGTTTTGAGTATCTCCAGGGATGAAGGCTCCACAACCTCTCTGCGTAACCTGTGCCAGCACTCGGTCACCCTCACAGTGCACAAGTTATTTCTTATTTTCAAATGGGAATTCCTGCACTTCAGTTTGTACCCATTGCCTATTGTCTAGTCACTGGACACCACTGGAAAGAGCCTGGCTCCATCTCCTTTACTTTCTCCTATCAGGTATTCATAAACATTGATAAGATCCCCCTGAAACTTCTCTCTTCTAGGCCGAAAAGTCCCAGCTCTCTCAGCCTCTCCTCATATGACAGATGCTCCAGTCCCTTAATCACCTTTGTGGTCCTTTGTTGGACACACTCCAGTATTTCTCTGTCTCTCTTGTACTGGGGAGCACAGACCTGTACCCAGCACTCCAGGAGTGCCTCACCAGTGCTGAGTTGAGGAGAAGGATCACCTCTCTCAAGCTGTGGGCAATGCTCTGCCCAGTGCAGTCCAGGATATTGTTGGCTTGCTTTCCCAGAAAGATATATTGCTGGCTTATGTTTGATTTGGCGTCCACCAGGAGCCCCAAGGTTCTTCTCTGCCAAGGTGCTCCCCAGCCAGTCAGTCCCTCGTCTGTACTGGTGCCTGCAGTTATTTCTCCTCAGCTGGGGGAGGACTTTGTATTTCCCTCTGTGGACCTTCATAAGAGTCCTCTAGACCCATTTCTCTAGCCTGCCTCTAAATGGCAGCACAACCACCTGGTGTAGCAGCCACTCCTCCCAGTTCCGTATCATTTGCAAATTTGCTGACGGTGCACTCTATCCATCACCCAGGTCATTAATAAAGATACCTTTTTCATGCTGAATTTATTTTTTTTTACTTTTTTTTGCAGTTCAATAACTGCTGCCTCTACCTCTCCTCGAGGGGCTTGGCTATTCACAATAACAAGTAGCTTTTTTAGTCCTGCATAAAGCCCAATAACTCAATAATTATGAACTCTAGATTCAGGTCTGATAATCTCCAGACTTCCTTTATGGACTGCAAGAGTTCATACTGCTCTTGTAACATTCAAGTTTATTCACGAATTGAAAATTGAGCAATGCAGACCCATTATACAACGAGCCTTTGATGTGTAAAATCCAACCCAATGTCAAATTTTCTTTTTTATAACTAGACTTTAAGATTTACTCCAGCTCTGGCTTATTCAAAAATCTCAGGAGGCTGCTCCAATAATTCATTTTGAAATTTTGAACACTGATCCATCAGACATAGAACAAAATTATGGCTCACTACTAAAGTCAAGCAAAAAAAGAACATCTGCTGTTGAGAACAGAGCTGATCAGCTGTGAGCTTTTCCACTGGGAAACTCATAAAATAAGCTACTAGAGCATTCAGCATGTGTTCTTGTAAGGAAGGAACAATAGGAAATACTTTCACTTATTTATTCTTTAAAACTATCCCAGAGAGCAGCAATTGCAGCATACATGTCTTCCCCAGTATGGGCACAAAGCACAGGGGAAAAAATATTAAAAGTGTATTAATAAAAATTCTTTTAAACCAAAGTTTCCATTATAGAGTGAAATAAATCAGTTAATTCTGTCCTCATTACCGAAGACATCTTCTGACACTAACGGCATTGTGGAAACTCTGTAAGGAGAGTTAGAGCAGCCCACATCTACTGTTAACACACCAGTGGAAGCACCCTGGCTGAAGACGAGGCATAACCCCTGCTCTGTAAAAAACTAAGTACATTAATCATGCTCATTCCGTAATTGGGTTCATCTCTGAAAACAAGAAGCCAAAAATTTATAATGATTGTGTTCAACGATTTGCTTGGGAAGATGTCAAAAACCTGAAACACACCTATGCAATAAGTGAAATTTAAGATGTTACTCGAAATAAAAGAACACCTTGTGGCACAACTCTCCGTTTTTACTAGCTGCGAGGAGCCAAAATCTAGTCTTCTATCATCACAAAAGCCACAGTGCTACGTAATTTTAACGTGGGGATTTTTTTCATTACAAGGAAGATAGCTGTATTGCCCATTATTACACTGGCCATCGCTTCCCTTCATAAGACCCTGTCTTCAGTTGCTTATACTTTTGCTGAACTTTAAACATTTGTGCTGACGTTTCCCCTTGCAACTGTTAGCCTGTGTTCGGGAAATTTTATCCAGCATAGCCATTTCCAGAAGTCTAAGGGACACCATTTTACTCATCACTAACTACTAACCTCTATGAGATGCACCACTCTGGACTTGGAACACTCTCCATGTAGTTTTTGTTTCAGAGATTGCCATATGGATGCCCAAATTCTGGCAATGTGAAGATTTTGAAATCTGAAAACCTGCAGATAGCTTTAGCTTGTGCTAAAACAGAGGACTTGAATTTCAGGAGACTAAGCTCTCTTGAAGTCTACAAGTTTCTCTGTGGGTAATGAAAGGTAACCAGTACTTTAACTGTCAGGTGCCAACACATTTCAAATTCCCCTAAACCCAACAAACAAGTGTAACTGATGCCCTAAGCATTTTTCGTAACAGTCTGCAACTAGAAAACTAAAAAAAGTGCACATGAACAAAACCTCTGAACCGACGTTTTTTAACACAAAAGCCATAAGCCTCTGAACTACTTCAAAGGAATTTATAAAGAAGCAATTGAGAACTACAAGTTGTAGCCAGTAAACTTACATTGTATGAAAAACAGGATCTGAAAAGAAATGAAAAAAATTATGAAAACTGCTGGGCCAGAAAGACACACTGTGGTGATGAGAGCAATGCATGGAGATTAAGGGGTATTTCAGGAATTCGGTCACCCAAAACAGAAAAAGACCTGCTTCCTCTGCTCCACATGATGACAGTTCACAATCTCATCCTCTCAATTCAATTCAATCAATCTATATCTGCACCACAGCAGTGGACATGCACTCTCCAGTCTAAGGCAATGCTTGGGAAAAAAAAAGACAGCATATCAGCTTCTTCCACTATCTCTGCTTTTCAAAGTACTAACTCAAATGTCGCAGTGCCTGACTGCTTATTCTCTTACCATGCTGCTTCAAGGAATCACTTCACCAGGATACGATTTCAGACTGTCGTTTGCATTTCAGTGCTGATTCCTTTTCCTAACTGCACTGAACTGCAGCATGGCTACGATCCTACAAATTGCAACCTTCCTGAACTGGAACTTTCTCATTAATAAAGCAAAACACAATCTGAGTATCATCAGCAAGCTTCTGTTCTATTTCACACCACTTGACTGCCTGACTAGCGGCAGGACTTGCACTACGAATCTGGGACGATTAATGGTAGAGAAAGATTTCCAAGAAGAAAGGCAATATTTCTTGAAATCTGTGTTGAGCTCCTGCTTAGCTCTGAAGAATATTGAGATGACAGAGTGACCAGGTCTTAAAGAAGAGGGCTGTCATTGTCAAGCTTCTAATCCACTCCAGTCCTACTGCCAACCATGCTGGGATAGAGAAGTTGACAGAGGAGATGATTCACAGAGTGGCTGACACCACTTAATAGGTTTTTCTCCATCCTACAAGTGATGGATATGGAAGGTTGCAAGAGGTTTGCCTGCATCATTGCTGTCACAACTGCCAGTATGACATACCCTGTGTTTTGTCCTGCCAGCTTCTAGCTCTTACAGCTCTACATTAACACTAACTGCAATTTCTCTATCCCACTGCAGGCTCTTGTGAATCAATATGGACATTTTATTGCCATTTGCCAGCACAGAAGCATGTACAGCACTGAAATTCCCCATCCCAGCTCTTGCCTGGCCAAAGTCATTCAAGACGACAAGCATATTTCTGGTGTTGATCCTTCTGAAATGAACTGGTGTCTGTTGTACTTCGGAAACATTTGCTCCCTGTCCTCAATGCACATCCTGACAACCCTGACTACCTGCAGAACCTCTCTGGTCATCTCCTGAGCAGTGGTGGTACATCGGCAAGCAAGAGTGGTCTCTCTCAGGTGCCAAGCTCATTACCACTCCGTTCCCCTCCCACACGTTTGTTAGAGCAGCAGGGTAGAAGCCTGGGAGACAAAGAGAAACAGGCCCACAGTCACAGTTAGTGCCTGTGGCTCAACTCCCCACTTCTAAGAGAAGCAACGCCAAATCTGATGCAGATTATTTCTTCAAGACAGCTTTCTGCATTACATCATTCATTTGCTATATTAGAAAGCAAAAAAATATTTTATAGATAATTTCTTAATCCCAATCTCAGCTTTCTGCACCTTTCTTGCTGTGCAAAAGCAACTCTTCTCCCCCAGCCCCAGCTCCATATTCCAACCAACCCACAACCCTCACGAGACCTCTTTCTCATAACATCCCAAAGTCCACAAATCTCTGCTCTGCCACTAGGACTGTGAAAACTTGTCTGCTGAACGCAAGGATAATGTAAGGTTTTGTTAACAATGAATAACTGTGGAAAACCACAAAAACATATTTAACAGGAAGCATTTTTTTTTTTAAACTCTTTGCAGTTGTAAGAAGAGGGACTGGGTTAGATACAAGGATCAGTGCTGTGATGTGTCCCAGCAGGAACTCTGCTTCAGGCATGTATTTCCCATGGGCCTTCCTAATGCGAAGATGGGGCGAGAGATGAGCTGCTGTTGAGATGCAAGAACTGCTGCCTTGTAGAGGCTCCTGCTTCCTCAGCATGAAGTTCCCAGGAAAGCTGGGTGCTGCCGAAGACAATCACCAGTGCCATACTGCTGTCAGGCTGCTGGATACAGGGGCAGCTGGACAGCAGTAACGAGAAGTCTGAATTTAATAGACAGCTGAGAGAAAAATAAAGCACAGGAGCTCCAGCATAAAGATATCAGATCTGATGTATCCATCCTCATGGATGTGCAGGGTTTATAAGTGAGGACCATTCTGAGCAGAAAGGCAAGATGCAACTAGCAAAAAGGTCTGTGGCCGAGTGAGACATTAATTAAGAAAAAAAAAAAAGCAAAGTGAAAACACAGTTCCCAATTCTCACAAAACGAACCTCTTCCATTTCTTTACAGCAGCTTTAATCCATAAGAATTACTTCATACATGAACACACTGAAAATATGGTGGCTGCATGATGTAATGTTATATCAAACTCTCGTAAAATCCCTGGATTTATCATTTCACGGAGTTATGACTCAAGTCATATTTGGATCAGCTTATTCACTGTTTAGCACCCTGCACAGGTTGTAGGCTGTGGGAGTTCCTCCTACCTACCGGATCAGATGGTAAGGAACAGGATATTGCACCGTACATGCAAACAGCCTTTGGCATAGCTGTGCTGTAAATCACTGGCAGGTAAGAGAGGCATCACTTCATGGGATTTACATAAATCCAGCAAAGTCTGAACTGGTGACTCATAATGCAGAAAGCATTACCATTACTTATACTGCTATAAGCATGAATTTCTAGCTACAGCAATATTACTGATGCATTTGTTTACCTTCACAGTACATTCCTTTGAACAAACCATAGCTACATAAATCGGTGTATCAATTATTGGGTTATTTGGCTGTTCGGTTGTTGGATGAATCTAGTTCCTGTTTTTAAACTCACAGTCATCAATGAAATGACTAAAATTTTACATCATGGGCTAATGTGTGAAGTTTTTTCCTGTCTTAGGAATGGTATTGAACATAACTAACCCTCAAAGACTACAGCTCATGAAATCTACAGGGAATTTCAGGCAGAGGGAAATACTCAACATGCTTACAGCAAATATTTAACACCTCATAACCTTCGGCTCATTTGGTTACCACAGTATTTTAAATGCATCTCCATTCAGTGGAATCATTCTTAGTTGTAGCTATCAGGGATAAAAAGTTAGGATCAGTCCAAGAAACAAAATCCTCAGGCACATACACCAAATAAAACCAACAGAGAATTTCCCCCAAAACCTGTAATGAAACTTCAGGAAAAACTTTCAGGCAATCCAAACCACTGATGGACAAGAAAGAAAAGCATTCATAAAATCTTTCCTTAGATCTACAAAGGTAGTTTTTTCTGAAATTACTGAGAGATATTAAGTCATTCAAGATTCAAGCACTAATACTACAGTTTATTGAATAGAGGCTAATACATAACATATTCCATTAACATTTTGCTTAAATTTACCCATGCAAAGCACCCACAGGATCAGGCTCTCCCACATATAAAAATGTATAGCTAGGCAAGACGTTTCTCATCAACCGAAACCAAAAAGATCTAATTCAGGGTTCACACTCAAACCCACTTTCCTCACTCTTTCACACACACAAAAAGCCAACAACCAAACAAAAATTCCGTGTAATACCAGACCCCAGAAACCATGGAGACTTCTGCGATGTAGTGTCTGTGAGCATAAATGATGCTCATAAGATCAAAAATAAAATTACACAACACGTCCCCCCCAAAAAAAATCCCTAACCCAAAATACCCCTAACAACATTGTCTATAGCCATCATAACTACTCTTGTTTTTTCCTCTACCCCTGCTTCTCAGCCTACTTACAGTTTTGGGTTTCATTTGATTTGATGTAAAGTATGCAAGATGAGGAATAAATATCACCTTTTAAAAGATACAAAGTATGTTCAAATAGAGTATCAGACTTCACTGTGGACTCACAGTTCCCACATCAAGTCCAATCTGCCATACTATTTTAAACCAGAAACAAGATCAAGCCAAAAAACCTGCTTTCAGAATTCCATTTTATTTCCTTCCTTTAGTCTAAAAAAAAAAAAAAAAAAAAG
>Ga0065711_1012224_pt1 | contig 21679 bp, 11 predicted proteins | sample Hoacrofraction12_FD_59098 | JGI IMG/M metagenome (GOLD analysis project Ga0065711, IMG submission 59098) | Hoatzin crop microbial communities from Cojedes, Venezuela - Epithelial fraction 12 v2 (version 2) | ecosystem: Host-associated > Birds > Digestive system > Esophagus > Crop | place... | reverse complement strand
CCCCCGGTATTTTATCAGATATACCTCAGCATAATTTATCCTTCATGACATAAACAGGTTTTTTTTGGAGGCAGCTCATTCCCTCACAATAACAGAAGCATTAATATTCAGTCGGTCTGACTCCCTTTTAGAAGAAAAATCACTACCTTTCAGATTATGTTTTGAATAACAAACACAGATCCTTCAGGAAGAAACTTGTCCCAGTGGGGATTGAGAAAGGATCAGAGTTAAGCACTGAAACATGCAATTAATTCCCATTAGGGGATTAGGGCACTCGTGTTCACTTTGGATCAGAAAAATGAATTGTGAATTAAATTGTTCACAACCAAGAGGTTACTTGTCAGAGTTAATACGTTAAAAAATAAAAAGGGAAACCTAAAACGCACATAAAAAGCTCAATAGCGAGTGGTGCATCTGTAAGAAAGAGATACGCTTCGTTTGCATTAAACAAAAGCTCTATCCCTACTGTGCAGCTGGAGATACGCGTCCAAAAAGTTTGCAGGGAAGAGTGTTACCCCTCCGGAAATCGGTGAAAATGAAGCACGCGCTTCCGACGGCATGGCAGCCAGCTATCTGGACATACTGTGTTGATGCTGATTTAGAAGAAACACACCCAGCACCCCAGTGGAGGTCCTACAAAAAATTCAAACCTTGCTAACCCAGGTTTGGGTAAGTGTTTCCGACCCAGCATTCGTGCAGACAGACCCAGCCGGCTGCCGAGCTCCCCATCCCAGGGCTGTGGTCCCCAGCGGCCCTCCTGCTCACGCGGGATGGGCTGGGCACAATGACTTCTGCTTCTGTTATAAAGAAGACAAACCCAAAGCCAAGCCCAGCCAACCCCAGCTGAGGGGCGACCAACGTAAACTTGGTAAAAGCATTTTCTGAGCATCGCTCCACGTAACCGAGACATACACGATTTTCTGTGCAATAGATCTGGTCTCCTGCGCGCCGCCTGTTGCGCTGCCGAAAGGCTGTTCGATGTCGCAGCATCATCTCTAGCACTCACATACGGACTTTCAAAACATTTCTAGCCACCTTGTGGCAGTACGAGTAAAGAGCAGGATTTTATTTGAGGGTCATTTCACATACTTCAGTAAGCAGCTGAAAAGAGTTACAGACGGCATCGCTTCGCTGAAGGGCCAACAAGAAGTTGCCTTTTCTCACTTAATCCAGTTTGACACTTCTTACTTACTCTCAACCACCTAAGAGGAAAAGAAAACCCACCAAAAACCAAACGCCACCCCCTGCCTCTATACTGTTAGCTGCCAGGACAAACCAAACGCATTCAGAAAGCACTTTCATGAAATATTCATGCCAGAATCATTAACATTTAATGGCATGGGGAAAAGTGGGTGAAATCTGTACGTCACCTCTTCAAACTATTTCTTTCAGCTACGAAAGATGACCTGCCAAACGGCTCGCAGGACCAGTTACTAGTTGTTTCACTATGCGAGCTGCAAAGACGAGAAAATAAAGTCAGCATTTCAGGACCACGAAAGCAGCAGATGCTGTTGGGTGAAAATAAAAAAGTGGCTTATAACTGGTGCCAGCCAGCAGCCCGGGCTGCCGCTCGGCACTGGCAGGGCTTCATCGCCATACTCGCACCTGCCCTCGCCCACCGATGGAGTTTTGGCCCAGGGCTTTCGTTTTCCCTCTCGGGGCCCAACAGCTCTAGCACGGTGTGAGAGAGCGGGCGGCCATGGGGCCAGGCGCCGGCTCAGCCAGCAAGCACTGGCAGATGAGGCCGAACTGCCGCAGCCAGGCTCTTCGGTCCCAGGTTGCGCCCCAAACCAGACCCCCACTTCCCAAGCCACAGCATCGATAATAAACACCCTTTTACCACGATTCAGACAATTACTGGATCCTACAGGCTGCTTCTGAAAATAAAATAAGACATAGTGCGTGTGCTAGGTGGCTCCAGGGCTGTTTGCAATTGTGGTAGCAGGGGATTTGGTTTTATTTTGTTGAAACTTTTTCTCCCAACTCAGAAAGTATCCATTTCTCTCCCTTCATACAGTAACATTATTTTCCCTTGAGAAAAAATTTCTGCCTTGGCTCTGTGACCAGATATAGTTACACATTAATTCTTCAGAAGTTTCTTAAAACTGTAGGAAACAGGTGAAAAAACAAAATGCCTTGAACTTTAAACTTGAGCCCAGTCTGTTTGAATGAAGCGAGTTTTAAGGTCACTCTTCACTCAATGCTAACTTTCAAGAAGGACTAACATGCCAGAGAGGACTCCTGGGACCGCATCCTGTTGGTCCTTTGATGCTTTCATTTTGTTGCTTGCTATTTTCTTTATAGCACAGACAAGGGCTTCCTGCCGGGGCCGACCCCTTTCCAACCTTGCTGAATACCTCGGAAAAAGTTTATGGCAAGACACCTTTCTTACATTAACCACAGAGGCACCAGCGAAACGATGGCTCCTTTGAAATCAAGAGGTTACGGTCTCCTCGCAGCAGTCGTCCGCTCAGAAACGGAGAGCTGCTGGCTTGTCAAAACAAACAAGAGTATTCGAGTAACCAGTGCCATGCTGGATGCTACCGGGCGCTACCTGAAACACCACTTAGCCTGCTCTGCAGACACTTTTCATTTCACCCTTGGACAGTTTGCATCCCCACACCAACAAACATGCCCGTGCTTAAGCTGGAGTATCTTGGAGGTGTCCTGGAGTATCTGCCAGGAGGCAGGGCGAGGGTGCCTTCCCTTCGGACAAGCATCACTCACAGCGCTGCTCACGTGCCTGGCACCCATTCGGCATCACAGCAAACATTTGCCTTTTGTCTGTTTGAAACCGTTTCGAATCACTTTCAACTCTACTGCACAGAGAAACTTAGGTTAGGTTAACTTTTACTACTACCAGAAAGAGTTTCATTCCCAAAGTGACTGTTAGGAACAGAGGCCTCCAAGTGACAATGAGATAAAACCACCACATGCAAAAAAGATGCTGGGAATATGATGCAGAAACATGCTGGACACACCGTTAGACTGATTAACAGACTAAACTTCTAGACAGTGCAGGGGACTGCCAGCACATTAGGAGGACAAGAAAAGGAGGATGAAGAAAATGGGAAGTCAGTGGATGTGGACAAATGGAGTCGGATGGGCATAATTGTCTCCCCAAGATAATATTTTATCAGTATTATTAAGTACTGGCTATTTTGTCCTAGTATTAAGTAATTATATTAACTATTATTGTATGAGCCTCAGACAGAGTATTGTGTCAAGTTCTTGCTACCACAATTCAAAAACCTGTGGGCCACAAAAGTAGTAGTCCTTTCCCACAAAGCCTTTCTGACTGCTGTTGAGCAACGCACTGATGTTTTGGAAGAACACGACGGTACCTCAAGCATCTTATTCTTGAGTGGCAAAGAGGGTGTGACACATTTACCAAAAAACCCACAGTGCTGAAGCCTTGAAAACTGGAACTCTTGAGAAGTGAGTATTTGTCCAAACTATCATACATGCTACAGTTAATCTTGCTTTAGGGAAAGGTGGCAGACTAGATGGCTTCTCAAAATCCCACTCAGCATGGTGGGTCCTTATGAGGCTGTTTCAAGTACACAACAATTAATTTAAATCGCATACATAGAAATGTCTCATCTTTGCACCTTTAGTACAGATGCTTAAACTGTTGTATCTACACAAGAGAAAAAAAAAACCCCAACAAATTGAGCATTAACTTTAAATGCCAGATTGCTGTTACAGGAAAAAAGTAGAAAACAACTGTCGACGGGGCAGCCTTGCTATGCCAGCCCGACTGCCGGCACCGTTTCGAAAGCGACCGTGCATTTGAAGTGGTTTATTTCCGTCATTGGCATGCAGAGCGTAGCCCAGGGTTTCCAACCGCCGACATCCTGAGGCTGGGGACACAGCCCGCAGCTTGGACGGGCTCCCCGCGAGGTCAGCACACTGATTTACATGCCAATACCCGGAGCGGTCAGCTCGCTGTTTTGGACCGAGAAGAGCATCCCGGCCTGCAAAACACGGCAAACACTTTTGAGTACCTAGGCATGGGAACGTATTTTTCTACGCTGAAAAGATGGTAAGAGAAAAGGGGAAGGGAAAAAACATGAGGTCTGTGCGAGATCGTGAGGTGCCTTTCCACACGGGAAGCGGGGGAACGGCTGCACAACGATGCTCTGTAAGGAGGCGAGAGGTGCCCAGGGCACGGCACAGCACTGGCCCCCTCGTCCCTTGGGCGTGCGACTGGGCCTGGGAAGGAGACGTTGAATAAAACCCCACCGACCAGCACCAGCAGCCTCCCGCCGGCAGGAGCCTGTGGCTCTGCGGCCATCCCGGGGCCGAGGGGCCAGAGCCTCGCAGCACTGTGCAGAGGGGTCACTGCAACACGGGGCCCCAAACCTCCCTAAAAACCAAACGGACACGCAGGTGTTCAGCAAACAAAATCTGCTCCGCTAAACGAGCCAAACAGAAAATCCAGGTNTAACTCTGGGAACAGCGTCATGTAACACTGAGCTGTTTTTCCTCTGGAAAGCACCTACCCACCCCAGCGTGGCCCTGCTGCTGAAACTTTGACCAACGTGGCAGAAATGAAGCATCGGCAAACCCCGACACACGGGCTTTTTCAGCCTGTGATTCCTTGGGGAACTACAGGCTGCTTTTAGGGGCCAAGGAAAGGTAATTCATACACATTTACAGCACCCACGTATATACACAAGGATTTTCTACACAGAGCCATGCTTTGCTTGTAAAGCGTTAGTGGCCCATGAAAAAGGAGAGAGGACGATTAAAACCAGCTGTACTGGAGGAACCACAAGATTCAAATGCAAGCAATACTTTAAATATCCAGCCAGGAAGGGTACAGATGGCATGGGGTAACGGCCAAGCACGTTCACCGGGAAGCGGGGCTGTATGAACTTTGTGAGGTTTGGAAGAAGTGGTGGATAATATGGCACGTGTACACATATAGAAGATACATACAGAACAGCATTACCATTAGTGTATGCATGCCACTATGCAGCAGTGGAAGAAGAGGCCCTTCTTGGCATTTGGACGACCACAGCTGAGGTTACTAAGGGTGCAGAAAAGTAGTTTATTCATATAATAATAATACTCATAAAGGAGAATTGCAGAACGACTGGTTTGCTGCTACAGCTCTGAAGCAAGTCAAACCAATGGTCTGGAGACAGCCGTTGGACAAACAGTGGAGAGGATGAAAAAAAACTTCAACAGATCCTTCTTTCTGTTATACCCAGAAATATTTTCCTTCCACTTTAAAAAAATTAACCTGAATAAATTAAATAAAGATAAGAAACTGATTATGTTTTCTTTGGAGGGGGGGTAGTGGTGGTGAATTGGTTAGTGAATTCTAATTCATTAACTGCAGTTACTTTATTTGCCTAATTAATCAAATGTGTATGCAAGCCTTACTTCGATAAGCTATTGCAGGTAGTTTTGTTTAATAAGAAGACTTAGGTTTTTTTAAGTGAATTTCAGCTTGCAGCTCAGTGCAAGTCAAAAGTAAAAACCTAATGCACATCTCAGCAACAAATCTCTTCTACCATTTTCTAATGTAATAAAAGATAATAGGAACCAAAACAGGACACCAAATCAAAACTACAAAGAACCACGAACATATGTATATAATTACTTCAGTCCCACTGAGGCATATCACTTCTGTTTAGAAATTAGTACTGAGTTTACTCTAGAAAAGATAAAAAGTCACAGATCATCATGAAAAGAAAATTCATGAGTTATTTCAACTGTTCCGGTCTCGATTTTTGTTCTTCAACAAAGACTTGCAAATTTCTGCAATGAAATCTGAAACATACCTCATCTCTTTCTTCATCAACTGGGAAAGCATCCTTGTCTCAAAGTAAATGCATTTACTGGCCGGCTATCTTCTACACAGACGAAACAAATACATATTCTAGGGGTACACAAGAAAGCCTGAAATGGCACTCAGCAAGGCACTGGAGTAGCTGCTTTCAGATCCAGAAGACAAACTGACCAGAATCTCAAATATCCTCCTGCCTGGTAGAGTCAAGCATAAGCAAGACTACAAGAAATTCCCGATTTGTTTGTCTGTGTCCTGTAAGGATGTGTTGAATGAAATGTTTACTTTCAGGTAAGGAGTGGTTTGGTCTCTGACGCAGAAACAGGTTCTGTAGTCTGAGATGCAACATTTAACACAGGTCTGTATTTCCTGAAGAACAAGAAAAGCCAACTAATCAAGCCCTTAAATCTTCTCTTAGAGCCATAAGAGCCTCACAAGAAATACCGATGGAAATAACTCCGTATCTCTACTTAGATATACATTTGCAATTGCAAAAAAAGCTATTTTAGTTTTACGATGGCAGACAGAATTTACTGTAACTGAAGGTCTCCTTGGCAGTGCCCAGGATGCCTGGAAGGAAGCCTTAATGAAAAGCATCTCAAACCAGAGGTCTGGCTGTAATAGGAAAACATTATATAATATTCATCTGAGTTATACAGACATTTATAAGAGACAATTATGTACAAATAAAATATTTATATAAATGAAAATAGCTTTATACATGCTGTGCAGCCTCTTTTCAGTGACCTTTGAGAAGGAATTTCTGTTACTAACTTAATAAAGGAAGAGGAACAGAATCGAGTACTGGAAGTAAATGAGAAGGGGAATAACATGCAAAGTCATTCTGAATGAAGCCAGCCCAATGTCATTAAAACAACCTCCTTTGACAAGGATAACACATTGGCCTTGGAGTCAAGTAAAATACTTTCTTTAATAGGCAGTGAAAATATCTCCAGACCGAGTCACAGGGAAGAACTATACGAATAAGGAGTCAGTTAAAGGAAGATTATAATGGACTATATTAAAATAAGGAGTAATAAGCACAGACAGAAGTTACTGGTCATGTTCCTCAGGAATCAATGTTATTTTATTTATTAGTGGTATTGCTACAGCAAGTAGTTGTGTGTCTACCACATCCATGTGTGATGCATCCTGAGGAAGACCAGTTCATGCTACAGACACATTAGATGGCCTATGAACCATGTACTTGAATTAAGATGGCTTCTAATGATACAAGGTGCAGAAACACATGCTTAGGAACCACTCACAAGACCTTCTGGGGACTCATCACTTGAAGGCAATAAAGGAGTCAGACTATCTCAAGTCAGAAGCGAGCCATAAGGATCATTGAGTCTAACTCCCTGCTCCTCACAGGACTACCTAAAACTAAACCATATGACTAAGAGCGTCATCCAGATGCTCCGTTAACTCTGACAGCCTTGATGCCCTGACCACTTCCCTGGGGAGCCTGTTCCAGTGACCAACCACCCTTTCAGTGAAGAGCCTTTTCCTAATGTCCAGTCTGAACTTCCAATGACACAGATTCATTCAATTTCCTTGTGTCCTATTGCTGGTCACCTGAGAGAAGATCACAGAACCGTTCAAGTTAGAGAAAACCTTTAAGAACATAAAGTCCAACCATAAACCAAACACTGCCAAGTCTATCACTAAACCATGTCCCAAAGCGCCACATCTACATGTTTTTTGTACTTCCCTGGCCAGCCTGTTCCAGTGCTGGACAACCCTTTCGGTGAAGAATTCTTCCCTAATATCCCATCTAAACCTCCCCTAGCACAACTTGAAGCCATTTTCTCTCGTCCCATCATTTGCTACTTTGGAAAAGAGACCAACCCCCACCTCGCTACAGCCTCCTTTCAGGTAGTTGTAGAGGGCGACAAGGTCTCTCCTCAGCTTCCTTTTCTTCAGACTAAACAACTCCAGTTCCATCAGCCGCTCCTCAAAGGACTTGTTCTCTAGACCCTTCACCAGCTTTGTTACCCTTCTTTGGATGCACAAGATCAGCCCCTCCCTCTCCACTGCCCACCTTGAGGAAGCTGTAACCTGCAATGAGGTCACCCCTCAGCCTTCTCCAAGCTGAACAAACCAAGTGACCTCAGCCGCTCCTCCTAAGTCTTGTCCTTGAGACTTTTCATGACCTTGGTCACCCTCCTCTGGACACATTCTAATAATTTGATGTCCTTATATTGAGGCACCCAAAACTGCACACAGTACTTGAGGTGAGGCTGCACCAGCGCAGTGCAGAGTGGGACAACCACCTCCCTTGACCAGCTGGCGATGCTGTGCTTGATGCACCCCAGGACATGGTTGGCCCTTCTGGCTGCCAGGGCACACTGTTGATTCATAACTCAACTTGCTGTCAACTCAAACCCCTAGATCTCTTTCTGTTGGGCTGCTCTCCAGCCTCTCATCCCCCAGTTTGCACATATAACCAGGACTACCCCGTCCCGGGTGGAGAATCCAGCACTCATTAAGCTTCATACAGCTGGCAACTGCCCAGCTCTCTAGTCTATCCAGATCTCTCTGTAAGGCCTCTCTAACCTCGCAGGAGTCCACAGCTCCTCCAAGTTTAGTATCATCAGCAAACATACCTCATGTACGTTTGATTCCTGCATCCAGATAATTTATAAAAGCATTAAATAGCACTGGCCCCAAAATTGAGCCCTGAGGGACCCCACTGGTGACTGGCCACCAGCCTGATGTAACCCCATTTACTGTAACTCTTTGAGCCCGACCCGACAGCTAATTGCTTACCCAATGTATTACATTAATTATGTCTAGCTGCGTACTGGACATTTTGTCTGGAAGGATACTGTGAGAGACAGTATAAAAAGCTTTGCTAAAATCCAAACCGACCACATCTACTAGCTTCCCTTGGTCAGCCAGATGGGTGACCTTGTCATAAAAGGAAACACTTGTACATTTTGGTCGATTGCAGTATGACAAGTGAATGAAGCCAAGCTGTAGGCCAGGAGAATACAATACTCATGAAGAATCATGTATGTTTTGCAGTCCTCAGAAATTCACATGCTCATCTTCCAACCATTCCCTTTTCAGAGATTTCCCCCTCTTTTCACACAAATGAGTGCATGGGTGTTGGAAACGCATACTAGCCCAGGACATCGTCCTCTTCAGCTACAAGAAACACTTGTGCCAACCACCAATATGACATGGTTGTAAGATGGCAGGACAGCTCGAACAAGTATTCCAAGGAAACAGTGAAGACATCATAAAAGGTACCAGTAAAACCTCATTTAGAAAAGTCACAATAAAGTGACCTCACCTTTACTCAAAAACATCAATGAAAGGTTTAGCAAGTGCACAGAATGGAAAATTGTTTATTTCCTTGATCACTCTATTTACAGGGTTAAAAAGAAAGGGAAGGAATGGCTTAGACGTGCAAATACAGACTGTTATTCTTTTTACAGTTATGTGAGCAGCACTATCTTAGGGCAAGCATCTCTTACTGCTTTTTCTGCAGTGACAGATGTCTGTATTTAATGATTTGAAGGTGGTCCTATGTGCCCAAAAGCTTCATATTTTCCAGCGTCGGGTAATTTTGTGAAGGATTTTACTCCTACAAACCAGATAGTTTCCATCTGCAATATGTTCCCTCATCATGACAGCATAGAGAGTAGCTGAAAAAGCATTTCTTTTTTTGATAAAGACAGCATTCTAGGGACGTAAGTCTTGAAAGATACTTTGGGTGCACATCAGAGGAAACTCACGTAACTTAAGGCATTCAAATATCTAGGAGAGCGTCCAACTACACTGATCCATCAATCTAGACTTTGTGTTGGGAAGAAAGGCACAGAGGGTAGACAAGGCTATATTACAACATAAAATGTTTTGAATGCCTCAAGCTAGATCTTAAGATGTAGCCCACTTAGGACTGGAGCAAATCCCAAGCAAAGGTGATTAAGCCTCAAATACAAATTAGCATATCCTCTGACTAGCTTTAATATCTCCCCACAACAGTCTCCTCACACATCCCAAACATGGGACAAAACTATGAGAAAAGAGCCTGGCAAACTGGCTACATTAGCAGTCAGCAGAGCAGACCAAAGAGGATGTACAGGTAAGGGTAACTGCCGAACTAGCATCCACTGCCTACACCGTGGGATGTGAGGCAGAAGTGACAATGAAAACACTATATTCACCCTTTTCCAGGGTTTGCTCTGGAAATGAGAAAACGATTCATAGCCACTGCAATAGGTTTTATTTTATTTTTCTGCTTCATTGGGATCCCACCTTTCCACACAGGTCCCAAATACCCAGTAGTATGTACAGTATCCTCCAGTCCACTTCCTTATACTTTACTTTTTCCCATTTCAGTGTCAGTGAACAGGGTGTGTAGGACAGAAAGAGCAAGTCCTAAGACTCCTCCATCCTTCTAGGTGAAAACTTTCTTCTTGCATTGGGACCAACGTGTGTTTTCAACATACGCATCCTCTCAGCACAAACTGGTATGTGACATACACCCAAGGCTCTTCTTTTTAGCAACTCTTCTTGTATTCAACCAAATTTATAACCACCATTTATAATTCATTTTTATGCCACACATGCCACCACAGCTCCTGAGTACAGAAGCACTTGCTCACCCCCTCAGACTGCAGAAATCACCTTGTGAGCTGTGTGTGGCTTACAGCCATAGCTTGAACTGTTTGGAGACAAGCCTGCATTCAGGAGCAGGCTTTCAAGAGCTGGCATGCCGCCTTTTATAAACGTGCCCTTCAAGCAGTAGCAGTGGGGCAGGCATAAAAACAGACTGCTTCCACTGAAATGTCCTGGCTCATAGCAACAATGGCCCGGGAGTTTCAAGAGGTGCTTCTGGGTGAACACTTGCACACCCTCACATCAAATATGTTTCACATTGGAAAGCTACAATAAGAAGTGATAATTTTACAGATTAACCAAATATCATGTTTTTGGACTTCAAAATTTTCAGTTAACATCATTTTAAGATAAACATTATCCATACAATGTTGAAAATGCACAAAACATTACTAAATATCTGCACAAAAGACTATTAAATAACTGTTTAGTCCAACTTGGCAGCAGAAAGTTAGATCCCAGCTCTTGAACAACTCCATCACTGCCCTCCCAATGCCACTCCCCCTGCCCAAATATCAGGTACTACAGCAGTCTCTGGTAACTCCCAGTCCCCAGATACAAGAATATGTTATTATTCTGAACACCAGTTGTCCCAGATTTGACAGAAGGTATCTAGGGACATTTGGAAATCTAAGTTAATTTTACTTCTCCATTCTTTAAGCAAATAATGACTCACTGATGCTAATTAACTAAAGAAAAATGAAATAATATAATTAGAGTTACACTAGATGTAAATCAAGAAACAGCATATTGCTTAAGACATAGGAAGAAGAGAAACCATACAAGAATTTAATTCTGCATTTTTGATATGGCTTAGAAAGACAAGTGATGAACAAATAAATCACTTTCGATTTTCAACATATGAACCTTTCTTTTAAAATACAGAACTGAAATTATTGTCAAATGACAAACCTTCAGCGGTTCACCGTTTACTCCATGATAACGATCAATTAATAAAGGCATGCTTCTGAATACATAATGCATTACATTTTTTACTTTCAACACCTGGTGTCACCACAATAACGCCGTATATTTCTAAAATGCTTTGCAGTTGTGTGTGCTTTGATTTTAGGGCAGTAGTACTTCAAAAGAAGTGGACCCACAGAAATTTATGGGAGAAGATGCACATAGACAAATTTTGTAGTTAAGTGATACATTATCAGTTAACCAACCATGACAGGTCATTTTAAAAATGAAACAAGGTGTTTAAAAGCCCTCATCCCTTAGTCAAGGTCAAAAAAGGTCTGAAACAAAGTGAAAATTCTGCTGTATCTCTGTATTTTGAGCAAGCTAAATCCTACACCTGTTTTGCAAAAAGGCTTTAACGAATGACTTCTGCTACACCAGAATTTAGCTAATTGCAATCAATTTTTGTACTGGCTAATCACTACTTTTCTGTCCTTGGATCTCCAAGACACTCAGTAAAAAATTAAATATCAGAGAATATTTAATTAATCTCAGTTTCTCCTTCCTTCCACTCTATCAGCAAGACAGAGCTGATAAAAAATTTGACAAATTCATGGAAAATGTAAAGAGTCCGAATGGGTGACCCCGTGTTTCATTAGAATAATGAGAAAGTACATTATTTGCTTTTCACTTTAGATAACAGGCATAAGAGAATGAAAGGTTTCTCAGCTTTTGATGCTTATTTCAAAACCCAAACAGAACTATGGCAGGCAGGTAGATTAACTGGTGTAAGATTTAAGTTGTGCTATGTTTGTTTTGTTTTTTTTTTTAAATACAGCTTTACAAATAAATCACTGAAAGAATCCTGAACTCTTGAAAGAAGTCATAAGCTTGTTATACAAGGAAGATCAGAGAACAGAGGAAGATATGATCATGTAATTCATTTTGTAAAACCATATCCAGGCTGACACTTCCCTTCCACTAATTATGCATGGATTTTCTAAGCAGACTTTCCAAAAGTCATATTGTCTTTCAGTATTTTTTCAGTAAGATATAGGGACTTCTATAGGTATGGGGTTTTCAGGTTTTAGTCCAACCACTGTTGATGAACAGAACAGAAAGGCTAACATTGATATACGAATTATTTTCAGGTGAAGACATATCCAGGATCTGTTGATAACGTTTGGAGGAGATCCCTATGCTTCAGCAAGGCACTTACTACCTCTCAACAGATTTGGGGGCCCAGTTTTTTGATGACAGGAGATCAAATCACCTAAAAGAAAGCAAGCAATGCAACCTTGAATACTGCTATCTAGTAACACAGCCCCATATAAAGCCCATACAAACAACAGAAAAAGTCATGGAAAGCAGAAAAAAAGCTGAAGCCTGAGAAGAGGGATGCTGAGTCATTAATAAAAAGGAGCTTTTCTCCCAATTGCTTGATTTAAACAGATGTCAATGTAAACAATTTTTAGAAGAGACTACCCAAGTCTGGTGGGCTAACAGAGTTCGACAGATTTTACATGCATGATGTATTTAGTGTAACAATGCCACTTGCTCTCTCCAGCTTCTTCAGCATTTCAGAACAAAAAAAAACCCAACAACAAAAAAACTAAACACCAGAAGTTTTCTGTACATCATCAGTAAGACACATGAACATAATCTCCTGCTCTGATCTGGTCACAAATTGAGCAGTATGTTCAGCTTTGAGCACTGTACTCCTAGAGAAATGTGATCAGTTGGACAGAAAGAAGAGAGAGTGCAATCATAGGTCAAGAAACTACAACCTAACGAGGGAAAACAAGAGACTGTACTGCAATCACTTATTTTAGTGAAAATAGCATTGTGCTTTTAAGTATATGCAAGCCTACTGTAATAGAACAAGAGAGCAGTAAGCTTCCTTCTGCATTCGCTTGGACAGAAGACCCAATGAACTTAAATTCCAAAGATGGACAGTAGGAAACACTAACCATCTGTTGGTAAGCACAGTGCCTAGAAGAGCCTACACCATCCAGGAAAGCTAGGAATCCTTCACTACTGACTATCCTCAAAAGTCAGTCAGTCAAATCTCTATCAGAAATAACAGTACTACTACCAAACTTGCCTTTTGCCAAGGAACTAGATGAGACAATCTCTTAGCTCTCCTTTAAAAAGTAAAAATAAAAGGCAGTTTGACTCATATGCTATGCATGGAAAGTAATACTAGACTCATGGAGACTGCAAGAGACTGATTCTGTGGTCCAGTCACTAGATTCCCACTACCTCAAGAAGAGATTTCTAGATCACACTCCCTACCTGTTTATAGATGGTACTTTATGCAATTACTTGCCTTTGGAGGCTTTTTCCCTAAACAGCAATAACCCTGAAAAGAGAGGATGAAGTGTTGGATTCCCACCCATCCCCACTCCACATAGCGCCTCCCAAATACACTCAGAGATACAATCCTGAGGTACTATACCGAACGCTCTATGATCCCACAAATCTTACCTTGCTTTCTGCACTGGGATCCAGCTTCAAACAGCCAAACAAGACCAAATGGTCCGAGAAGACCTGAGTTTGAGCCCTTGGGACAGAGGGCACGAACCTGATTTTCCTACTTTCTAGTACATGGTACAGCCAAAGACTGTTGTTAGTCCTCAAGCTGGCTTTGGTTGGATCTGGCACATACGAGGTATGTCTGGCTCAAAGGCGGACCAGCGTGTACGTCTTTGGCCGACAAAAGCACTGAAAAAAGGCAAAGTGCAAGAACGACCCAGGACGGCACCGCCACAGCCTCAAGAATAGTTGCACAGCTCACTGTTACCATTCCCTCTCTGAAGCTTCTGCTTCTCAGGCAGGAGGCTACAGAGGCTTGTGCCCCTCAGGGTTTGCAAGGCAGTCATACGTTTTACATATTGTACGTAAAAGCAGCTAGAAATCCAAATCTAAGAAACATGCCTTCTCTCCATTTTGTCTATTTTTCTTGCTAAATACTGTTTTCAGATCACACATATAAGACATTTTAATCACAAGTTCTGAAGTCATTGCTATTATTAGATATTTTTAAAATATAAATTATATTTTGTTTATAGGCATATGCTTTATCTCATTTGTTCTACTGCTAGCAAGCTGGTGAGATAAATCACTTTGATACAGAATAATTGAAAATCTATACCCTCATGCAGTTTTCCTCCAAGCTGTCGATGTGGCAACTGCAGACAAGACACACCACTATTTTTCTAGGCATACAGGAAACAATCTTGCGCACACATTTGTTCACAGGCTGTTTTCGGAATACGTGATCTCACTGGAGATTCACAGGTAAATTGTTACACGTGCATATGGGTGTGATCCAGAGCAATGCCCAAGGTCTTATAAAAAATAACAGTGTAAGCTGATACATGTTTCTTAAAGATAGTTATGTGATTATGTTGTGGTAGCTCAGACAACAAGCTACAAAAGTTAAATCTGCAGCAGCTCTGCCCACAACACAGAAATAATCAGAGTTGGGATCCAAGAAGAGATGCCGAAGTAAATACTAAAATTGTGCATGCTGTTCAAACTATGGAGTTTTTACAGATTACAGAAGTACAAGGTTACTGGGGAATTTATTCCTGTCAAGAGATAAAATCATTAACCTGATTAATCTGGACTGTCTGCTCCACTGTCACTGAAAATAATTCCTAACACTTTTCCCTAAATGCACTCCCAAAGCATCACTACTACCTAAAGTAAAAATCCAGCTGATGAGGTAGTTGGGCTGATGGGCTTAGTGGGCTAATGTAGAGAATCAGGGAGGGGTAGGGGAAACATCAAAGAAATAATCCACCCCATATGTAATCTCAAAAATCAGACAAATAGATTAATTTTTGTCCTACCTCATGTGAAATCAAATTACCTGACTTGGCAGGGTCACAAACGGTGAATTATCATCTGCTCCTTCCTTACCTACCAAGTCAAGTGTCTGCTCCACCACTCTGCAGATCCTGCTTAAAATCAGGTTACATCAACATTGATAGTCAACCACAAAAAAACAAAATAAAAACGTAACTGATGAACCTAGAATTGAAAGGTCAGTCATGGACTTTATATTTTAAGTCTTTCATGAGATTTAGAGCACAAAATTCTTCTATCAAAAGAATAACTGTAACTAACAAGATTCGAAACTGAAATGGATCACTGTGTCAATGAATAAATTTTCCCTGTATTCATAATATGACTGTGATAATAACTCTGCTAGACACAGCTAAATTACAGAGCTTCGTTGAGCTTTCACCTAAACCAACAATCAAATGGAAGTTACAGATAAGACATAAAGACTACAACTTGACAAATTAAAGAGATTAAATCATTGTTTTGATATACAGAAAGTAAAAAAACCTCTTTCATTGCATTAGTAAATTAATCAGGTACAAAATTAAAGATACTTGATGCCACCCATCAATATAGTAAACTGTCACTAAGCATACTTAGTTAAAAGATATAATAACTACTAGCAGTAAAAGAACAGACTAGATGAGCAGATGGATCCAGATATATTTTGACCTAAATTTCTTGATATTTCAACAATAAAGGTAAATATAAACAAGAATAGAAAGGAGAAGCAAAAAAAAAAACAGCCAGTGTATCTCATTAAGAAGCCCCATACCAGAAACATGAAAACACACCAACAACCTCTTTTCTTTCCTGACTGGACCTGTTCATCTTCTCCAAGATGTTTTGTTTCTGTTAAACAGGTTTCCTAAAGCTTCACATAACTACATAAATAATCACATTACTGGGAAATCTATTATGTCTGGAACCACAATCATGAAACAAGGCCCACTGCCTTAGGACAGTTTAATCAAAAGAAAGAAATCATTAACCTAAATTTATAATTTAAATCTCTTAAATGTTGATTTTTTTTGTTTATGCTCGTTCTCTTTGGAATTTGACTCCTGTTAGGGATAACAGTTAAGAGAACAGGTTTCTGTCTACAGAGTCCACAGAAGGCAGAGATTCTTCCTTCCGAGCCCTTCATATTACCTTCCCCTAAGACACTCTACCCAACCAGACAAAGTTCCTAAACATGAAAAGAAACACAAAGTTATATGCTTGAAATGAGCTTCAGAAAAAGCTTTAGTAAGATTTGGCCCGTGGCTGGATTCATATTCTGAAAGTTTTCATAGCTGGTATATTTGAACTACATCACAGCAAGCACTGCAGCCTTGGAACACGTTAGTGGTTTGATGTGTGAAACGTGTAGGTGTACAATAAGTGCCCTGCTGGGATTTACTCCCTACGTAATTTTCAGCTAAGGCAAAATTAAGCCTGGGACTCCATAAATGGCAACAAAACATTTCTCTCGTTCATATAGTTTCTCAGTTATTTATACATTTCCCTAATATAATCTCTGTGCAATCCCATCTAAATTTAATTTAGTTATTCTCCTTTGCCCACACCAAACAGTCTCTCCACACCTCACAGGCAAGGCAAGGCAAGACAAAGCAGTACGTGGCGTTGTGCAAAACAACGTAGTTTTAAAGCACTGCTTCAAAGTACACGTTGCCACACTCCACACGTGCTGTACTCTATCCCCTTTCAGTGAAAATATTATGCAACACTGCCCTCAGAGTCTCCCTTACTCCTTCTACAGAAAACCTACGTTCTTGTTGGTTTCACAAAACTACAGCCTCAAAGAAAATAAATAGCAATTGATATACACTCTTGAACATATTTAAATGCTGACATTCACTCCAACATTACATTTTCCAGTAATCTCTAGTAATCTTTCCCCCTCACTCTTCTAATCTCTGTAGGGCTGTCACATCCTCTTTAGAGTTCCTCCTTTGCCCAGGGTAAGTTTGGGCTTAAGTTGTTCTTCAAACCACAGTCTCCCTCGAGTACCTGTGCAGACATGCAGCCAGGGGTATAAGGAAACCTAATGCCTATATCCTTCTTTTACTCCTATCTATAAATCCAAGACCATCGCATCTAAGATGACAATGATGGCAAGTAACTTTTTTTTTGATCCCTCACCTGATTATCTGTACCCTACTGCTACTGCTTAAAACTCTATACTTCAGTTTTTCCACCTATATATTCTGGTAAGAGTTCATCTCTGAACAAGTCCTATTGCAAGCACAAATATGATCTCAACGATAAAAATCTGAATCAAATAATTTTCTCTTCAGCTCGTTACTATAGATGCTTCTGTTATTAATCCCTTTCTCCAGCCTCCTTGCATGTCTCTTCCACAAGCTTTTCATGATACCCATGAAGGATTCCCATTTTCCCCCAGACTGAAACCCTGACAAGAACCCGCTGCCTCACTGCAGAACAACATCCTCTCGGTCCAGGTGATCTGGGCTGGATGAATCCAGACAAGAGAGCATATTCTAGCACTCATTCAACATTTCACCAGTGTTTCACAGCCCCATAACCCCTTGAGCACAGGAAAATAAATACAAACCACAGGCCAGCAGAATGTCATCACACAAGGCAGGTGGGAGTTACAAACAGCAGGCTGGTGCCTATAAGCATGGAGATGGACTGCATGGGGAAGAGTATTTACACAGTGTCTTACAAGCTAAAATTAGGGAGATCCCAAAGAAGGGGTCGACACCCCTTCACTGGACACCAGTTACTTTACTGGGCAATGTCTTCCAATTGCACTTCTGGACTTGTGAACCACTTATGCCTCCAAATTTGCTTGCTTGTAATACCAATTATTTTGCAGCTTCTACTTTAGGAATTGCACCTACAGATGCTAAATCAACGATTAAACAGCTTTAAACACTCCCCTTCAAGCTTGAAGCACACGCTATGTGCTTCCAGAATCTGAAATGTTTTATTCCAGCACCTGCAGTGAACTGCAGGTCATGCAATTAGTTAAATTCGCTTAAAAAAGAAGCGGCAAACAAAAAAAATGAAAAGAATTTTTTAAAGAATAAAACCAACATTAGTTACAGACAAGAAGATTACAACTTCAAGGGGGGCCCTTTATGTACTTTGGCCTACCTATCTACCATTTCCCTCTGCATTAAAACAACCCATAATTTCTTCTAATGAAGCTATTAGCTAATAAAATCCTGTAATGGCCTTAATCTCTTATCACAACTAACATGACTCCCTTGTTCATCACTAGGTCTAAATGTCATTCAAAACCACCACAATCACCATTCTTCCAATACAAAACCAAAACAAGACCCTTGCTTTCCACTCGCTACTTACAGTCTCACTTCCAATATAATTTTTCTGAACAATGCTTTGAAGAAAATTTGTTTATTTCGATTTTCCTTCTAGCTTTCAGTATTAATGTAGACTGTGCCTCTCCTGATGGGAAATAATCAAACCTGTTCTTTGATTTCTAGAGAAATTCACAGATTCTGAGGTCCAAGCAATAATAAAACTGTTATTTACAGAAGTTAGTGGATAAAATTCACAGACATAATTAAAATTACATACCGATTTTAGTGCTAAAATTCGGTGTCCATATTGTAGCTTGTTTAATATGCAATTAAACAACAAACGCTTGGGTTCAATGTACAAGAATTCAGAAAGAATACTATTAATAACTTCCTGTGAACCAGAAGACAGTATTCACCTCATTTAACTTTAATTTCCTAAAGTTCAGAATCTAGGCTGGTCATTTAGGCTTCACCAGTTGATGTAAAGAGATGTGAGCTGAATCTCTCACCATCAACTACCAACGAAACTCATATTTCAAATGCAAGTCTCTAATCTAAAGCAGCAAATGAAAGGGTGGGGCAGTAGCGAGGTAGAAACCCACAATTCTTATCAGTACCATGTGTCAGTAGAAACAACAAAACTTTATTATTTAAAGTCCTGTAGGCAAACAGGTCTGCCTACGAGAAGACTAAATGTATCAAATGACGTATTTCACTAGATATGTAGAAAACTTGTAGACCCTGTGATGCAGAAGGCTGCAGCAAAGGTACAGGCTGATACCCAGCATATGGAGAGATGCAAGAGAAGAACTGTAGAAGACTGAGTCCAAATCAGCAGCAAAAAATATTTTGGAGAAAAGAGAAGTCTTTTATACTACCAAATATACCAAAATACTATTTGAATTGTTCATGATACTGCTACCAGAAAGTGACATAATGCCAACAAGCATTCCTGAGACTTGGGGAAAATGTAAGTAAACCCGTGATCAGAAATGAACATCTACGTCTCCTTCCTCACTAACAGGAAAGCTAAAACCCTGACTGCCCTTGGAAGGCCAGGACTCAGCCAAAAGCGCAGTACAGCAGTCAAGATGAAGTCAAGTCAGGCTGGGAAGCATGCTTCCTCTGACATCTCAGTGGTTGAACTTAATCATCCTTACCTTAAGTCATGAATACACCTTGGGGAACAAAGCAAGCAGCAAAGGCGGTGAGTACCCTGCACTGTATTAACAGGAGGTTGAGGCAGCTGATAATGTCCCCTCACTTGATGCTCACTAGACCACACCAACACTACAGCACCCAGTTTCGGGCCACCCAATACAATGAAGATATTGACCATCTGAACTCACTGCAGTGTATCATGGGGCGGGAGCACTTGCTTTGTGAAAAGAAGCTCAGGAAACTGGGTTTGTTCAACTTGAGAAGAGGTGGCTTTGGGGTGACCTAATAGCAGTCTTCCCCTACCTGTGAGGAGGTTATCCAGAAAAAGCAGCGAGGCTCTTCAGTGGTGCACGTGGGAGCTGGAGAAACAACAGGTATAAACCAAAACACAAGAGGCCCTGACTTGATTCAAGGAAAAGGGTTTTCACGATGCAGATAAATATTGAAGCAAGCTGCCCAGAGGGGCTGTGCAGTCTCCATCCCTGCAGGTTTTCAAGACACATTGCATAAAGCCCTGAACAACCTGGTCTGCCCATGCAGGTGACCTTGCTTTGAACAGGAAGTTCAACCAGAGACCCCCAAGGTTCCTTCCAACCTGAATTATACTATGATAGAAGTTGTGGGACTGTATCAGGCTAGACAAAATGAGTGGAGGGAAAGAAAAAGAGAAATAGACTTACAATTACTCTTGTATTATTTGATAGCATATGCAGTTAAAATTGCAGTATGGTCCTCATACAGATCCTCTAGCACAGCTGAAGCCTGGAGCAGGTGGAATGATCTCCCTCACACTTACAGTGGCAACACACAGCACAGGGAAAAGGCAACGCTTCAGGGAAGGGATGAGAGAAAGCGATTCTACGTGGCCAAGAACTTCTGTCAGAACGTTGGCAATATGATGGTGACTCCGGCTATTAGCCAAGGACATGAGCCGTTACAGTCAGAACATTGCAGAGAGGGGTGGTTATCNGGGTAATTCCAACNGAAAAGAGGTGTCTTGTAAGACAGAGAAATCAGGAGTGACAGTGACATTTAATATGTTTTCTGAAGATGTTAAGAGCAAATAAGTGCCACACTTAAAGANTTTACACAAATCTTCATGTAAAGGGCATCCTTAAAAAACACTGTAATGGTAAATCAATAGAATGTTATATTCTCCTGGTACAGTCTGTCCTCGTTTAGTGTTAATTGGTTTTTGGAAGTGAGGAAAAGGGAATTGTACTTGACATGGTCCATAAAACGTAATTAAAACTTTTGGAGTGAAAAAGACCAGAAAATTCTAAATAGCTGCAGAATTTAAGAACAGTGATTTACTGCTGCTTGAATAGTTCTGGTTTTGAAAGAAAAAAGGTATTAAGCACACTCTTCAGAGAGACAGAATGAAAAAGGTATCACATTTGCAAACTCAATGACTTAACTACATCCATACATTTCCCCTGTCTCGTATTAAATTACCTNTGTAACACTTGCCCTCTCTGTCAGAATGCTGGGNAAAAAAAAGTATTTTGAAAGATGGGAAAAAGAAAGGTAGCATNAGTTCATACAGAAAATGCATCCTATCANGGCAAGNGTTCTCTGCTTAAGCAGTTCATGTGACCTNAAATCTCATGCAAGTTTCACACTCTACTTAAATCAAGAGAGTTATGAAAATTATTTGACAAGGTTTGAGTTCAAAGAGCATATGCTTTTAGAACATGAGAAACATAGAAAAAGACTTGAATAAGAATAGAAAGTACATTGCTTCAAAAGAGATGACAAAAACTACAGTGAAATGAACTTATTTTTTGCTCTGAACAGGAACTATTAATGCTGCTTATGATTACACAGAAAAATAATTTGGCTAATCCACCAAAGAGCAGAAGCGTATCAGAGTTAGCAGCAGAAGGCAAATGCCACAACATAGCCCTAGAATTTATTTTTCTCGTTTCAGTTCACAACACCCTCACAACTGCACCTTTGTGACTGCACCTACACTCTCAAGTTTGAAACGTAGACCAGGCAGTCACGTACCCTCACTTCCCAAAAGTTCTCC
>Ga0065711_1035903_pt1 | contig 21680 bp, 8 predicted proteins | sample Hoacrofraction12_FD_59098 | JGI IMG/M metagenome (GOLD analysis project Ga0065711, IMG submission 59098) | Hoatzin crop microbial communities from Cojedes, Venezuela - Epithelial fraction 12 v2 (version 2) | ecosystem: Host-associated > Birds > Digestive system > Esophagus > Crop | place... | reverse complement strand
AACCCCCCTGCCATGAGCAGGGACATCTTCCACCAGACCAGGTTGCTCAGAGCTCCATCCAGCCTGGCCTTGAACACTGCCAGGGAGGGGGCAGCCACAGCTTCTCTGGGAAACCTGTGCCAGTGCCTCACCACCCTCATGGGGAAGAATTTCTTCCTAATATCTAATCTAAATCTGCCCTCTTTTAGTTTGCAGCCGTTCCCCCTTGTCCTATCACTACACACCCTTGTGAAAAGTCCCTCTCCATCCTTCCTGTTGGCCCCTTCAGGTACTGGCAGCTGCTCTAAGGTCACCCCGGAGCCTTCTCTTCTCCAGGCTGAACAGCCCCAACTCCCTCAGCTTGTCCTCGTAGGAGAGGTACTCCAGCCCTCTGATCGTCTTCATGGCCCTCCTCTGGACCCACTCCAACACATCCATGTCCTTCTTATGTTGGGGGCTCCAGAGCTGGATGCAGTACTCCAGGTGGGGTCTTAGAGCGGAGGAAAGGGGCAGAATCCCCTCTCTTGACCTGCTGGCCACGCTTCTCTTGATGCAGCCCAGGATACAGTTGGCTTTCTGGGCTGCAGGTGCACATTGCCGGCTCATGTTGAACTTCTCATCCACCAGTACCCCCAAGTACTTCTCCTCTGTGCTGCTGTCGAACCACTCTCTGCCCAGCCTGTACTTGTGTTTGGGATTATCCTGACCCACGTGCAGGACGTTGCACTTGGCCTTGTTGAACTTCACGCGGTTCACGCAGGCCCACCTTTCCAGCCTGTCAAGGTCCCTCTGAATGGCATCCCTTCCCTCCAGCGTGTCAACCACACCACACAACTTGGTGTCATCGGCAAACTTGCTGAGGGTGCACTCAGTCCCACTGTCTGTTCTGTTTTTTCAAGTAATGACAGATCTTTACTCACAGTTTACGTGGACAGATTGTATAGCAGATTGTGGTATGATGAGTTTATTGCAAGCTCCCCAAACGTATCTTAGCCAGATTTAATATGGAATTGTTTTCTGAAACACAGACAGCGCAGAATTATTATGGATGTTTTGGTTTTTTTCAACTGAAACTTGCTTGCCTCGTTGAAGAGAGCTAGGATTCAAGCTCTTCTTAGCAATGCTGGTAGAAGAGGTTTTGATTTTTTTGTTTTTCCCAAAAAACAACCTTACCATTATAATAACGAATGTTTTACTGATGCTAATAGAGGATAAAATACTAATTTTAGTGCAGCCTGAGGTTACTGTGATATATTCAGTAATGTCATCTATTTCGTTTGAAAGATGTGTGATGTAGTACTAGAAAACAAGTTTGAACAACAAAGAAGTGTTACTGTTGGAAGGCTTGAGACTGAAATAGCTCGATTGGAGGTATGTCAGAGGAAGCATTAGATCCTCAAGCTAGTGGCCTCCGTGTGAAACATTTGGTATAATACTGCATGTTGTTATAGTTATTAAAATTCCCTGTCTGATTCTGTTCCCAAAATGATTATATTCTCAATATTTGCAAGGCAAGTTTCATGTCACGTTACAATTTTTTTTTACTTTTTATTTTCTCAATAAAGAAAAGGTGAGCCTCTGAGGTTCCTGCATTGAACCCTTCCAGGAGCGTAATTTCTAGAGCTGGAAGGGATGCTCTGTGGGCTTGTGCTCTCTGCTAATACCAGCTAAGATCTGTGTCAAGACTCTTGTCCTCCCTTCACCACACACACTGCAACTGCACTTTGATTAAAGTAATACTATCAAGTTGAAGTTTAATTTGCTCTATGCTACTTATATGTATTTAAAATTGTGAGTGAGCTCCACACGTACATGTCAGTGATATGGTGAAGAAGGTAGAAAGAAGAGCTGTGATGCTGATTAGAGGAGGCTGAGTAGAGTTTTTCATAGGGTTAATGCTTTCCAAATTGGAGGATATGAGATTGAAAGTGAAGGGCATACTCCTTGTTGAAGGAAGGTGGTGGAGTGGTCCTAATGCAGAATCTCATTAAAGCAACTGTCAGGATTCCTCTATTTTGCCATCACCTCCGCTATTCTGTAAGAGTTAGCTGTCGTTTTGAGTGAGCATACTGCCAAAGAGGCATTTACAAATAAATGAAAAATGTCACAATTGATTTTGCTCCTTTCAGAGTACTCTGTGTCAGCTTTGTCACAAACCCTTTGTTATTCTCTTTTTCAGATCTCTTGTCTGGACGTTGGAAATAACTTTGGATGGTTCTGGGCTTCTTTCTGTTGACCCAGGGTGAGCTTCCCAGATTATGACTTTTTATTAACATTTGTGTAACAGTTAAGTAATACTGACTTTTCAGTGCTTGTGAAGGATGAAGTGCTAGAAATTCTTACCAATTACTTGATGAATTTATATGAAAGCTGCATAATACAATCCACACTTGAGAATGCTACCAACATAATGGAGTTACTTGGTTTCTTTTATATAAGTATTTGTGAATTATGGTAATTACTTTGCAAATGTTGCATGCAGCAGTGCTAGCCACATAAAATATATATAGCTGTGGTTTTTATTTGTTTCTAAAGAATATGTACTTCTAAATTCATAGTGCTCTTTTCTTTGGTATTTATAATTTTTCATTCTCTTTCCATGTACGTTATATGGTTATTATAATGCATATTGCTGCTTGTAAACGTATAGAAAGGTAAGCTGTTTTTCTTATGTATTTGCTGGCTGGGTAAGTGAACCTAATGGGCAATATCAGTAAACCCATTTTAATGCAGAAGTGTTAGCATGAGAATGGATATCTGTTGGAATTTCATTATAAGAAATACGTGAGATGGTTTAGATACAGTGAAGTATCTAAACTACTATCACTTCCAATGAAAAAAGTCTTTGTTATTTTCTCCTTGAATTTCAGTTTTGCGATAACAATCAAAAATACATGGAGTGTTTTACTACACTGCTGCGAAAGAGAACTTGATTAACACATACAGAAATGCCCATGATCCTTTAAATAGGAGTTGAAGGTTTTTAATGACAGATCTGGTGCTACACTTATGAGAAATTCTTGTCCTTTTTTCATTTTCTGTGATGTCCAAGAAGTGTAACCTGCAAAAATTAGTAAGAAAAGAGTCTGCTGCTTTCCGCTAGCTTCAAGAAGCAAATTTGGACTGTATAAAAAGAGTTGTTTTGTGATGTTTTATGTGAGTATTTCTGAAGGGATTCTTCAGCAAAAATTCACACACATTTTGTAATCTGCCAAATAGCACAAAGTCTATTTCGGTGCACGTTGGTTTTTTTCATAGCATATTTTAAAAAGTTGCTGCGTTTTATCACTATTGCTACTAACAGATTTTTAAAAACAGAGGAAGTGAAGAAAATCACATTGCTGTTATTTTTGTGCTGTGGAAACTCCTAGGAAATCCAGGAAGGATTTGGTCTCTTTAATGGAAAACAAGAACAGTTTACAATGTCACCTGCCCTATATACAGATTTCTTTTCTATTCCTCTTTTGTCTGGGATTGTAGTGTAGCTTGATTTGCTCTACTTTTAACACAGCAGAAATGTCTTTGCATTAGAGTATGCATATTTGTCAGCTGTTTGATCATTTTTAATGTGTTAAATTCACAGCCAGATTTCAGAGTTCTGAAATGTGTTGAATTTGTTTTAGTATTGAAAAGAACTGTTAACTTTCAGGAAAGTTTAGAATTTTTTTTTTTTTGTTCTTTTAACTAGAAATTAAAACTTGTTCACTAAAGCTACCAAAGAACACCTGTACCTTGTCCTTTGGACGCTCTCTTTTGTTTACGTGTTGGTATAAACATTGGGACAACGCTCTCTAAGGCAGTCGCTAATCCTGTGTTATCAGCAGTGGGCTACCCAACCTTGCTTTACTTCTGTTTGTATCAGAAGAAAATCGGAGATGTGAATCTAGTACAAAGATGGAAAATGAGTTCTGGCTCTGTGAAAACTGATGATGTAATTTCAATAAATAAACCTGGCAGTTCAAGTCTGGTGTATTTATGTAATGAATTATTGTTGTTACGGTAAACAAAGAGGGAAGACAGGAAACTTAGATGAAAATGAAGTAGAATTCAACCTTGTGAGCTCTGTGCATCCCCCAAACTCCACTCCCCGCATTTGATTTTAACAATACAGTAAATCGTTTTGAGATAAATCTAAACGGAAGCCTGTAGTATTTCAAATCTGAACGGGGCATGAACTTACGAGTGAAGCAGTGCTGCAGAAGGAAATCTAGAACACTTCCCTGATGCCTTGAAACAAAGCAAGATATTGGCTAAATGTAACTTGGCAGATTTGCAGAAGCTTAGACTTTTGATCACCAAATCTCTGTGTATAAACATGATATTTAGTTTCATAAGGTTAGTGACATTGATTTGTCCCAGCTCCTTCTATAGGGCTGGGCGCACTCTGATGCATCATTACGTATATGCAAATCTCTGTGCACCAGGTGATTGCATGTATGAGAGTTACTTCCATATATTAGTCTGAATCATAAGATTTCTCTCAACTCCTGGATGTCCCTGCAAGCAACAGATTAAATGTACTGATTGGCAAAGTTACCATGAGTTAGAGTATAACTTTAATGGGAGGTTGTCTAAGATCTCCATCCATGAAATAGCAAACACAGAACAGTAAAAAAAAAGAAAGTGAAACATGTGACCACCACTGCTTATTGTAGATCGACTAAGGAGCTTGCAAGTAGGGAATGAGCCTAGGAAAAGCCTCAGGGAAACACAGACCATTCGCTCCACTGAGAACCCTTCCTGGTAGTGGGCAGAGACAGTGCTGCGCTGCTAATACAGGTTTGCAGTAAACTTAGTTTCAACCAGGGAATTGAACTGAGAGCTCTATCTTTCTGAATCAGTTTCTGTTCTTAAACTGTAAATAAAAATGTTAAAACTACTAAAATTTCACTTTAACTGATTGTGGTTGTTCTCCCCCGCCCCGTAATTAGACTTCGTTATTCATGATGAGAGTAATTTATTTGTTTGGATCCTGAACGAAGAATATTCCTGCCAACCCTTTTTCATATGCAAATATCTCTCTTCCTATTTTAATTAATAAAGGTACTGTATTTCTAGGTCATGGGGACTTGCTGATCTCGTATTTCAGCAAGATGAATCACAGACCTTTCCCTATCCCCAAATACATGACTTTTCATGGCATAAGATGGCTTTTCAATATATAAAGAAAAAGTAATTGAAGAGGGGGGGAAGTAAGGGAGGGTAGTCTGGTCAAGTGGGGAAAGATAAGATTTGGGGGAGTTATCATTCATAAGTTTGTCAATTAAGTTGTTAGAATTTCTATTTTGGAAGATCCATTTTAAAATCCTGAAGATCCTTTCTCATTAAAATCAGGCCAGTTTCTAGCACCTCTTCTGATTTGCACTGTGTTATTCCTTGAGTATCCGTATTATTCCAGTGACTTCAGGGAGATCACACACAGAATAAAGAAACTGTCCCTCTCCTCTTGTGTATCTGAGGCTCTGCTCTGTGCTGCTGCTGACTTTTAGCTGTTATAAAACATTATTACCTAACTGGTTTGCTCTGAACTGTTTTGTGTAGGTGGTTTACAAATAGCATTGCTTCAAGTAGTGTAATAGAACTTGTAGCAGAAAGGACATGTGAAGAAGACGTGCCCACAAGACAATGCTAACAAACAATTTGCAGGTCCTCTTTGCCATGGCTGGATGAGTTGTTTTAGGTAATTTGTTATTCAAGCAGGAATAATGAGGTGAAATGCATTTTACTCATTTTCGTTGTGGCATGGTGGTCAAGCCTGAACCACTTAATTTTAGGAGGTTGAACAGGGCAAAGGAAATGGCTAATCACTTGCTTAACTGATCATTCTCTCACAGTTGCCTCTAGCTGTAATGTGTTAATGATGGTCAGAGAGATTAACCGTGAGAAAATCTCCCAAACTGTACAGGAAAATACCATGAAGTAGCTTAATGGTGAAATAGTTTAACTGCTGCTTAATCAGCAGAGCAAAGGCAGGGGAGGAAGCTCACATGCTGACCCCTAGGTTCCAAAAGAGTCTTTAGTCCAAACAGTGACTCGAATGCATGTAGCGTGATCAGCTATGCATAGTATATTTGAGAGCGGAGGGAAGTGTCTTTGACTACATTTCCTCAAGTCATTATTTTAGCAAGAACGTCTTGGGAATAGTTTCAATGCTCAAAAGCGTTAGTAGGACCTAATGCATTTTAATTTTTTTCCTTATGAAATTATAGTATTTGTTTAAGCAACAAATAATGATTATTGCAGCTGGGTTTTTTTTTTTAATTTACGAGAATAAAATTGTTTGAAATTCCAGAATGGGTTCCCGAGTACATATGCCTGCATATAGATTTGAATCACTGTAAGAAAATCAATGAATTGCCATTGAGTTAATAGCATTGACTCTACTTGATAAGCATGTCCTTGGGCTCCTTTGAAAATTACAGCTGTGATTAATGATGGCTGAACACAACTCCTGCGACTCTTCTGTAGCTCTAGAAACAGTTTATGCAAACTTGTCCTTGATTCCAGTGGTCTTCAGTAGAGCCAAGATTTCATACAATGTTTTCATATAAAGGAAGCAAATAGAGCCTTCGATCCCCCGTCATCTGTTGTTAGGGGTATGCCATTATTTTCCACCGTTTTGGGGAAGAATCTGGCTCAATGTTCTCAAATTAAGTATAGAGACATAATTAAGATTTTTAGCATTTGTAAAAACTTGACTTGCATGCAGGAGGTAGATCATGACAGCCTGCTATGCCATACTAAAATGACACATAAATAGAGCAATGTTTTCATCAAGAGAAATGTGTTGCTGTTTAAAGTTGATTCTCTCTGTAGGGTGCCATAAAGTAATTGGAAGACCATAACATAATACTTCAGTATTGCGTGTTTATTCCGTAGGGGAATGGATTAATCTTTTCTGACTGCAATAGTGTACAACTGACCATGAAAATACTATAGAACTGTAAAACAATCTATAAAACAAAATATAGTTTTTCTAGACTAGCATATTTATTTTCCAAAACTCCTAAAAAGCTCATACTTCCAGTGATTTATGCTTGCAGCAAACTGGAAGTGAAAGTATTTGTCTTAAAATTAAAAATCGACATGTAATACTGTGTACCTTGCCTTGAAGAAACTACATGTAGAACATTTGTTCTCCGTGAGGACTGGAGATAGTTAGAAAGTCTGTGGCAACAAAAGAAGAATCTCTTCCGTTACAGATGATGGTGACTTTTTGCAGCTAGCATAAGCTAATACAGCGATAGCTGCATACTGTAAATTTAAAGGAGGAGGTCTTTGAGTGGTGTTTTTCCCAGCAGTGAATGGAGAGCTGGATTCATCTAGTTGAGACAGTATTAGAAATGAGCCTTGATTGGGGCTTTCTTGGATATGTATTTTTTTTTAAATTTAGTGACCAGTGCTCTAAGCATGAATTTGTAATAGAGGATTGTGTTGACTGGAAGGGGGCGGAAGCTGCCCATGGGCAGCTCTCACGAAGGAAGACTGGAAATATTATTCAGTGAGTTTGAACAGAAGAGGTTCCGTGTGCAAGCCCTCTGCTCGTAGCAGGAGTTCTGAAACCCACAAGGACATTATTTTACTGTCTTTATTGTGCCCGTGTAGGACACCTTTCTGATCGTGCTATGAAGTGTATCACACTTGAAAGGTTCTTTCCAGCATACCAGACTTGTGTGTTTCTGCTGTGCTTCGGTTTGTACTCAGCATTTTAATTAATTTAGACATTAACCCTTCCTTTACTAGTACTTTCAGCAGCAGTGGTAGAAGTAAGTTGTTAACAAGGGCCTTGCTAGTCAGGTCCCAAAATAAGGCCCTTTTCTTGAAGAATAAAGTAGATCTCAAGGTCTAGTTTGCTACAGCAAAGGCTTTAGGAATGTCCAACAAAAATTTAGAAGTGAAATTAAGGAAACATTGGATTAAGACCAGCTGTGACTACCTTGCTCCATGATCTTGTAGGGGGTTACTTGCCTTTAGCACAGAGTAAAGGGCAGGAGTGGCTCCATTCATGCAAATTAGAGCTAATGACCCTGCTGTGTGACACTGCAGTCAGCCTTTGGTTTCAAGCAAGGCAGTGTAATTGCTATTTGTTCATTGATAAATATCCAGAGTAATATGCCAAACAATTTTTCAAAACGGCCAAGCTAGGTATGATTGTTATTTCTCACATGAATAATGAAAAATTAAAGAAAATATGGAAGCTTAAATAGATACCGTAGCTCAAGGAAGAGGTGTAATATTTAGCAGCCTCATGGCATTGTCAGTATACTTAATTATTCTTTGAGACTATGCTGTTCTAAATATAGCACATCTGAGTTCAAAAGTGAGTGTTTCCTATACCATAAGCCCTATGATGGCGATAATCTTCTTGGAAGAGTTTTGAAATTTGTTTTAACGGAAGCAGGATCAAGCACAAATGTTACGTTAGCAAGAATGACGTTTAAGAGTGATCAAAAATAATGACCAGTAATCAGTAAATTGAGCTGTTCAAGCTGCTTGGTAAAGAGACTCCTTTATGTAACTTATTGTCACCTCTGTAGATTTGGTGGGTTTTTTTTTTATTAGAATATGGCTATACCTGTATGAATAAACCATCCTCATCCTGGTGATGTCGATGACAAAGCTCTGATGGATTTCAGCAACGTTATGAATCTATCTGGTGGAGATTCAGTTTATGTGTAGAGATACAGTACTGCTCAAAGCAAAATATTTCACAGTCCTAGTATGAACACTTTCATTGCTCTAAGGCATCTCAGTGCATTATGGAAAAGAGCTCATCTCCACTGAGGTAAATATTTTGCAGGGGTTTTATTTGCCGAAAAGCTAAAGCCGTAACCAAGAAATGATGACCCAGTTTTTGATTAAAAAACCAAATCACTCCAGCTCCTCTCCCCCAACAAAACACCTGCACAGCAGATAAATAATATTGTAATATAGGTAACTGAGGTTTCACCTTCAACAAAGAGGATATCCAGTATGTGAGGCTTGCAGAAAATTGAACTTAAAAGCCTGCGGTTTCAGTGCATTGTTTAGAGACAGGGTTGAGCGACGTGAAAGTGGGCAGGTCTAGCTTTTTGGGAAGCTTCTGCTTGAGGGTTAAGTATTCCGGTTGTTTTCACCTCTGCTCCTCCAAGTCCACTTGTGCCTTCTATCAAAACCAGCTATGCCTGCTGTCGTCTTAAAACACAGTGATACTGGGAGTCACTGACTTGGTACTGCAGGCCTTATGGATTTTCTGAGAGTTCACTGAGTAACATTTATTACAAGCTTTATATTAACAGTTATGTTTATAGACTTTCTCAGATTAATAGGATGCTTTATCCTAGATGGGAGTATCACGGTTTTGGTCAACAGCAGTATGATGAATATCTTTCAGAAATGATAGATTTGGTTTTGGAAATACCATTTCATGAGCTCAGTTTACCTCCTCTTAGAGACATTTTTGTTGGCGCATCACTGTAGAACTTTAAAACATAAGATGACACTTCTCTGCATTCTTCCATTTACAAAGTGCTGTGCCAAAAATAAGTAAATGTGCTTTTTTTCTTCTACAGCGTAAGTAATAAACACCTTCCATTCCTTTGTGGACCTCCTAAAACTTACTCAATCCATTTTCTTTGCTTTTCTACTTCTATGCTCACTTCTTCCGTTATCCATTAGTTCCCTTCCTCTTAACACGCACACAAAAAATCTGCCTCGTAGATCTGCATTGAGACACGCTGAGTAGAGATGAAGGAAATGGTGGGGGCAGGACTGAAGTGGCTAGCAGAGGCAGAGCAGAAAACAGGGGATGCGGCCCCTGGCATTTTAGTTTTGAATAGTTTGGTGGTTCTGCAATGTTTATAAGAAGTGTGAGGGCCTTGTTTTGTAGCATTAATAGAGACTTAGTTCCTTCAACGAAATGTGAGAAGCCTGCTATCTTTCTTATTTCAAGTGTTTTTCATTCATGTTTTTCCTATACCTTAGAATCAGCTGAAGCTTGATAAGTGCAGCTATTCTTATGACTTGTCCTCAAGCTATACCTCAGATTTTTCTTTCACCTCCCTTTGCGATAAGAAATATCTGTTCAAATGTTTTTATACTTTCTTTATGATAGGCATTTCAGATACCTACTGCTGCATAAATAAAACCGCCTTCCTACCTTAAGGAACCTGGGATGTTTTTTTGTTTGTTTTTCAAAATCTGTTTCAGTACAGAATGTAGTTGGTTGTCATAGTAAAGAAGATGACCTGGCATTGAAATGAGAACATAATTAAAATTATTTTTACTTTTCTTGGGACTTGGAACAAGCTGTTACTTAAACCTTTTTGTAGAGGTGTTACACCTAACAAGTTCTCTTGAGAGAGATGGCGGCAAAGCAGCTAAGCTATCAACAAAATACCGAATGGCTGCGTTCCCTGGGGTTTGCTTAAATTTGAAAGTAGATAGGAACTGTGAAGAAATATAATGCAATCTGGTAAAGAAGCTGCAGCATAACTCCAGTGGCCTCAGACACAGTAATGTACCAGTATAAAAATCTCATATTAACCTGGAATATAGGTAACATCATAAACAACTCTAAAGCTGCTTAGCTTACATTTGTCTGTAATGCATCATCTTCAATGTCTTGTGATGCTGAGAGCAGTTTATGCTATAAACTCTACAGAATGGAAACCAGATCCTTTTACCTGCTGTGGAAAGGGCCCTGTGAGCCTTTTCTGGGCTGTCTGTCTTAGGTTATGACATGCTAAATGCAAAATGACCACTGAGCTGAAACAGCAGTCAAATGGTGTTATGTTCTTGGTCTTAATTTTATGGGAGGTTGAGGTTCACTAAGCCACTGAAGCCACTCGTGGTCTGAGGTTTGCTTTCCCTGCCCGCGTGCATGTACGTGTGTACATGATGGAGTCATACTACTGGCCTTCTAGGGTGTGAAGCAAGGGGAGGGGGAAATAGTAATTCTTGGGTGTTTCAGATGTTTCCTATTCCTTTTTTGCTTATTAATCTGTGCAGTATATGCTTTATTGTAATCCTTTCCCAGAATTTGTCAACGCCTTCCGATACAGGATCAGTAGTAAAGGCTATGCAGAGTCACAGCCCTTCTCTTTCTACTTCTGAAACTTAGATTGAAATGTAGCAATTCTTTTGTCTGTTGTTTTGAGGAGGAGCTTGATACAAGGTTCATGGTGAAAAGTGTGCTTGAATTTGAGGAAATAGATGTTTTACAAAAAGTGGTGTTTTACCTGATTACTTTTGCCGGCTTTCAGTGGATTCTGGAAGATGATACCCTAAGCAGATCCTCTTAATGAAGAAAGCAAGCAGCTCTTCATCGAATTATCCAGAGACCTCAATCTGTGTTATTGTATTGCATTCTCAAAAAGGAGCACAGTGATACAGATTTGGACAACAGCTTTGAAGCAGCATGGGACAGATCTGTTGATTATTGCTGTATGCAGCTGTACGTCATGCTCGCTTACTGAGCGGTACACAGTGCTCGGAGTGCTCTGACAGGATGGCAGAGCATCAGGGAGAGCCTGCTCAGCACGGCTCTGAGAAACCTAGCCTCACCGTATTTCTGCTCGGAGTTAGTGAGCGACAGAGCAAATTTGGTTTGGAAGTCAGGATGGCATGATTTTGTGGCCCTCTGCCTCAGGGGTGTGCTAAGGCAGCGGCGTGGGAGTAGCGTGAGCTGATGCGACGCTGGTTCCTGGGCAGGGCTGGCTCACAGCTGCCTGGCTCAGAGCGCAGCCTCGAGAGCAGGGTTCTTGCAGCTGCCTGGGTCGTCTTGCCAGGAGTGAGTGAGTGGATGGGTTACTGTTTGACTTTCAGTAAGAGCAAAGCTTCCAAGGACCCAAATTGCAGTGTTATCTAGGCGCCTAGTGCCATTTTTCAGAATTGTTAACATGCTTAAATACTAAACTTCCATTGAACAACCTGATTGTTGTAAACCTTTGGAGCTAGGTAGCAGACCACTCTACAAGTTTTGGGGAAACGCCATTGAATATCTTTCTCCACTCTTGTACATTCACACACATTTGAAAATCTGGGATCAGGTTATTGGTGTCTTACCTGTTGAAGAATTGTGAGAGTTTTAACTTGCAAGAATAGGTCTGCATTACCTAGTGTCCACAAAGTCACAGAGTCACAGAATGGTAGGGGTTGGAAGGGACCTCTGTGGGTCATCTAGTCCAACCTTCAAAGCTTGAAGTTCTGATTGAACTGTAGAATTCCTTCAGAAAACGGATTTTTTTTTTCTTTAGTATTTATTACAATTATTTTTTTTATAAAGTATTAAGCACATTTTCTTTTGACTTCTAGACTTCCTGGTGTTTTCATTGGAGCATTGTGAAGGGGTTACAGAACATCCCACACTGACGTGCTGATCGCAGTGTTGGAGTTCATACACAGGGCTGCACATACATGCAGTAGGGATCCTACCACAAACAAGGAATTCTGGCTTGTCAGAAAAGGTGTATCTACAACTTAGTTTGAAGTGCCTTTGTGATCTGGGGACCTGTGCTGGTTAGGTATCTTCTGTGGTAGTCTGTACGTGTGTATATGCAAGAATGGGATGCTGCCAGATGCTTTGCTGTGTTAAATATTTAGGTTATCAGATACACCTTTATAAAATAGTGTGTTATTGGTCTTGGCTCAAGAAATTACAGGCAAAGGGCTACAAAGCTGTCTTCACAGGTCTATGGCCTCCTTGAAAACAGGATTTCATAATTACTTAATGTGCATGCGTGTGTGGTGGTGTCCAATTATTATCTGATAATAATGTTTGTTAAAAAAAACCCTACAAAACAAAACAAAAAGCAACCATAATGAAACAGTTCTAACATCTGAGGAAAATACAGAGCATGATGAGTATCAGTGTAAAAGATAATGTTGCATGCAGGTTCCAGTCAGTTTAAATTGTCTGGCTTTTGTAACTATTCAAAACTGAAGTTGTCTTGAAGGCATTAAGGTACATCGTTTTTCACCAAGCACATGAAAGAAATAGTGAATGAGTGCAACAAGGAGCTCGGGTAACTTAAATACAAAAATGTTGCCTCTTCTGGCAATCGAGGCATGTAGATTTGGTAGGAGCTCAGGGGCAGACAGTGAGCAGGCTTGCCTGTGTTCAGTTGCAGCTTTCTTTCCAGCCAGCACAATAATAATTTGTAAGTTTACAGGAATAATTTTTCTTAAGGCTGTTGGTTGTTCTTACCTAGTGTCTCCTGATCAAAAAGGGGTAAGCCGGAGTCAGTAGTATTATTGGTTTAATTGTTTAGTCTGGAGAAGAGAAGGCTGAGGGGGAGACCTTATTGCCCTCTACAACTACCTGAAAAGAGGTTGTAGTGAGGCGGGTGGTGGTCTCTTCTCCCAAGTAACTAGCGACAGGACAAGTTCTGTCAGGGGAGGTTTACACTGGATGTTAGTAAAAATTTCTTTATTGAAACAGTGGCCAGGCATTGGAACAGGCTGCCCAGGGAGGTGGTGGAGTCACCATCTCTGGAGGGGTTCAAAAAAAGTGTAGATGTGGCACTTCGGGATATGGTTTAGCAGGTGTTGGGTGGACAGTTGGACTTGATGAGCTTAGAGGTCTTTTCTTAAGGATTCTATGATTAGGCTTTAATGGGACCGGACTGCTGAAAGAATGCTGGGTTGTTCAGCAAGCCACGTAGGCATCATTAGCTAGTGACTCCTAAGCTGCAGCCTAAACCCACAGCTTCTGTATTGCACCACCCGGAATGTAGACCCAGCTCTGAAGTTGAAGACCGAAGATGTGGATCAGATTTGATATGATGCCTTTTCATTCCTTTTCTAGTAGAAAACTAGTGAAGTGAATGGTGCCTGAATAAAGAAGAAACTAACACTTCCTAGAAATATGGATGGCTTCAGTAAGGAGCATATGTATGTATACACAGATGTATTGTTTTTGTAGCTATAGGAAAAAAACCTTTTTTGTTTCTGTGAAGGTCAGTCTGCAAAGATTAATTTAGGAAAGAAATGTTCCAATTCCAGTATTACCCATTGAAACAATGAAGCTTTATGGTCCATTAGTTTTGTATGTAAGACTCCTATGACAATATAATTTTCATGACTGTATTAAAATATCATTAATGTGTTTAGTAACTGCTCTTCTATGATCCATTAATTATAATAGATGAAATTAGATATGAATGGAACTTACATGCTGAATTCTAAAAGACTAACTTTATTTGCAATAACTGTAAGTGTGTAATCCTCAGGTTCTGGTCGTAAACTGTCTTATTTGATAATCTACCAAAACTGGTGATTCCAGTGTCTTTAAAAAACACGTATTGATAAAATCTAATACATGTTTAATTGTAAAGATTTGATTTCAGAACAGCCCCTTTTGTTGGCGCTATATTGCATTAGTGTACTGTGTTGCAGCAAATCAGTATGAATTTAAATGAAATAATCTGCTACGCCCTGCAGTAGCAAGGAATTACTGTGATACTAGTTGAAGTCTTTTCTTACTCACAGCGTAGCTGGTCGCCTCTAATGAGTTTACTTCTAACTTGGATCAGTATAACCCAAAGTAAAATCAGGTTCCTAAGCGGGTTCTTTTTGTTAAAGAAATAAATACACGTTAATTTTGGTATCATTTCTGATTAACCATGGCAATTAAACTGTAGGATCTTTCCTCCTCCACCCTCAGACTTGCACACGGGTAGGAGACAAACTGAGACCAATTCTTTCCCCCATTTCAGGGAGGACAGGAAAGCAAAAATGAAGAAGTAGATGGCATAACTGCATGTGCACTGGGGTTGTGATAGTGGCTCCAGTGTTTTGGTACTGCTATCTAAAGCAGTTTTAAAATTTTAAATTGATAACCTTTCCTGTCTGCATGTGAGTTTCTGAATTTCTGTTTTATAGGAAAACAAACCCTGTATGCTCTTTATTCCTCTTGGTTCTTTACATGACAAAAAATTCTTAGACCTGTCTATACTGTGGCACGATGGAAAAAGGGATAGATTTCATTTTACCCTTCTCTCAACCTGCCTTTTGGCAGGGAGCTCCGCATGAGGACACAAGCAGAAGTTTCTGATGCGTGATACTTCTTCTGTTGCATTTTATTAATCTTAGGGGGTTTAAATTGATGTTGCAATTTGTGGTAATCTGCGTTAATCAGGTTCGCTTTATGATTGATTTCTAAGTTTGGCTGGCTTTTTTGTTGTTTTGTTTTTGTTTTATGGTTTGAGTGAAGCTTGAAAGCAGACATCACAACTGAAGATACCAGCAGAAAAAGTGATGTTTTGTGTTGAAGCTCTTGTGGCTTTGAAGTTCAATAGAAACAAACCATAGAGGCAAACTGTTACTTAGTAGTATCTCTCGCATCTTAAACAGTTCAAATCAAAATGTGGACTTGCATCTTTTCCGAAAATCCAGAGAGCCAAAACTACTTGTGGTGTTGTTACTGCTTTGAATGTTAATTAATGTACTGTTCTTCCAGTTTAATGGGAGTTGCACAATTTATCTGAATAAAGCTATTGTTTTATTTGCTGTCACTTTCCATGGTCACCCAGTCCAATAAAAAAACTCTGACTGATTTCTGTGGGAGATGCGGTTGGCCTGTAGTAAACCTGGCGAGTGTATAGGTACTGTGTTGTGGAAAGATGGCTTCATGTTCAGTGTGCTGCCGGATTGCACAAAATAGGGTTTTCTGTAGGTAGTGCAGATGTTCAGACTTTATTCTGCCGACAGCATGTTTCTGTTTTTACTGGAAGTGTTATTCTGGATGCTTTGCTCTGAAAGATTTCTCTTTTTCTCACAATCAGCAGATTTATTTTGTTTTCCCTACCACTCTCATATCCCTTGTGTTTGTAATTAACATTTCAGAATCTTTGCCTGTCCTCCATTCTGAATAACCTGTGTTTGTTTGCATTCCGGTAGCACACCTCTATTGTGAGTGCAACACCAATTAATATTATTCTCAGTAGTTAAAAGAGTCTCCATGTATGAGCTTATTCTCAAACCATAATATATTCACTAGTTTTGATCTGACAGGCCTTGAATCCTAAGAGCTGGATTAAGCAAAAGTTTTAAACTCTCTTTAGGCTGAGTAAGCAGGTATCTCTGTCTTAATCAGTTAAACACACGGCTCTTCTTTGTAGCTCTCCACAGGAGTCCGGAATGAAAAAAGGCAAGCAGTAAGTAAATATCTCAAGAGATATCTATTGTTCGTTAAAGTGGGCTTCACCTAGAAAAATAGTCTTAATCTGCAGATCTCCCGTTTGCTCTAAGGTTACCAAATCATATGTGAGTATGATTTTCAAAGGCAAAGCTTAATCACTGAAACTGTTTTGCTGCCTTTTACTTGCAGTTTTACTGTACTGCTTTTTTTCCTCTTAAACTTGATCATTTGAAGTAATTGCAATAATGAAGTGAAGGATAAGGTAAAGGCAAATTACAGCTAAATGCTTTGGAAAATAAAAGCTTTATGACTTAAAACTTGCTTTCACAATGTTCAGACATCTAATTTCCTCAAGAAGATCTGTAGCACACACTCCCCCTGTTGTTTTTTTTTTTTTTTTGTGAAAAAAGCAACAACTTAGCTTTTCTGAGTAGGCTGAATATATAATTTAACCAAGAATGCATTGAAATAATAAAGATGTAAAGCAGAGATTATATACATAAACATATTTATGCCTGTAACATAAGGAAAAGAGGAGACCTTGTTTGGGGTTTTTTGGGGATGGTGGTTTTTTTTTTTTTTATATTGTTGGGTGTTTGGGTTTGTTTTTTGGTAGGAGACATCAGGCTAGCAGCAACAAAAGAAAGGACGTTTTTTCAGGTGTATTCTTATTTCTGCTTGTCAAAGACTTCCTGTGAATGTTAACTTCAGTCTTTCCTGGATCAGAAACATGTTTGCTAATATAATTTAAGTATTAGCTTAAATTCTTGCTCTCGTGCTTGATGAGATCATCTCTTACCATGAGCAAGACTAGAACATACGGAGGTACATGGCAGCATGTCTGAGGCCACTTGGTTTATGGCTCAGTAAACATCCAAAATGAGACATGATAGTGGTGCTCTTCATGAGAGCCATGAAACAGATAATTGTCCAAAGCTACTGTACTTGGAAGTTAATGACCAGAACCACGTCAGTAATTCTGGCTTATGAGGGCAGTGTCACCTTGGTCCCTGTTGCCAAGCACGACAGACCTTTAAGCATAATGCCTTTTGTTTCTCAGCTGCGCAGTTGCGTGGTGTATATTATGGCACCTGTAGTTTTATTTCAGAACTAGCAACTGCATTTGTAACTTAAAATAAAACCAAATTCTTGCACTTGGGATTTTACCAATGTATCAGTGATTTTACAAATGTATCAGTGATGTTTCCTTTTTTAAGAAAAAATGATGTACTTAAATGTATACTGGAGCTGACCCCTGAAATAAGTACTTCTCAAAACCCCCCTTCAGGAAAGCTCTTCATGAGACTCTTGAAATTGCTGCCTTGATATGTAAGTGAAGAAATTCAGTGCGTGAGTGAGATGTAATGTTACAACTTAAACATAAGTATTATTGATCTCTGAGCTGCAGTAATACTGTGAGGAGGGGTCTCCTCGTATATGTTTGGTAGTCAGTAGTATTCAACGCTTACTGCTTTTGCTGTACATTTTTTATTTGTGGATAAATTAGCTGGCTTTGCGGAACTTTTGATAGCTGTAAGTGCCTCACTGTGTTTCCTTTTGCATAGAAGGAGAATTTGGGTCTAATATCAGGCCTCAGAACTGACGGGAAGTAGTAATTGTCTTTTGAAATTGAGACGATTTATCAAATGCTTGAACCTTAGGATTCAAGTTGGAAATTTGACCTATGTACTAAATGTATAGAAGAACTTAGTCCACTAGTTTTGTGAATCTGAGGGTGACAGCTATAGACAGAAAAATTCAAAACACTAAATTAACCAAATTATGGTATTGCTGTTGGTTTAAATATTGAAATCAAGGTTGTGTATTATTCCAAAAGATGTGATCTAGCTTAGCTAGATGCTTGTGGGCTTGATGCAGACATTAGTGAGTTGAGTTCTTTGGCCTGTGCAATGGAGGAGGTCAGTCTGGGTGATTGCAATTGCCCTCTGTAAAGCTGTTATTCAAAAACAAACATTCAGCTGAATGCATTTGAAGAAGCATGAAACAATATTTATTAGAAATGAGATGTCAATAGATGACATGGGTTGGAATAAGCAGATAATTGTGAAACTGCAATTAGACTGGATGGATAAAATGAATGGCTTTAGGAAACTGATGAAAAAATTGCTGGTTTCATGTAAGCTTGAAAGTAAAATGGATTTACTTTTTGAAGCCCTCCAAAATCTTCTCAAACTTTAACACATGCATAGAATTGAGTCTTGTAATTATGACTATGAGATCTGCAAAACTAGTGGACTGTCTCTTTGCTTCCATATATATTTAGTTCACGAAACAGGACTCCATGCATGCAGTTTTTGTTTGAGCTCCAGTGTGCTTAAAGAATCTGGTCACCTGGAGAAGGGGAAGAGGGAAAGGGTAGGGAAGGGAAGGTTGAGGAATCTGAAAACAGGCTCCCAGACGCATACCACGAAGTGTGAATGTGCCCGTGCCTGTGTACACACCTGCACTTAGTTTGGTTTATGCACCGCTGCACCTGAGTGGAGTCGAGTGGCAATAAAGGAAACCTTTGTATTGGCTGTTTGTTTTCTGAGGAGTGTCAGATACCTGCGAATTCAAAATTTATGTGGTAATCTTTGGGTGTAGTTTAGTGAGCAGAGAAAAACTTTTAGTGCTCAGAAAGAGCGTAGTTAAATCCTTAGTGATATTACTGTTACACAAAAATAAGCTGAAGTCAAGCAGAATGGCAGTGTCTCTATTGTCTTGATCATGAAAAAGTAATTTCCAGTAAGTATAAATGCAAATGTTTTTAAATCAAATGTGCATTCTTTGATATGCAGCATATTTGTCATATTTTCTGGGTATTTTTGCTGTTTCCCTTGATGTTGCTTACAGGTGAAATGTACTGCTAGTCTGATAGGACATTTCTTCCTATCTTCTCCCTCAAAATACACATAAACAGAACAGTGAGTGGCCTAGGAAAATGTTACTTTTGTGCACTGGTTAGTAACTCTGAATAGTACATTTTAACGTTAGATAAGCTGGAAGTTTATATTAAAATTTAAGAATATTTTTACCTTTTTTAGTAGGCAGCATAATTCTACTGTTTGACTTATGAACTGCTGGTCTTTGTCTGATTGCTTTCCATGTAGCTCCATGTGGGAAACAGCTATCTGCTCAAATAAAAACAAGCTTACAGGAGTAGTGCCTGGATTAGAATAGGAATTATACTGGGTTGCCTGTCCTGAACCCTAATTGCCTTAAAATATGTCAGAATTTAGTAGTGACTTTTCCCATACCTGGAAATATCTAAACAGATACCCATGGGAACATTGAACAGAGTGAAACAGATTGAATAGGGTATAAGAAATCATGACCTTTCTGTCCTACATATCAAATTCATTTTTCTCAAATGCTGTTCATATTGTGCTGCATATTAATTGCATATTGCATATTCTTTATTCATAATATACCACTGATAATAACATAAAATTACATTTTTAATTCCCAATGATACCTTAATTTAATGTTTCATTTACTTCTCTTCTTTAATCTTCTGTCCTCTGAACAAATTTTATTAAAATCATTGCATTTATTAAAAAGAAATGGGCTAAAATGTATCAGTTTGGTCCCACAAGGAGCCAGTAATAACAATTTCTTTGTGGGGTCTGGCTTTCGTTGCATGGGAGATTTTCGGGGAGGAGAAGCCTGATTAAAGCTCAGAAATAGCTAGAATGTTGAAAAGCGGAAGAAAATATCTGCTTTAGTTACTGCTTTCTTATTTTCCAGGTAAGCCATTCTACTTTCTTCTTTCTCTCATCTCCTGAAGCTCTAGTAATTATGAATTTCTGAGATTTGGGATGGGATATGGGAGAGTGAGGAGTGATTTCAGGTGATCTGTTCTGCTTACCTCTTTTCTCTAGTGCTGTTTGTCAGGAGATCATCTTGCGGCCTTCACCAGCTGTCAGGCAGGTGATGAGGAGCACTCACTCCAGGCTCGCTTCCTTTTTGTGTATCTCAGGCTGAGCAGAGTCGGTGACAGGATCTTTAGGATGGATGATGCAGCCATGTAAATGGCCCTGCTGCTGCAGTTTTATGTTATCTCCTGGTCAAAAGAGGCTTTTTCATTTGTGACTCCAAAGCAACCAGCAAAGCATTGTATACGTTCCGGCGTGGCATGAAGGCTCTTAAGGTTAAATGTTCTCCTTTCACTGTATAAATGGAATCGTGGAGCTGTTTCACTGGCACGCAGCAAGTTTGTAATGTTTAGACCTCGTTTATTTACGCGTCGAAGTGAAGATATATTGCAGTGCTATCTATATGAAATGTTACAACTGTGAATGTCAGTCTTGCCGTTTTTATGATGCAGTCAGTATGTCACACTTCACTTCTGCCAACAGATGTAGTTCTTGAAATCTTGCAGTGCAGGCTTGCTACGTGGTTCTGAATAGATGCCTCGAAATCCTCCCTTTGAAGCTTGTACGGAAAAAAAGAAAACTGAATAGGCCAGAAAGTTCATAAATGTGCATTGATTCTTGATGGAGGTTACTTACTGATAAAGCATGTCTTATGGTCTTTTGTGTTTGTACAAGAGAAAAGTCTTAACTTTGTGTTTATATTTAAAGGTTGAATTAATGTCTTGTAATTTGTAACTTTACGCGTATTTTGTTACTTTGGCTTTGATTAAATTGGTAGTGGTTTAACCTTCTTAATTTTCTATTGAATTATGTGATTATCTGTGCCCATTTGATAGTACACATTTCTGTGTAATTAGGATGTTGTAATCTTCTTGTTTCTTGGCCTGTGAGATTGAGTTAATGATATCTTCTTAGGAAGTATGATATAACATTGTTAACTGATTGGCTAAATTGGTAGGGAGGAGTTCACTTATCAGTGAGTAAAATTTAAGCATAGGTCTTTTCCAAGAGTAGGATTATAAAGAAACACTTTTGGAATACTTGCATATATTTTTATGGTTGTCCCTCTCTTTTCGCGTTGTATGGCTGATTAACTGCATTCAAAAACATGATTTACTGCTTGTACAGTGACAGAGCTTTTTTGGAAGTGTTAGTTAATGAAATTTAATGCTATCTGTGCTGGCCTTTTTAGGTGCTTTGAGCACCCATTAAGTAGGTTAGCTGCTCACTTGTTAAGCACTTTCAACAGTGCGAATTAACACAGATCTGCTGTTACTGTATGCACCTATTTCTCATATTCATTGTAATTTTAATTCATGATTAGCTTTATCTCCTCCTGCCCCGCCTGTCTTGATTCTGCAGATTCACGATATTAATTTTGTGATGCCACAGCTTAGTACAGTATCCCCACATCATTAGGCTTTGCCTCAGCATCGACGATGCAGCGCTTTCTTCCTCATGAGTTAAAAGCTTGTCTGCGGAAGCCCCTCAGCGGGGAAGGAGCTGGCTGTGTCCGAGCTGCGGCAGTTTGGTGCCTTGGCTGGAAGGCGAAATTTGCTCTGCGCAGGGTCCATGTGTGTGTGCGGCCTTCTTTTGGGGAGTTGGGTGGGATTTAAATGATGTACAGGTCTCCTGCCCATGAGTGAATTTCAGCCGTGGGGAACGACTCTCAGCTCCAGGGGTGAGGTGTTTTTTTTTTTTTTTTT
>Ga0065711_1006592_pt1 | contig 21681 bp, 14 predicted proteins | sample Hoacrofraction12_FD_59098 | JGI IMG/M metagenome (GOLD analysis project Ga0065711, IMG submission 59098) | Hoatzin crop microbial communities from Cojedes, Venezuela - Epithelial fraction 12 v2 (version 2) | ecosystem: Host-associated > Birds > Digestive system > Esophagus > Crop | place... | reverse complement strand
CGTGAGAAACGTGCCGGATGGGATGTACAGGCTCTATAGCCTCGGAAAGAAAAAGAAAAACACCCACTTCCTCGGTTTTTTTCAAATAAAACGAAAGTCCAATGGATAATGGAAAATGGAAAGCGACTACGTCGCAATTGAGAATTGAGAATTGAGAATTATACGCCGTTCCGGCGTTTATCGCCTACGGCGATGTATCAATTAATATAAAATTCTTGAGTTAATGCAATATAGGCGGCATCTCCGATTGTGATGTCGCTTTCTTCTACCTCGGCAGGCCGTTGTTTCGTGAATGACAGCATTACTCTTTTTGGTGCGGCGGAGGGTTTGCTGCGCACCACACACCTTTTATATATATTCAGTCCGGCGAGCATCGCCTCAAGGGTGAAGTCGCTCTCAGCTTGCGCCGGGATGATAAAACTTGCTGTTCCGTCGTCGGTGAGCAATTGCGCACTATACCGCAGCAAGTCACGGAAACTCAAGGTGTCGGTATGGCGGGCCATCGTGCGGCTTGCGCCCTTGGCTTTCAGGGAGTCAACGAAATAAGGGGGATTGCAGATTATCGCATCAAAAATTCTAAAACCAACCACTTTGTCATTACTTGGATTATTAAGATTTTCCTTAACATCGTCGCCTAAATCTGATTTACGCATATCCTCAACTTGCCTGTAGGAACTTTCCGCAAAATCTTGCAAACTGGCGTTCATCACCGTTATCCTCTCTCCCCACGGACTGCCGTCGGCATTCTCACGTGTCTGTTCCGCCGCGCCTCTGTCGATGTCGATGGCGGTGATGAGGGCGGTGGGAAACCGCTGCGCCATCATCAGCGAGAGTATCCCCGTGCCGCAACCGATATCAAAGATGCGGGAGCCGCCAGGCGCCCAGGCGCCCAACAATACGCTGTCGGTGCCTACCTTCATCGCGCAACGCTCCTGCCGCACAGTGAAATACCGGAAAGAAAATTGATTTGCACCCATTTACCTCACCCATTTACCTATAGCACGGCTCATCGTGCCACCTTTTAATGTCAATCGGCTTGCCGATTTACCACCTCTTAACAGTCAAATCGCGAAGCGATTTTACCACCTTTTAACTCGCAAGCGAAGCTTGCGTTACGCTTGCGGAAATATGCCATATATCGCACTGCCGCTGCCTGTCATAAGCGCGAACACCGCCCCTTGGTCATAGAGTTTTTGCTTTGCCTCTCTCAATTGCGGGAAATGCTTGAAGATGCCTTCCTCGAAATCATTGGTGAGCAGATTGCGCCACTCCTCTATCGGATATTTTTCCACCACGTCCTTGCAATTTATCTCCGGCATCTTTGGCGTTATGCCTCTGAATGCCTCCGCCGTGCTGACGGCAGTGCCGGGAATCAGCACCGTCTCGATACGGTATGCGTCGAGGTTTATGTTCACCGGTTTGAAGACATCGCCTATGCCTTCCGCATAAACCGGCTCGGAGGTGATGAAGAAGGCGCAGTCAGCACCGAGCGAGGCTGCCCTCCGCTGCATCTCCTCCGTGGTCATTCCCAATTCAAAAAGACTGTTGAGCAACCGTATTGTATAGGCGCAGTCACTGCTGCCTCCGCCCATTCCCGCCTGCGAGGGTATGCGTTTGGTGAGACGTATGCTCACTGGCGGCAGCTTATAGTCCTTTTCCAACTGCCTATAGGCTTTCACCACGAGGTTTTTCTCCATGTCGCAGTTCAGCTCCGCCCCCGACACCTCAAGCGAGAGCTTGTCGGCAGGCTCTATTTCCAAATCGTCATACACAGGCACTGGGTAAAAAACCGTCTGCAAGTCATGATAGCCGTCAGCACGTTTGGCAACGATATTCAAACCGAGATTTATCTTCGCACAAGGACTAATCTTCATAATATAAACAATTTATATATAACAAATTACGTTTTATCACTTCAAGTATTTCTCTACCTCTGAAAGTTCCTTGCCCATATTCAGGTTCAGATACACTCTGTATAGTGCCGGTGCCCATTTCTTCTTCTCGTCAGGCGCGAGCTTACGGTATCTTTCGAGATATTCCTTCGCCTTTTGGTAGTTAGACCTCAACCACTGGCGGGTTTTGTTGCTCTTCTTCCTTTTATGCAGGTCGCTGTTGATATTCAGCAGTGCCGTTGCCGCATTGTAGTATGCCTCCGGCACGGAGTCGTTGATATTCATAAGGTATTGATTCACTATCAACGACTGTTTGTTATTGCCCAAGGCTAATAGCAAGGCTCCTTTGGTATAAAGGAATTGCTCATTCAGCGAGTCTTTTTCAAGCGCCTTCGATGTTATTCTCATCGCCTCGTCGAGGTTGCCTTGCGAGGTATAGTATTGTATCAGTCTCGGATAGAAGAAAGGGAATGTGGGGTTATGGTCGAAGCCATCTCTCAGCACTCTCACTGCATTCGCGGTATCGCTTTTCTGCTGGTATGCGTGTGCGATATACTGCCGCAGATAGTCGTTGGTGGCAGTGTCGCGGTAGGCGATGCTGTCATATCTCAATGTTATGTCAGGCTCATTCGCCTTGTATCCGCAGTATGCCGTCCAGTAGGCGGCCTTGGGCAACAGCGAGTCTCTTTCATTATAGTTAAACTCTTGCATCATAGGCATTTGAGCCGACTCTATATATTCGCCGAGAAAGCTGTCAGCCTCCTTGTACTTCTTCTGTCTTAGATACCATATTCCTGCCGTGAAGAGGTTGGGACGGTGTGTTTTCAACTGATGCATGCTCTGTTTACGGTGTTTGGGGTTCACCCTCCCCTTTTCATCAGGCACAGACTCGATGGAATCGAGGGTTCCGAGGTTTTCAAACATCCTTTTGCTCAACGAGAAGAGCGAGGCAGTGTCGGCTTTCTGCTTTAGATACAGCTTCTGGTTCAGAGCCGCATATTGTTTCAACTGCGCCTCGTTGATGGTGGTATAGATAGCTGTGTTACCCTTATTTACACTGTCTTTGAGCAGGGCGGTAAGCGTTTTCTCGTGTTTGTCGAGGTTTTTGCTTTTCTTAATGTCGTCCTCGGCAGTGCTCAAGGCTTTCTTCGCCTGTTTTTTCGCCGCCTTGACTTTTTGAGCCATTTCCTTAGGGTCGGAATTGTCCTTCCCTGGCTGCGGTTGCGCCGGAGCTATAGTTGTAATGGCTGTCACAGCCAGAAGTATCCAAATCCTTTTCGTCATAACAATCATAAACAACGGAAACAGTGTCCTATGGAAGTTTTAGCGCCGAACGGCGCTTATAATTATCAATTCTCAATTCTCAATTTGTTTATAGCGGTACGCTCCAATATCTGCATTCTCTCTTTCTTTCCCTTCGAGGTCGTATATCGGCATTGTTGCCGCATTGCCGGCATTGATGGCTTTCGACACTTCGGAGAGGTGATAGTCGCTGCGGTATTCCACGTTCACCTTCACGAAGTTCTTCTCCCGTGCGCTTGTGGTATCCTCCTCTTCCTCGTAGATGATGTCGGTCATCCTCTCGTCGTCGGTAGCCGGTGTGTTGATCAGGCAGTGGTCGAACTTGAACTGGCTGTTTTCCCTCCCCTCGCTGGAGCCGAAGAACAGCTCGTCGTCGGAGTATCCTGTGATGATGGAGTTGCTCACCTCGAAATTGCCGAGCGGTGTCTCGTCAGTGTCCTCGAAATACAGTGCCGCCATTCTTTCTGCCGAGTAGTAGTAGAACTGTGCCAACGTGCAGGCGTTGATGTCTGTGTATCCGCCGCCCACATACAAGCAATAGGTGCCAGCGTCGGCGATGAGACTGTTGATGATCGACGCCCTGACATTTGCCAAGGCCACGCCATAACCGGAGTTGTTAGTAACCTTGCTGCTGTACATATATAATTTCTCCTTGTCGCTCAAAAGACTGTCTTGAGCCACGATGCCGTTGATAGCCGAGTGGATGTCTGCATAGACGAGGGAGTTGTCAAACGATGTGTCATGGAAGGTTATGCCTTGCCACCTGCCGCTGAGCAAGTCGTAAGGAAGGTTGTTAAACATCTTGTCTATCCTGTCGCAGCGCAAAGTGACAAGACTGTCGGCGGTGCCTTCGGCGATGAGCGTGCCATAGACGTCGATGCCGGCGTCATCGTGGAAATAGAGCGTCACGCCGGGGTCGAGGGTCAGCGTGGCTCCTTCCTTCACCGTGATGCCTCCATACACCACCACGGGCCTGCCTGCATTAATAGTGCTGTCGTTGCTCACCACAGCATTGTTGAGCGTTATCGCATCCCAAGCCCACGCACGAAGGTTGACAGACTGCCTCACCCCACTCTCCAAGGTGAAGGTGAGGTTGTCTTCCATCAGTTGAGGGTCTTCCATTCCCGTCTCCGAAGGTGTGTATTCCACAAACACCCTTATGGAGTCGCCTTTCCTCAACTCCAGGTCAGTGAGTTTATAGCCGTTGCTGGTGAGGTCTGCCCCGTCCACGTTTACCCTGAAACCGGTCTGGTTGCCCTTGTCGAGTTTCACCTCGCTGAGGCGGATGCCGTCGCCGCTGTTGTTAAAAAACCAGAAGGTGTATCCCGACGATGAGGTTTTCGAGAACACAGTGTCGAGAGTCAGCGTGTCGGTCTCGAAGGTCAGACGTGAGCTTTGCGACGTGGAGAAACTGTCGTCCTTGTCGCAAGCGGTGAAGGCGGCGAACAATAGTGCCGCAAAAACAATCTTTTTACCCATACTGTAATATTTTACGCGGGCGAGCCCGAATGTGATTAATGGATAATGGAAAATGGATAATGGAAAGCGACATCGTCGCATGGAGCCTCTATCCGATGAAACCGATGAAATCGAGGGTTTCACCTCCTTATATATGGTCTCAGTTCCGGCACCTCTTCATAAACTGCCTGTGAGAGGAGCAGTGCCACCACGTTCGCGCCGATGATGTTGTAGTGGGTGTTGTCCTGTCTTCCTTTCGGCAGCGACGGTGTCTCGCCGGGGTAGTACCACATGTGGAGCTTCTTCGACTTCTCCGGTCCGAGCGACTGCTCCAGCTCGTGGGTGATGGCGTGGGCGTCGATAAACGGCACGTTGAGTTTCTTAGCCACGTTCTTTGGAGCTGTGGCGTATGCTCCGTGGGTGTCCACGAGGGTGTCGCCTTCGGCGAGGTTCGCCGAGCTGTTAGCACGAAGGTCGTCATCGGTAACAGCCGTCTTGCTGTCGTTGAAGATACGCCTTACCACGCAGTTGAACAGCACCGGGTGCCCTCCCTTAGCCCTTGTCTCGTTGATGAATTTCTCGAGGTTGGCGTCGAAGGTGCTTCCCGGGTCGGTATGGCGGTCTTCCTTGGGCTTCTCGTCATTATGTCCGAACTGTATGAACACATAGTCGCCGGGCTGCATCTTGTCGAGCACTTTCTGCCACCTGCCCTCATTAATAAAACTCTTCGACGAGCGGCCGTTCACGGCGTGGTTGTCAACCAGCACGTCGTCGGTGAAGTATTTCTGGAGTTCCATGCCCCATCCTCTTTCCATCTTTCCGTTGGTGGTGTCTTTGTTTGCCATTGTGGAGTCTCCGATGGTGAATATGGTGAACTTCGGTTTTTTGTCTGGCATAAACGCTGTGAGCGTGAGCAGTGCGAGGGCTGCAATTGCGAGTCTCTTCATAATATGCTATGTTAAAGTTTTTATTTAAGCGTATCTTCTAATATATTACAATGCAGTAATTTTACTTATCACCTCATCTATTGTCAAGAGTTGTTGTTCGCCAGTTGTCATATCCTTGAGCGTTACCTTCCCTTCGTTTATCTCGTTTTCTCCAGCGAGGGCCACGAAAGGTATTTGTTTTGTGTTGGCGTATGACATCTGTTTTTTCATCTTCGCACTGTCGGGGAAGAGTTCGGTGCGGATCCCCGCCTGTCTGCATTTTGCAGCCTTCTCCATACAATACGCGGCCTCCTTCTCTCCGAAGTTGATGAAGAGCAGTTGGGTGCCTGTCGTGGCCTCTTTCGGATAGAGGTCGAGGGCGTTAAGCACGTCGTAGATGCGGTCAGCGCCGAAGGAGATGCCCACTCCCGAGAGTCCGGGCATACCGAAGATGCCTGTGAGGTTGTCGTATCTTCCGCCGCCGGTGATACTTCCCATCGGTGTATCGAGGGCTTTAACCTCGAAGATGGCTCCAGTATAATAATTAAGTCCGCGCGCGAGGGTGAGATCGAGCTGCACCTCATTGTTTATTGGCAACGTTTTCAGGGTGTTGAGGATGAAGCGGGTCTCCTCCACTCCTTTAAGACCTATTTCCGAACCTTCAAGTACTTTCGCTATCGTATTGAGTTTGTCATCGTTAGAACCGTTCAATGCGAGTATTGGTTGAAGTTTTTGTATTGCCTCTTCCGCAATGCCGTCAGCTCTTAGCTCCTCGTTAACATTGTCGATGCCGATTTTGTCGATTTTATCGATGGCCACGGTGATATCCGTGATTTTATCGGCCTCCCCGATGGTTTCGGCAATTCCAGTGAGAATCTTACGGTTGTTGATTTTCACCTGCACCCTGACGCCGAGTTTTGTGAACACGGTGTCGATGATTTGCACGAGCTCCACCTCATTGAGCAGCGAGTCGCTTCCCACCACGTCGGCGTCGCACTGATAAAACTCCCTGTATCTGCCTTTCTGTGGTCTGTCGGCTCTCCACACGGGCTGTATCTGGTAACGTTTGAAGGGCATCTGCAGTTCCTCGCGGTGCATCACCACATATCTGGCGAACGGCACGGTGAGGTCGTAGCGCAGTCCCTTCTCCGAGAGTTTCGACGCCAGTCTCAGTGAGTTGCGTCCGAGCAGCTCCTCGTCGGTGAGTTTTGCCATATAGTCGCCGCTGTTGAGCACTTTGAAGAGCAGTTTGTCGCCCTCCTCTCCATATTTGCCCATCAGCGTCTGCAGTGTTTCGAGTGCCGGTGTCTCTATCTGTCTGAATCCGTAGAGCTCATACACTTCCCTTATGGTGTTGAAGATGTAGTTGCGTTTTGCCATCTCCTCCGGTGAGAAGTCGCGTGTGCCCTTGGGTATGCTTGGTTTTGCCATTTTCTGTTATTTCCTTTCTATTGTCTGTGCCCTGTCCGGACCGATGCTTATTATTTGTATAGGTGTCTCGAGCTGTTTCTCGAGGAATGCCACATAGTCTTTAAACTCTTTGGGGAACTGTTCCTCTGATGTCATCTTCGTCATGTCTGCCTTCCATCCCGGCAGTTCCTCGTATATCGGCTCTATGTCGTCGCTGATGTCGTAAGGCAGGTAGTCGATGGTCTTGCCGTGCTGTTTGTATGCCACGCATGCCTTGATGGTGTCGAAGCCGTCGAGCACGTCGCTCTTCATCATGATGAGTTTGGTAACGCCGTCAACCATGATGGCATATTTGAGGGCCACGAGGTCGATCCATCCGCATCTTCTCTCTCTTCCTGTAACTGCGCCGTACTCATGTCCGAGGTCTCTAATTTTTTTGCCGGTTTCATCGAAGAGTTCTGTGGGGAAGGGTCCTGCTCCCACCCTGGTGCAGTATGCTTTCATGATACCATACACGTCTCCGATCTTGTTTGGTCCGATGCCGAGGCCTGTGCAAGCTCCGGCGCAGATGGTGCTGGAGGAGGTCACGAAGGGGTATGAACCGAAGTCGATGTCAAGCATCGTGCCTTGTGCGCCCTCGCAGAGTATGCTCTTGCCTTGCTTTAAGTAATTGTTTATTTCGTGTTCACTGTCAACGATTTGAAACTCCTTCATATATTCGATGCCCTCCATCCATTTCTTCTCTGTCTCTGTGATGTCGAAGTCAGTGAAGTTGAGTGCCTTGAGTATCTGCAGGTGTCTGTTTTTGTGTGCCTGATATTTCTCTTGGAAGTTGTCGAAGATGTCTCCCACTCTCAAGCCATTGCGTGAGATCTTGTCGGTATAGGTCGGACCGATGCCTTTGCCTGTCGTCCCCACCTTGCTTTTTCCTTTTGCTGCCTCGTAAGCCTGGTCGAGAATTCTGTGTGTGGGCATTATGAGGTGTGCCTTTTTCGAGATATGGAGTCTTTGCTTGAGCTCATGTCCGCTCTTCTCGAGGTCTTTGGCCTCGTCCATGAAGAGGTCCGGGGCCAGCACCACGCCATTGCCGATGATATTTACCTTCCCTCCTTGGAAAATACCGGAGGGTATTGAGCGAAGCACGTATTTCTGTCCTTCGAACTCCAAGGTGTGCCCGGCGTTGGGACCTCCTTGGAAGCGTGCTATCACGTCATACTTTGGTGTCATCACGTCCACCACTTTTCCTTTTCCTTCATCGCCCCACTGCAAACCCAGCAGGACGTCAACTTTTCCTTTTTCCATATTTCTTAATTTAATTATATATTTACTTTTACTGCATCGCTCGCGATGCCACCTCTTACTGCACGGCTCGCCGTGCCACCTGTTAACTGCGAGCTTGCTCGCGAAGTTCTTTCTTCGTTATTTTCGCCTTGCATGCGGAGCAAACCCCATAGATGCAGAGAGAGAAGCCTTCCTGCGTGAAACGTGTGATGTTGAGTGCCTCCACAGCTTTCACCACGGGTTTTGAGCGTATGTCTTTTGCTTTCCCGCACACGGTGCATATCCTCACTATTTTTGGCGTGTTGGTCAGTGCCGCCGCGTAGCGGGTGGTGGTGTTGAACCTGTGTGTGTTCACTATCCGCAGTTCTGTGAGCAGTTTGAGGGTGTTGTATAGCGTGGCGTTGCTCACTGTGAATTGTTTGTCTGTGAGTTGCGTTGCTATCTCATCTTTTGTCAGCCACCCCTTATTTTCGCACAGTGTGTCGAGAATGGCAATCCTTTCCCTCGTGTGCCTTTTGTTGTGGCTGTCGAGGTAGGCATTGAGCATTTTGTGTGCCCTTTCCTTCAGACTGTTTTTCTCATTTGCCATATAGTCTCCTCAGTGCGTTGTCTGTTATTCTCTGCGTCATTATGCTGATGCTGCTGAATGCGTTGAGGGCCGCGGTGGCAGCCTTGCGCAGTCCGGTGTTCTCTTGTTCGAGTGCCGCCACTGCTTGGTCGATGAATTCGTTTATCCCTCTCTCGTTGGCCTCCCGTCCCTCCTTGAAGAGTTTGGCGAGCATCTGAAAACCGCAGATTTGTTGCAGCGTGTCGCCGGCGGCGATCAGGCGGTATGCGAGGCGCGGGGCCTCTGCGATGCGGCTGAGGAGGTAGAAGGCGGCAATCTCTGCCATCTCCTGTGTTTGCAGTTGTGTGGTCCATATCTCCGCCACGTCGTAGTCCATCTCTTCCGGCGGCATCATCATCGTGGCGAGGATGCGGCATTCCCTGATGTCTTCCTTCCACATCATCTGTGCCAGTTCGTAATCCTTGCCTTCCTGCTCCGCCATCCTCGTGAGCTCCGTGAGCGGCACGCCCCAGTTGAGTTTGTAGCCAGCCCCTTTCTCTCTCATGCTCTGCGACGCCACGCCGTTCATACGCAAGCGGAACGACCGTTTTATGTCTTTGAGTCGCTCTTCTGCCGTCTTGCGCCCCTCCACGGAGTAGTCGCGGCTGTAACGGAGCATCTGTGCGTCGTATTCCTCTGTGTAGTCCACATCGACGTCAATGATTTTGCCGTCTTGCCACACTGGGGTGAGCCTCGGGTTTATAAAACCTTTATAGGGTGCGAGGTTGAGGCGGTGGTATCTGTCCAACACCTCGCGGTGCAGCTGCGGGTTCACTTTCACCGCGTATTTCTCCACGAGCTCCCTTGCGGCGGCGTAGTCGCCCTCGCTCTTTATACGTTGTATCTCCTTGAGCAGCTCGGCGAAGAGCTGTCGCAGGACCTGGTAGTCATTAACTTTCACGTATGTCTTCCCGTCGCGGCTTGTCATCTCCACCACCTTGTCGTCTTTGCCTTTCTCCAAGCACCAGTGTGCTATGAGAGCCCTGTTGCGCATGTGTGCCTCTTCGATGTCGTGCCCCGGTTGTATCCTCACGAGCTGGGTCATGAGTCCGTTGAGCATATAGCTGTAGTAGTTTGACTTATACGCCTCCTTGTCCGACAGCAGTCCGAGCTCTATGAGTTTGTCGTCGGCGATATAATAGAGTCCGAAGAGGTCTGCCCTGGCTTCCTCGATGGTGTTGCCGTAGTTTTTCAGCGCGTCGGGGTCGGTGCCTTCGCACAGTCTTCCGCTCCCGTGTCCGAGGCATTCGTGCAGGTCGGTGTGCAGGTCGTCGCACTCGTCCCCATATTTATTAATAATGTCTATGGTCTGTTGGTCGATGACGAACTCCTCTCTCATCCCGCTGCCCTTCGCCGCTTGGTTGTATGCCTGTGTGAGGTTGCCGATGGTAACGCTCTTGCTTCCGTAGTGTGTCCTTATCCAGTCTGCATTTGGCAGGTTGATGCCTATCGCCGTAGAGGGATACTCGTCTCCTCCGAGCATGGCGGCGCAGATGGCGTTGGCTGTTACGCCTTTCACCTGCGGCTTGCGGTATTGCGGGTCCACGGGTGAGTGGTCCTCAAACCACTGTGCGTTGTCGCTGATGGTCTTTGTCCTTTTCGTGGCCTCCTCGTCTTTGTATTCCACGATGCCCTCCCACGACGCTTTGATGCCTAAGGGGTCGGCATACACCTCTATGAAGCCGTTGATGAAGTCTGTCTTCCCTCCTGTGGCTTTCGTCCATGCGATGCTGTAACGGTCGAAGTCGCGCGGGTCGCCGCTGCGGTAGTAGGCGATGAGTTTCTCGATCACGTCTTTCTGCTCCTCGCTCTCTGCCACGCTGGCGGCCTTCGTGAGCCACCTTACTATTTTTTTTATGGTGTTGCCATACTTTCCGTTGATGCTCCACACCTCTTCCTTGAGTGTGCCGTCGGGGAGTTTTATGAGTTTGCTGTTGATGCCAAACGATGGTTTTCCCTCTTTTATGTCATCACCGGGAAACAGCTCTTTTTGTTTGGCATAAAACTCTTCCGCCTCCTGTTGGCTCACCCCCTCATAGTAGTTTACCGCCGACCCTTTCACGATGTCCTCGCCGTCGGCCTTGTCAGTTCTTTTCGGCATTACCGTGGGGTCGAAAATAACAGGACAGATGATGTCGAGCAGTTGTCCAGCCGTCTGTCCTTCGGCGAGCGGCAGACTTTCCTCTGGCAGTGCGGCCACCGTCTCCCGCAAGTAGTCTTCCGTGAACCCTGGTATGAACTTGGCACTGCCATAGTGGTGGTGGATGCCGTTGGAGAACCACACCCGTTTCAGATATACCACAAGGGCCTGAAACTCATCGTTTTCCCGGTCACCTTTATATTGCGTGTATATCGCCTCGAGTGTTTTTCTTATAATGAGGTTGTATTTGCCAAACTGGTCGAAAGTGATGTCCCTGCCCCACAGAGTGGCCTCCGCGAGGTAGTAGATAAGTTGTTTTTGCCGTGCCGAGAGCTGCTCAAACCCGTTGAGCCTGTATCTCAGCATCTGTATGTCGGCAAATCTCTCTTTTGGTTGTGCCAGTGTTTGCATGGTCATTCAGCTTTTTTCTTTCTCTTCTTCTGCTCGTTATACTGCGGATGTGAGGCGAGGAAGCGCATGCGGTAGTCGCGCGGCGTCATACCTTTTATCTTATAGAACGCGGCATAGAAAGACTGTCTGTTTGCGAAGCCCACCATATAGCTGATGTCCTCCATCGTGAGGTCGCGGTACCTCTTGTCCACCAATACCGACATCGCCTCCTCGATACGGAACTGGTTGACGAACGCGGAGTAGTTCATGTGGAACTTCACGTTCACCACAGCCGAGATATACCGGGTGTTGGTGCCTATCTCCTCCGCCAACTTCTTAGCCGAGAAGTCCTTGTCCTTATACTTTTTCTGTATCAGTATTACGTTGAGAATTTTTTCTTTCAGCTCGTCCATGAGCTCCGGGCTCACCAATGTGCGGTAAGCGGCATTTTTCTCTTTCTTTTCGGTGATGTTATATTTTGCCATTGTCAAGAAATTTTGTCAGTGTGCAAAGTTACGGCTTTTTCTCGAAACAACAAAATATTTTTACGTTTTTGTACAAAAAAATTACTAATATAACAGTTTTAACGTTTTTTTTGCCACAGATTAGCCGTATCTCGTTTTTTTTTTATAATTTTGCCCACAAATAAGGTCGAAACGATGCGACCGCATATTATATCACATAAAATCATTAGTTATGAAAAAAAAAGAAATTCAAGAAAAAGTAAGAATCGACGATGACCTGCTATTAAATGTTACTGGGGGAGTTCTTAATATAGGAAACAACAATACTCCGCTTCGTTTAATGGCCAGTAAAAATTAGAAGAATAATTAGACAAATCTTCAGCAATAGTCATTTGACTTCCCTTTAGGCATTGAAACTGCTCAAACGTTTATTGGGCGGGCTGTTATGAGTACTCATTGGATTATAATAATTTTGCCCACAAATAAGGTCAAAGCGAAGTGACCAGCGATTATGTTACATAAAATTAAAAGTTATGGACAAGAAAGAGATTCAAGAAAAACCGAAGATTGACGAAGAGCCGCTCGCAATGGTTACCGGGGGAACCCAGGATGGGAACGCCGCAGAAAGTGTCGAGGTTGAAGATGAAGAGATACATTTGTAAGTAAAGCAAATCATTGGCAGAAGTCATTCGATTTCCCTTTAGGCATTGAAACTGCTCAAACGAATATTGGGCGGTCTGTTATGGACGCTCGTAGGATTGTATTTACTGCTGGTTGTATTGACGCATATACAACCAGTACAGCGTTTTTTGGCTCAAAAATCCTCCGAGGCCTTGTCGGAGAAGTTTGGCTGTAAGGTGAGCGTAGGCAACGTGAACCTTGGTTTTTTAAACCGCTTCATCATCGACGACGTGGAGATGTATGACAAGCAGGGCAAGAAGATGGTCAGGATAGCGCGACTGTCAGCAAAACTCGACTTGGAGAGTTTTAAGCACCGCGAGCTCGGCATCGGCAGCGTGCAGCTCTTCGGTTTCAATGGCGACTTCTACCGCGACACACCGGAGTCGCAGCCCAACTATCAATTCGTTATCGACTCCCTCGCATCTAAAGACACAAACAACGACAAGACATTCCTCAGCTATCATCTTAATGACGTGATTATCCGCCACGGACAAGTGAAATACAATGTTTTAAGCGAGAAACCAAAGGTTGAAGCATTTGACGTTAATCACTTATCTGTCAATGACATAAGCACACATTTTAAAATTCGCCATATCTCTTCCGACTCCATTGACGTGGAGGTGAAGAAGATGTCGATGACAGAGCAGTCAGGACTCGACCTGCGCAAGCTCTCATTCGACCTCACTGCCAATAAAGGCAGAGCCATGCTAAAAGACTTCACCGTGCAACTGCCACACTCCAACGTGGAGATAAAACAATTAGACGGACTGTACAAGATACAAAACGGAAAGTTGGACATCAAACGTCTGCGATACAACCTTAGAGAGGCCACCGCGTCTATACAAGGTAAGGATATTGCCCCGTTGATACCGGCACTCAAGGGAATAGATGAGACCGTAAATCTTAAACTCACCGCAAAAGGCGCGGAAGAGACGATGAAAGCCACAGCTGACATCTCCACCGCAAGCGGCTCGGAAATAAGAACTACCATCAACGCACGAGATGTCAGCAAAGCACCGCGTTGGGATGCCGAAATACACAATCTGCTCGTTTCAACAAAAACTACAACTAATATCAGCAACATTCTAAATAATAGTAATATATCATTACCACCTGTTATTGAAAAAATCGGCAATGTAAAGTTTCAGGGACAAGTGCGAGGCAAAGGACTCAATCTCGATGAAATCGAGAATTTTGTGAATGTGGACGGTAAGCTGACCACAGACTTGGGCAACGCCGACCTGGCAGCGCAATATAAAGGAACGAAGGAATTCCAGGCAAAACTGACCACCGACGGCATCGACCTGCAAAAGCTCAGCGGCAACGACAAACTCGGCACTCTCGCTGCCGACGTGGAGACCAAAGGCAAATTGGAAAACGGCAAACTCGCCGCCGCCACACTCAAAGGCGACATAGACAAAGCCACATACAATGGCAAGGAGTTCCAAAACATACATATCGACGGACAGATGAACAAAGGGGTCATCGACGGACTGCTAACTATCGACGACCCTGACGTGAAAGCAAAAGCACAAGGAAAAATAGACATCAACAAAGGTATCGACATTCACGACCTCACAGCCGACGTGGAGAAACTCGACCCTTACGCCGCAGGACTTCTCAAAGACAAAGGCAATGGAGGATATGTTATCAACGACCTCACCATAAGAGCAGGAACAGAAAAAGGAGAGAAATACATGAACCTGAACAGTCAGTTTCTCACAGCGAGCCTGAAAGGACAGTATGACTACCCCACCCTCCATCAAAGCATAATAAACCTGATAGGCAACAAACTGCCGACGCTGCCCGGACTGCCGGCGACAAACAAAGAGCATAACAACAACTTCACACTCAACGCAACACTCACAGACACCGAATGGCTGAATAAAATGTTTGGAGTGCCTCTGAAAACAGACCGCCCCACCGACATCACCGCAAGCATCGACGACAACAGAAAAACCATGACACTCCACACGCAACTGCCATGGCTGTCATACGACGGAAAGGAATACCGGGACACACACATCGATATCACCACACCCGGCGACACGCTCGTGGCACACATCACCACAAACAGGGAAAGAGAGAACAGTAAACCGCTCGGGATAAACCTGATTGCAAAGGCCATAGACAACCACCTCGACGCAAAGGCAGTGTGGAAAAACAACTCCAAAAAGAAATACGACGGAGAGTTCAACTGTCAGGCATCGTTCGCAAAAGACGCTCAAGGGAGGTCAACGGCCACCATAAACGTGCTGCCCTCACAGGTGTTTCTCAATGACACCGCATGGCAGGTGGAACCAGCGGTGATAAAATACAGAAAGAAACACATAGATATCGACGGACTGAAAATACAACACGGTCAGCAGCACCTTATGATTGCGGGCACAGCCAGCGAAGACCCCGCCGACAGCCTCGTGGCCAACCTTAATAAAATAAATGTGGAATACGTGATGAACATCGTGAATTTCCACAGCGTGGACTTCGGAGGCATGGCATCAGGAAAGGCTGTGGCACGCAACATCTTCGGCACGCCGCAGCTCTTCGCAAAATTAGCCGTCGAGGATTTCCTCTTCGAACACGGAAACCTCGGCACACTGTATGCCGACGCCGCATATAACAACGCCCTGAAACAGATTGACATCAACGCACACGCCGACGAGAGCCTCACCGCACAGACACTCGTCAACGGATACGTGTCGCCAGAAAGAGAGGACATCGACCTGAGGATTGAGGCACGCAACACCAACGGCGACTTCGCCATGAGCTTCTGCAACTCATTCATGTCTGACATCGACGCAAAAATAAATGGTGTGCTAAACCTCGTTGGCAAACTGGACAATATGCAACTGCTGGGAGAAGCCACCATAAGCGGCACCACAAGCATCACACCCCTCGGAACCACATACACGCTAAAAAACGACACCATAAAATTCATTCCCGACGACATCCAGTTTAACAGACAGGTGTTCTACGACAAGGACGGAAACACAGGAATAATCAGCGGAGGACTGCACCACAAGCATCTCACAAACCTCACCTTCAATATCGACGTGGAGGCCAACAACCTGCTATGCTATGACTTCAAAGAACTCGGCGACGACACCTTCTGCGGCACCGTGTATGGAGACGGAAAGGCAAGCATCGCACAGAAAGGCAACGACATACTCATCGACGTGGACGTTACGCCGAAGAAAAACACATTGTTTATATACGACGCATCCAGTCCGGAGGCGGTTACAGGCGACGAGTTCATCAAGTGGAACACTATAAAGGAAACCACTGGCAACAACACAGAGTCACAGGATGAGGAGGAAGACAAACCGCAGGACATACCTGCCAACATCTATATGAACCTGCTTATAAACTGCAACCAAGACGCCACGATGAAACTGCTCATGGACAAGCAGACCAACGACTATATCGCACTCAACGGCGACGGAGTGATCAGGGCCGCATTCTATAATAAAGGCACACTCGACCTCTATGGAACATACATCGTGGACCACGGCATATACAAGCTCACAATACAAAACGTGATAAAGAAAGACTTCCAGTTCCTGCCCGAAGGAACAATCATCTTCGGAGGAGACCCGATGAAAGCCGACCTCAACCTGAAAGCACAATATACCGTGAACGGCGTCTCGCTCTCCGACCTCGACCCCAGCAACACCTTCTCATCAAATACCATCAGGGTGAACTGTCTGATGAACATACACGGACATCCGGAACAGCCGGAGGTGGACTTCGACCTGGAACTGCCCACGGTAAACAGCGACGAGCAACAGATGGTGAGGGCGATACTCAACGGAAAGGAGAACATGAACCAGCAGGTGTTGTATCTGCTCGCCATCGGACGATTCTATAACGACGGCTCCAACAACGCGGCGGAAAACAGCAGTAACAGCCAGACAAACCGCGCCATGCAGAGCATCTTCTCCGGTGCCTTGAGCAGTCAGATAAACAATGTGCTGTCGAGCGTTATCAACGACAACAACTGGAACTTCGGAGCCAACATCTCCACGGGAACAGAGGGTTGGAACAATGCCGAATACGAGGGATTAGTGAGTGGAAGACTCCTGAACAACCGGTTGCTCATCAACGGGCAATTCGGATATAAGGACAATGCCGCCACTGCAAATCAGAGTTTCGTGGGCGACTTCGACGTGCGCTACCTCTTCAATCCTCGCGGCACCTTCGCATTGAAAGTGTATAACCAAACCAACGACCGTTATTTCACGAAGTCGAGCCTCAACACACAAGGCATCGGCATCATCGTGAAGAAAGACTTCACGCGACTTAGCGACATCTTCAGGAAAAAACCAAAAAGGAAAGTTGTCGAAGAAAAAAGCAACGGCTCTGATAGCAGCAACGGCTCTGACAGCGGCAACGGCTCTGACAGCGGCAATGGCTCTGACAGCGACAATGGCTCAAAAGACAATGTTGCCACAGAACCCGAGAGAGTCGATTCCGTCGGCAAGAGTCAGTCCTCCTTCGAGACTGAATCACCCCTCACGCCAATAGAATAAAAATGACGGGCACCACCTTCTCTCATCGATGATGCCCGCCCGCGTTTGTTAGTTTAGTCAGCAGTTTATTTCTTTATTAAGTTAACAATCCAAATAAGTATCACTGCACCAACAACGGCTGTTCCTATAGCCCCGATCGTTCCTCCCCAGGAGATGCCGAACCAGCCAAGCACGTTACCTCCAATGAAACCGCCGATGAGACCAATGATAATATTCCAAAGCAAACCTCCTTTGCTTTTCGGCACGATGAAGCCTGCCAACCAGCCGGCAACAGCGCCAATGAGTAATGAGATGATAATGTTGGTAATGTCCATAACTAAAACTTTTAATTAAACTTTTTAAATTCGGGTCAAAGTTAAGACTTTTTTCTTAAACTCGCAAATTTTTCGGCACTAAAATGCGATTTTTTTTCATTTTTTATAATAAAAGACCATAAAAACCATAATTTGGGGTTTTAAATCTGTTATCAAAACTACCATGCCTATCTGTGATTACTCATAACGGAGGTTTTATTTCAAACGAAAATAGCTCAACCAGGACTGCACATTCACGGTAGCCAGACAAAAAACGCCTCTGCATGGACAGTAAAGGACACGTGTGGGCAGGCACGCGCATCACGGCAGTGGAGACGGGCAACGACGAGAGGATATTATCGCCACAAGAGAAAGTGAAACTGCGATATGACAACAACACAGTGAGAATTTGCTTCTCCAATTTTCAGTTCAACCACCTCGGCAGCACCTTGTACACTTGCTACATGGAGGGCGTTGACAAGGACTGGGGGCGGCAGCAGAGCGAGAACCACGCCGTTTACCGCAACCTGCCCCCGGCGAATATGTATTCCACGTCAGAGCCAACGACGGTTACTCGCACGACGGCAGCGAGGCGACCCTTACGGTGCGCATCCTTCTCTGACGCAAAGGGTAAGAACAAAGTCATCAGGGAGAAAAACTATGCCTCCAAAGACGAAAACGACGCACTGTTCCTTGGAGGTGCTTTCAGTGCGCTTCATCCAACTAATACGGCAGTACTTGGCAACGGAAAAGTCTGCGTCAGCCCCCGCCCCTGCCGCTTCCGTGCCAGTCCCTACGGTTATTCTTTCAGAGAAGGCTGACAAAGTGTTTTTGGAAAAATTCCAGCTTGTGCTATCGCAGAATGCCATAGAGCCAGACTTTTCCGTGGAAACTTTCGCGGTAAAGATGGGTCTCGGGCGCACGCAGTTTTATAATAAGGTGAAGAAGCTCACCGGCAAGACACCCTTAGAGCATATCCGCGAGGCACGTTTCCAAGAGGCGGCTCGGCTACTCGTGGAAACGAATATGACCATCGATGAAATCAGGGAAAAATGCGGATTTATGCACCCCACATATTTTTATAATAATTTCAAGGCACAATTCGGAATGAGCCCGGCGATGTATCGCAAAACGCGGTGACGACCTTCGGTCGCAAATGAAAAATGAAAAGTGAAAAATGAAAAATTAATTGCTGAAATCGTGCTCTCCGCTCTCAACGGAAACCGATTCTTTCCCTGGCAATATCACTTTCGCCTTCATATTCACCGGCACGGAGATGTGGTAGTTGATGGCATTGCCTGTTCGCCGCCACTCCACTTTTATCTTGCCGTAAGCGCTTTCTGTTGAGGCTTTTACGTAGGTGAGGTCATCTAAGAATCGTGGCTCGAATGTACATTCATTGCCGCTGAAGGAGATGCCGGCGAGGTTGCTGAAGTGGAACTGTTCGATATGTCCCATCATAAAATGATTCCACGACGCGCCATACTGCGGGTCCCACTGCTCCGTGAGCGTGGTGGCGCCATATTTTATCTGACTGCCATACCCCGGCGCGTCATAGTGGTTGAGCATTTTGTAGAGCAGCTCGTCTTTATGATAGTTCGACAGCGCGGTGAAGAGATACAGGTTGCTGATATCGCCTGTGGTGAGTCTGTCGCCGTGAGCCTTTATGTCTGCGAGGAGGTTCTGCAGCACCGCCTGCTCATTGCTCTTCTCCACGATGCCCATAACTAATGCGTAGGCGTTGGCGGCCTGCGAGCCAGAAGCATACTGGTGAGTGTCGGAATGGTAGAGCGTGCTGTTTATCGCCTTGCGGATTGCCTCGGCCTTGTCGGCATAGCTCTTGGCATCGCCGTCATTTCCGATGAGCCGTGCTGCCTCGGAGAGGAGTTTCGTCCACAGGAAATAGTGTGCCGAACCGGTCATCTCCAAGGGGGTGTTTTTCGAGAAGCCGGCCTTGCCCTCGCCATAGTCATACCAGTCGCCCAAACCTAACTTCAGGATGCCGTCATTGGCTTTACTTGCGAGGTAGTCAACATACCTCTTCATATTGTCGTAATACTGTCTTACGAGACTGTCGTCGCCATACCATTTATAGTAGAAGAGAGGGATATAAACGATGGCTCCGCCCCACTCCGGCGACTCGCGGAACATCGGATATTGCACGAAGTAGATGTATTCCGGCGCTGTTGTCGGCACCCCTCCGTTTTCCCATTGCGCGTCGGCGATATTTTGCATCTCCTGCCTCCAGTATCCGCGGAGGTCGTAATTGTATGACAGCATTGCGGCGCAGAGGTAATCCTGCTCGAGCCAACCGAGTTTCTCGCGTGCCGGACAGTCGGTGAATACGCTCTGCATATTGCTTTTCACCGCCATCTGAATCAGTTGTCGGGTTTGGTTTATCAAACTGTTGCTGCATTCGAACTCCGCTATTTCCGGCACGGAGTTGTGGATGAGGCACGACTGCAGGTCGGTCATCACCGGCAGTCCGTCGGGGTTTTTATCTCCCTCTGCCACAGCCCCTTCCACCTGTATGTATTGGAAACTGTAGTATGAGAACAGCGGGTGCCAGGTCTCCTCTCCCTCTCCTTTCAAGGTATATTCGTAATAATGCGGCTTGCCTGTCTGCCTTTGGTCTGCCTTGCCGTTGTTTATCCTTTCCGCCACGGTGATTTTCACTTTCTGCCCTCTTTTGCCTTTCAGGGTTATCTGCGGAAAACCGGCGATGTTTTGCCCCATATTGAAGAGCATCCCGATTTCAGCGTCGAGCCGCTCCTTGATGCCGTAGCGGCGCATAAGTCTCACGGGCGGGGCCATCACGGGCCTCAGCATGCCTGAAGGACTTTCCTGCACCACTGCCTGTTTCCACACGAAGGAGTCCTCCAAACAGGCATTATAGTCCTCGCCTCCGAAGATACTGTTGAAGGTGATGGGGTTCAAGGAATATTCCCAATCGTTGCCCGTGGTAACAATTTGTTGCTTTATCTGACCACCTTCCTTATAGTATATGGTGATGCGGCATTTTGCTGTCGGCGGTCCAAAACTGCCTTTAAACTTCACATACCTGCCTCCTTGCTCGTTGTAGAATCCGTTTCCGAGGGTCAGGGTTATCTCATTCTCACCGTTTTCTTTCAATAGCGGCCGGATGTCGTAGGTATTGTAAAAGACGCTTTTATCGTAGTCGCTCCACAGTGGCGACATAATGTAATCACCTGTTTTGTGTCCGTTTATGGCCGTTTCGCAGAAACCGAGTCCGCTGACATTAACAAAAGCCGCAATTATCTTATTTGTAGGTATTTGGAATTGTTTTCTTAAAGTAATACTTCGTTTTGAAATCGGGTCTGTTGCAGCCCATAAGGCCTTGTTTGCCTTACTCCTTAGTACGGAGTCGGTGCATAGTCTGCCCTCTGGTATCCTTGCCTGCTTTTTGGTCACAGCCCCCACCCACTGTGCATTTTGGAATGCCGTGGCGGCTGACTGCACTATTACGGTATCAGCACTGCTCCATTTCGATGCTTTTCCACTTTCATTCCATACCCGCACCCTCCAGGTGTAGATTCCATCGGAGGTTATCGGCAGGCGATGCATCGGGGATACTGCCTTTACATCGGCAAAAGCCGTAAAAGCATTCCGGGCGGGAGAGCCCATTCCATCGATATGAACCATTCCATCGTTATTGCCCATTTCATCGGCAGTGCCCTTTCCGGCGCCAGAGCCCATTTCATCGGAGGTATAAGGCGATGCTTGTTTCCCTGTTGTGGCAATTCTTTTCCCTGTCAGCAGGTCATACACCTCTATTTCGTATGCCGTTTCCCTTGCCCCGTTGTAGTCTGCGGTGAGTTGCCACGACACAGGCGGGTTTATGTTTTCGCTCACGGTCATACCATATTGACAGCAGCATTGTTTTTTTGCCACTGTGATATTTTTTGCCGCCATTTGCGATGTCTGGCAAATAAGCAAGGCACTTAGAATCCCTGCATACATTATGTTTCTTCTCATTGTGGTCAGTATTTGAAGTTTTCAGTTTATTTTTTCTTCGGGTGCCTTCTCGCCCACCCCTCCTCGGAGAAGTCAGGCTCTTCGTCAGCCCACTCAAAATCCTTTTTGCCGGGTTTGAAGAACTGCCTCCAGTCGCCGCTGTCGGCGATCTCCTTGCCTTTCTTCTTCCCTTTGGCATTCTTCTTGTCGCCTCTGCTGCTTGAATTGTCGCCTTTCCTGCCTTTCCTGTCCTGTCGACCGTCATCGCGCGCTCCCTTTTTCTTAGAGCCGTCGCCGTCCTTGCCGCCTTTCCTGCCACCAGCCGATGCCTTT
>Ga0065711_1035902_pt1 | contig 21682 bp, 9 predicted proteins | sample Hoacrofraction12_FD_59098 | JGI IMG/M metagenome (GOLD analysis project Ga0065711, IMG submission 59098) | Hoatzin crop microbial communities from Cojedes, Venezuela - Epithelial fraction 12 v2 (version 2) | ecosystem: Host-associated > Birds > Digestive system > Esophagus > Crop | place... | reverse complement strand
AGGCTGCCAAGGGAGGTTGTGGAGTCTCCTTCTCTGGAGATATTCAAGACCTGCCTGGACAAGGTCCTCTACAGCCTACTGTAGGTGACCCTGCTTGGGCAGGGGGGTTGGACTAGATGACCCACAGAGGTCCCTTCCAATCCCGACCATTCTGTGATTCTGTGATTCTGTGATTCTGACAGTGAGTAGCAGATGATACACAAGGGGGCAGCTGCAGACAGTTTACAACAGGAAGCTCTTCTAGGCAGCTACCATTTATTCCAGATCCGTATGACAGAATTGCTAAGCAGTTTGTGATGCAGATAAAATACTGGCTGTGGAATGGGTTATTTACTGCCTGTCTTTTCCGGCCTGAAGTAGGTGCTGCTTGATACATCTGTGCTGGAATCCTGTGTCATTCCTTCCTACCTGCAACACTTTGGCATGTGGGGAGATTAAGGGAATAAGAGCCCTTAATCTTCATTTATTAAAGTATTCTTTGACCTTCTTTCAGGTGCCCTTGTCCTCAACCGAAAGACAGTTTTTCTTCTGTTTGTTTTTAAAGAACTATTAGAAACTTTAAAAGCGCTGTTGATTGCTGTTGCCACTCTGTTCACCCGACTTTATCCATTTGTCATAATGGCCAATGTGGCCAATTTGCAACCAGCAAAATACTCACTTTGAGACACTACCTGTGGATTTACATTCTGGAGTAGAATGGCTTAGTTCTGAATAAGGAAGCCCTTGAAGACATTTAAGGTTTTGTTCCTTCTCAGCTGGAGACCTGTTTTAAAACACATTGATAGGATGCCTTCTCAGATGCTTTCCTGTGAATTAAGTTTGTATATGATTTTTGTCTCAAGATGCAGGTGATAACATTTACATCAAGGAATCCTGTAGCTGGGAAACTATTTCAAATGCTTAATGACTCTTTATGTTCATGTGAGCACAGATATTTACAAAACAGATTAAAATCATGTTTGTGAAAACTCAAGTTTTGTCCAGAATCTAAATATTTTTAAAGGTTGTAAAGAAAAAATTAAACTTCAGTGACTGCAAGCAAAGGAAGTAAGAATATGGCTGAACTAATGCCTCTCACTTCTTGTGCTGCTAAAATGTGTGTTATCTTGGATCCTGTGTGCATCCCGATGCTACAGCAACAGATATGAGGTTGTATCACCAGTGGTAGGATGCTAAGAAAAGTTTAGATTTCAGAGTTTCTAAGGCTGTTTGCAAAGATCATACTCCTGAATACACTTAGAATTAACAGAAGTGACAAGACTCATCCATTTGGAAGAAACACTGTTTCTTAGGGACGGAACTAAGGGCTGTTGGGCATGGCTGGAATTGCCTTGAATTGTAGATGTGAAAACAAATCTCCATTGTGACTAAGAAAATGTGGCCTTAATCCTGAAGAAAACCTGAAAGGCTTTCTGTGTTCAAATTAGGGTTAACTCCTCGGGACTGCAGGGGTGGCGCTTGATGTTCTACAGCCTCTCCTGTTGACAGTTGCATCCACCTTTTGTACAGGGGTTTAATAGTTAAGACACATCACAGGATACCTGTTTTTAATGTAGAATCCTGCAGAGATGTGAACTGAAGAATTCAGCAGCAAAAAATACTATATCCTGACTGGACAAGCTTCTGTGCTTGCCTCTGATGTACCTGGCCAGACCTGCTGTCAGAGATCGGGTGTAGTGCAGGGCATTCTCATACCTGGTCTAGTTTGGTGATAGCTGTAAAAGGACCTGAATTACTTTGGGACTTTGAATGATGTAAGTTTACTTGTTTTCTTCCAAAAACCTGAAGTGGAAGAAACTGAGACTGAGTTTGAAATAGCTTTGATCAAATATGCACAGTAATGTTCTTTGGGACAAATCAGGAAAAAAATCCCATAGCTTTTCAAGACTGTGGTAACAGTACTAATCAAGATGACGTGGTACTGAGACACTCCATGGGACAAGCTTTGCTCTTCTAGATCAATGAAGCTTCTAGAGCTTCATTCCTCAGGTATGTCAATGTGTATGCATCTAGTCCCAGACCACGAGACACAGACATGCATCTTCCCTCCATCCATTTTGGTTAAAATACTGTTACTTTGTATCTATTCCATGCAGCAGGACAAACAAATATTTGCTTGCAGGCTTTGTAGCTTTTCTTATGGCAGATCCATCTTGAGTGAACTGTTAGCACTTGTTCAGTTTGTGCCTCTACATGACCATCACAGTAGTGAAATAGTATTGCTTGATATCAGGCACATTTGTCTAAATTGCCGTGCTGTGATTTGCCAGAGCATTTTCTTACTGTCGGTCACTCAGCATGGTTTTGGGAGCTATGAGAACGGGAAGTGGATGTGGAGAACTGAGACCTGGTAGGGTGTGGGAAAGGTAACAGAATCTAATGTGATCATTCCACTGTGTAGGATGTGTGATTTCTGAATGACAAGTGAGGAATGCCCCTAACTCCATCCTGCCTATAGAGTATCAGTCAATCAAAAAATCATTACCTGCAACCAGTCAGCAATGTGAGGAAATATTTTTTAGCATTGTCTTGTGTTTCCACATTCCAATTTCTTCCTATTTTGGTTTCTTTTTTTGATCTTCAATGTCTTCCACAATCCTGCTGCACTATGTTCCATTTTCTTATTCTCATCATCTGTTCTCAGTTCATCTCCATTCAACTTGTCATTTAATCTTGCATGCTCCCCCCCGTACTTGTTACTTTGCCTCTGATTTATTCTGTCATCATTCTTTTTGAGTCTTCTACTTCTGTTTTTCGTATGCTTTAAGAGGAGAGAAACTTGTGTTTCTTGGATGTGGCTCGGTATGAATTTCAAGTTGGCAGCATACTTTTGAACACAATTCCAGATCTAGAGGTGCCAGCTTTCTCTCTTGTGATAGGGATTGTGAGCACTGCAGAAGCCGTAGAAGAAATTTCACACCCAAGCATTTGACAGCAGCATTATTAAAAGTAATTCACCTACTGGATTACTTCTCAGGAGTGATAAGACTAAAAGTAATGCAGGAAGTGATCTGTGCAAGAAAGGTAAAAGATCAAAGAGAATGAAATTATAGTATCATTGAAAAAACCATTCTTCCTCGATGCTTGCAGAGTTAATTTGTAAAGAAAGCAGGTTAATGATAATGTAGACAAAGGGGTGAGATGATACGTTTTCTCTGATTAAAATGCTGTGATACAAATCCAGTGAGTACAAAGCCACAGAAGTATACTGGATCAGAAAAGCTGAGAATCTTCATTCTTTGTTTACTTACAGTGGAGGAGCATCATGACAGCAGTTTTCTGCTTCTTATCTTCTTGGTATTGCTTGACACAAGGCTTAAGAAGCCAGCTGGTTTCCTGTTTGCCCATGAACAAGTTCTACGAATGAAAGAAGGGCGGTATTTCCAATGTTTCTGCTTAGACCACTAATAAGGTTGCTGAGTCCTAGGAGAGTAGGAATTACAACTATTTGCTCTGAGCGGTGCTATAGTAGTCCAGGATTGTTGAGAGACCAATTTTTGGGTACCAAACATCTTGAGCAGAATTTCTGAGATGCCCTTTGGAGGCCTAATTCTTAGAAAATGCTGGATTCGTGGCATCCTATTCTGTGTACTTCAGGACATTTCTGGCAGCTTCAGTGTTGGTAAATTTACCTTACACCTAACTACCAGTAAGATCTGGTTAGCAAAAGTAAAGATAGGACAACCTAGTTATGGTTCATCTTTAAATCTCTTGATACAATTCTATGTGATTTGGGAATTGCTGTGTTAAAGAATGATTTATTTTATTTTTAAGGATTTAAACTCTGCCTTGAGTTTTTATAGCACCCTTGAATAACAGCAAGTACTTTGACATGTCAGAGATGTGGGATCTACTCAAAGCAATGACTTGATAAGTTCTGGACTTAAGTTCTTAAAGGAAAAACCCCCAAATGTGTTTGTATACTAGGAAACAGAACTTGTGTTTCAGTAGTTCTCCTCTTCTAGCATTTTAGAGCTCTCGTAGCTTTGCTTATCTGCTGAGCTTCATCCAGGAAAGGGAAACAAACAGTACTTTGTAGATAGACTATTATATGAACAAATATCAGAAGGAGAATGAAAGATCAAGTCTGATTCTGATATTTTACATTGATTGTGCTTTCTATCAAAGCAGTTGTAAGAGGAATTTCCTGGTGATACTGGTTTGGTTATCAGGTAGATAGCTATCATTATATGTGGTTTTCTGAGTGGCATCTCTAGCTACAGTGAGCTCAGTAGACAAATAGGCCTTTATAAAATATAAATATTTGTTCCTGTGTGCGTGCAGATGGATGGATGATTGGGGAAAAATATTATTTAAAGTAAAACATATTTCAAGTCCATTCTGGTAATGCTGTCTTACTAAATAAATTTTTAATCCACAAGACTGAAACCAAAGCATTTTAATAATTAATTTTCCTACAAATCTGTCCTTTTAGGAATGGACATTGAAACTATAGAAAAGAAGGTTAAATGTGTACAGTGATACTCTATTAAAATCTCATCATCTGCTGTACTTCAAACACAAGCTATTCTAAAATTGCATAACATTCTAAAAAATCTGTCAAAATGTTTTCACATGACTATGTATAAGAATTGCTGCAGAAGGGTTCATATTGTTTTCAGAATTTCAGAGGGGCTTTTAGGCATTGAGATGTGTATCTTGTGCTACTAATTATATTTAGAGATTGATGGAAATAAATGTCTATTTTTTTGTATAGTTTGCTGTGGTACCAATGAATTGGGATTTCATATTTGAGTACTATGCTGAAGCAAGTCTTCTAATGTAGTTTATATTTCCTAAAATGTTAGCAAATGATAGCTTTGTGCTAATGAAAGCTAGACATTTGATTAATGTATTTTAAAAAGTAAAGTGTTAACACTTTTCTGTGGCTTTATTGAGGTATAACGTCAGATCTAACATGTTATAACTGCAGCATAAAAGCAGAGATTTTGTTTTTCAGCTGCATTTGGTTTTTAGGTATTCTGAAGATGATCTGTCTCCATTCAATAAAACTGGCTAGAGTCATGGAGGAAAAATAAATAGAAGTGTTTAGGCATATATGAGTGAGATTAATTATAGATTGTAAATGTAGAGCAAGTGGTCTGAGTGTCCTCTTGTATTTCACCTATCTTGAAAATGGCTTTTCCCACAATGACAGAGCATCAGCATGTCCAATATCCAGTTAGTGTTCCCCAACTTATAGAGGCCTTTAAATCCTTAAAGGGAGCTTGTAAGATGTATGTGGACAGACTTTTTAACCTGCTGAAAAGTATTGCCTGTAGCAATAGGACAAACCTATTAAAAAGTATTGCTTGTAGCAATAGGATAAGGGGTAATGGTTTTAAACTAAAGGAGGGTAGATTCAGACTAGAGAAGAAATAACTGTTTTACAATGGGGGTGATGAAACATTGGCACAGGATGCCTAGAGAGTTGGTAGATGCCCCATCTCTGAAAACGTTTAAGGCCAGGTTGGACGGGGTTCTGAGCAATGTGATCTAGTTGAAGATGTCCCTGCTCACTGCAGGGGAGTTGGACTTAGATAATCTTTAAAGGTCCCTTTGAACCCAAAGGGATTCTATGATCTTTTCTACTTTTTCTGGGTGTTTGAATACATTTAAGTACAAGTAGCTTAACTGCATTTTTTTTTTGAGACTGCTAGCAGGCAGACCTGAGAAGTGAAACTTTTGTACAAACATCTGTTTTGTGAACTCTTGGGAACTGAGTCTATTACAAAGGCTTTTGTTATTGACATGGTTTAATGTTGCTTTTGAATATTTTAAGAAGTATCTCTGCATTAGAGATGCACTAGAGTAATATTTAAAATATTTTAATATAGTCAGCTATAGAATATGTTCTAATTCTTATTACTCAGATTTTATTGCAGAATAAAAATATCTTTAATAGTGTAATTTGTCTATACCTACTGTATCTGTGACAAAATCTAAAAATCCTTAAAAGATTGTTTAGATCAGCGTATTCTCCTGGGATATAAAGAAACTGCCTATACTGGAAGCTATTGAAATATCTTTTTTTCTACTCTGCAGAAGTTCAAAGGTGTTTATACAGACAGAGCACTCATTTTGGGATGAGCCTGTCTCCTAATTTCTTGATATCTTTCCCTGTCCTACTGAAATGGAGATTCCTCCTCTTTCACATTACATCTACCAGCCTGCAGGCATGTGACTTCTTCATGACTTGTTTCTCGAGTAGTGTAGTCTGTGGACATGAGAGAGAGCAGTGAGGGCAGTCTAAAACTGGTGGAGAGACAGGAGAAAACAGTAGCAATTTTTATAGATCTATTCTCCTCCATTCTCACTTCCCACTGCCTCCACAATGCACATTAAGACACTTCACCGTTAAGAAGTGTTGACTGCTGAAAGTTTTGTTTCCTCATACACTAGGGCTATTTTCTTTTTTCAAAAACACACAGAGATTTTATGAATTTGCTGTGTTTTTCAGGTATGCAGTGGGGAGCTGAAGTCTAAGTCGACAGTGGCATTCAGGCTCTTAGTGCACTGTCCTGTAAAAGTACCAGAGTTAGCTCAAAGCAGTCTTTTGTGCTAGTAGCAGTCATGGTGTCAGCATTTGAGCTAACTACCCTAAAAAGAAGCTTCCTTTGGGTGTTATGGTTGTTGGCTCTTCTGCTTCCAAAACCGTAGTAGTATTCTGGAGGCATACCAATTAATTTGGGGATTTTGACAAGATAGACTTGGGTGATTTTCTGGGAACAGTTATGAGTTCTGCTATTGCCCTTCTGCATTCCAGTCCTTGCCAGAAGTTCCTGCCCCAAAAGAATGAGCTATGTGCCAGCGCTTCTGCCACTCTCATTCACAGCTTAGCATTTCAATTGATGTGAAGTTGGTACTAATGTGCTGTGTGCTGAACTTCGAGAGCAGGGTTGCATGCATATACCCTGCTGTGCTCTGGTGTGGGGGCAGTAATTTCCTGCAAAGGGGTGAGATTGCTTAGCTGGAAAGCTCTCTCGCAAAATTTTCATCCAAGTGACAGTATGTTATAATGTTCCTTGTGTGTTCACTATAGCTGTCTTGTGGGTTAATAAGGAATGAGAAAGAGAGAAAGTGGGGAGGGGAATGGGGAAGGATTAGAGCAGGGCAGAAAATGAAATGTCAGGAAGGACAAGTGCTGATGTTGGCAAAGAGGTGATGTAATTGCACTCTGAGTGATATTTATGGGCTATGAAATATCTGCAGAAAATATCAGAGAAATAATTGAACCAGACATCTTACAGTTCTGGTGATCTGTGAGCAAAAGATCCAATACCCTGTTATTTATACAAAAATAAATTTATGCTTCATTGTGATGCCGTGAAAAGCCGAAATTGAAGACTCAATAGTCGGCAGACTATTAAGCAGGTATTCTTTATTGCGGCGCCGGGCACACGGGGGATCTCTCCTCCAAACGTGTGCACCGAAGAGACACAGTTAGTAGGTATTTATGCTATGTTAACATACATATTAATTACATTTGCAAGAAATGCTTATCATAGTAATGGCTTTTCCGAGAACTCATTAATATATTGTAATGTCCGTAGCACATGTTTGTTTGGCGTCTCTCGGCAGGGGTCTTCAGATTATCTTGCAGCCTCCTTATCTCTGTAGTGTGCATACCTGTTCTCCCAAGGCCCAGGCGCCTAAAGGGATTATTCAGGAGTCCTTTGTCTTGCAACCATCCCAATATTCACAAAGAACCAAGACTTGTTTCTGACCACCTGAAGTGATAACATCCCCTACATGTTACATTTGTTACATTTACAGTTATCAATTGTATGATACAGATCTAATGGTGAGCTGACTTTCAAATTATACAATGTGCACTTCTGATATGTAGCTATATAGACTGAGATATTTTTATTCTGAATTTCAAATTTCTAGTAGCTTTGGATGGAAAACCTTGTCCCTGTCTAATTCATGTTGTTTCTTTCCCCTGTAGAAAATTATTCCTTATGGAAGAAAATACGAGACCCAGAAAGATTCACATATGCCTAGTTCCTCAGAGAGGATGAAATAAGAACAAGATAAGTGGAAGGATTTCTTTATCAAACTAAGTAACAGCCAGACTCAAATTAGAAATTGCCAGTTATTTTCTAGAAATTTGCTCTGTGAGCTGTTGGCAGTCTGGACCCACTGCTTGTGGCCAGTAATGGCAGCAGAAATTTTAGAATAATTGCCATGAATGAAATGAAGAATGTTCACAACCAATTACCAGAGAAAAATGGATAAGCACATGTGCCTTTCTATCTGCATTATTTCAGACTCTCTTTTTTTTTTGGCATATTTCCATTTTGTTTCATGGTAGCATCAATTCTCCTTCCCTTCTCTCCTTACAGTTGATAGTTAATGCTAAAGTTATAATTAAACTTCTTTTAAATGCCTCTGGACAAATTTTGTACCAAAATTTGTACAAATTTGAGAACCAAATACAATTATTGTTGAATTCAGTCTGTGGGAGAAGATAAGATATTATATTACATACTTTACTGATGACACAAACTTGATTTTTTTCAGTGCTAATTGTAGTTGACCACAGCTAGTTGTCCAAAAGGAGCACTGTTTCTCACCATTTTCAATAATTGGAATCTATTCCTTATTTGCTAAGGGATGAAGACAGGATAAAGCGATAGGTCTTGAATGCTGAGCTATGTGCAGTCAATTTGTACAAGGGAACTATAGGGCTATGGAGAAGCTTTTGTGAAAGCCTTGAATTTAGTTTCTGTGTTCTCAGCCTTTCCTAGTTTCTCGGATACATTTAAAAAATGTTTATATCTTTTCTATTGGCTTAAGAAATGCTTCTGTCCCAAAGTCTGAGTATAACATGGAAGGCATGCCTTTCCTTCACAGCCATGACAGCAGGAAGTCCTTTACATGGTTGTTCCTGCTGGAGTGTTCAGCATTTTGGAAATGTAAAGGAGTCATCTGGTTATGTGACATTTTGTTGATACTGATGGAACATGCCCTTTTCTGACACAGATTATGCCTTCTTGCTTGTACATCTGTAATGTCACCTGAGTCTTCCCTTGATGTAGTTTCACTGTATTACTCTAATCAGGAACCTTTCATATTGCTCCTGGCAGTGATGAGAAATGTAAATATTCAAATTTGATGTGGCAGCTTAGTTACCTGCATGTTGCTAACATCTTAGGATATAGCCCATAGTCCTGCCTGAACACTGAGGATAACACAGGGAAAAAAATGTAGGTGTGGAGTGCACATCTGGAGAGTTCTGGAGGAGTAAGTTATTTGCCACTGCTTGCTGTAACTCAGTATATCGTTCAAAGAAACATTATTTATGTCTAAACCTTGCTAATGCTGCAAATGGGTTTTCTGTTTTACCCAAGAAAGCAGTTTAGCTATATGCTGTTTTCATACTTCCATCTTCACAAACCAAAACTCCTCATAATTCTAAAATATTTTTTGTGCTTTTCCCTAAGCTCTTTAAAATTGTTCTATTTCTACTCTGTGATCAGATCCACAGAATGGTGTATAAACTGAAACTGTAGCTGGGTGTTTAGAACTGAACCAGTTTATGCATTATCAAAGGCTGTATATATTTACAATCTTCTGTTGACTTGGGAATCATTGGTCCTGGTGCACTTCTGAGCTGAAAATCAGCTTCTTATTTCATACATGGATCACTATAAATGAGTCTATATATGCTTATTTGTAGACAAAACCATAGGGTTTGTTTTGTTTTGAGAGATTTTTTTCAACTATTATTTTAGAGTTATGTAGGCCTGCGCAAATACACTCTGGTTCCAAATAAGTTAAAAGTTTACCAATGTGGTGAAAAAATGCAGGACAAAGGCAGTATATAATCTTTGTGAAGTTAATTATAACAATGGAAAATAAATTTATTTGAATGTCACCAGACAATAAGATACAAAACAAAGTGAATGCAAGGACTTGTAATTCATTATCTAATGATTGCACCAAGGTCACCATGCTAGAGGAACATTAAGGATTGAGGTAAATAATATCATTTAATTATTTATGTTCCTAGCACATGTTGCAAAATATACCTCCTTTGCTGTCCAATTGATGTGGTTCATCTGCACTGGAAACCTGTGCTCCTGTCAGGCAGAATGTCAGGTCATGTTGCACGGCAGCAGTACAGCAAAATAGATACTGTTCCTGCTGGGGATTTGCTTCAAAAATAATGTAGAAGAAAGCTACTGTCTAACAATGCCAGTGGAGAGCTATGAAGTTTTAAAGAACTGTAAATATAAACTTAAAAAAAAATAGTATTCTGTATTCTGAATGGCTGTTTCAGATTTCTTTGGTTCACATGCCCTTGTGCTGATTACCGATAATGTAAATGGGAAGAACAGGGAATGACCAGCAATTCAAGTTAAGGAACATACAAAAGGTTACAGTAATGAAGTTTACTGCCATCTTTCAGAGGTAAATGAGGCACTAAAATGCTGGATTGTCTTTCCTCTGGCAAAGATAAGAAAGGTAGGCTGTGCCCTTTCTTGTTCTCATTTGTTTGACATGAACAACACAAGTTTATTTCATTCTTACCTTCTAAACACATACTTATCGTTGGCTCTCTTTAAAGGAATAAATTAGTTTAAACAGAATTCAGCTGTCTATCCTCAAACTAGTAAGCTGCTGAATACAGACAAGACGGACAAGGGAAAGCTGCTTAGAGTTAAATGTATTCATGAAGGAAAAGCTGAAGAAATCTGGGACTAGGAAGCTGACTAAGGGAGAATAGCACTTAGTTAAATACTCATATGGTTCCCACAGATTATTAAAAAGCATGTGACACTGTGAGCTAACAGTCTGGGTCCTGTGGGTTTGTGCTATTAAGAAAAAATGTCCTGGGAAAGGGAAGGGAAACTGAAGGCACTTTTCCCCAGGCTGCAACTGCCTGCCACTGAGGCTGGATTTTATTCAGTCTGAGAACTGGCTTGGATTTCTGAAAAGGAAATTTTGGAAGCTTGCCTTATTCATAAAAAATAATTTAAGATGCCACCACAGAGGCAAGAGGGCTTCTCCTTATTGTTTCCTGTATTTTATGATGTTGGCACTCTTCCTGAGATAATTTGAGGATTGCAGATATAATAATATTTGGGAGTGTAGAAAAATAGATCTTAACAGTGGCATTCATATTTTATTTTATCTAGGTTTTGGTAATGTGCCTCTTTCTCGGTAAATACAACTTTTTCTGGAAACTAAATCCATACTCTGAACAATAGCATCATCACGTCAAGCACTTCTGTACAAAACTGAAGTATGGCAATTAGCAAGAAATGAAAAAAATAATGTGAATACTCTTACAAACTTCTATGGACTATCAGCAAAGGATTTCAAAAGCACAACCTACTGAACTGCAAATGCTTAAAATAAGAAACTTGAACATTTGCGTGACAAAAAACATCTTTTGTTCCCTGCAGACATTTTCCAACTGAGCTTGCCAGTGAGAACTAAAGGAAATATTTAAGAGATGGGCAGGTATGTAGCTTCATCCCTAGATACATAGCTGCTTTGGGGAGAGGGATCCTGACAAGTGCAGTCTTTTTAAGTGTTTCCTATTCTGATTCTACAAATGTAACTCATACTGTAACCAGGGTGATAGAATCAGTTGACTATAATCATGAACAATGCTGCTATGTTCCTGGTACAGCCCTACCCATCTGGACGTTAGGTCTGGGAACAGAGGGTCTAGTCTCTAGGTAACCGTTAATGCTAACCATAGTAGGTAATTGTGTTTTTGTCAAGAGAAATGATGGAGTGTGGTTCTGTGAAACGGATTGAAGAAACTGACCAGGATTGCCAAGACTGCGAGCCTAGTGGACAAAAGGTAATTCCGGCAGGGGGAGATCGCGACCACCGACTCACTGACCCCCTACTCAAGCAATACCACCTACTCAAAAAGAAACAATAGAAGAGGGTGACTGAGTCTGCGCAACCATTTACGTAGGAAGCGAGAAAAGTTTACACGAATCATCGCCAAAGAGAATAATATTGAATATGCATAAATAAAATAAATATGTATATTTTTGTCCTATATAAACTGCATGGAAAAGGTATGAGGTATGCACGTTCGGTGGAATTATTCCCCGTGCATCCAGCACTGCAATAAATAATGCCTGCCTTTTAACACTGCATTGGTGTTACGAGGTTTTATTCCTGGATTTTCGGTGACAATACTAAGAAACTTAATTAGAAAAAAAAAAAAAATCTTGCTGCATACTTTGCAACTGCCAGTAGTTTGAGAGTAAAGCTATTTAACTTAATCACAACAGGCCTGAATATTTTAATTAGGAGTGGTCACCAGCTGAAAATAAAGCATTAAAGCAAGCTTTAAATATTTTAAGCTTAAATGGTAAAATTACTTAGAACCTCTTTTCCCTTGACTGAGAGTGTGAACCTTTTTAAAAAATTGAACTGAAACTGGAATTTGGGAGAGCGGGGATGAAGACATTGAAGATTACTGAATCTGAGATTCAGTGATAACTCCTGGGGTGATAAAAGGAAGCAATGTTTTCATTCTTTCTCCATGTCATTTAAGAAAAAAGGAATGACTCTGTTGTGCCAGCCTGAAAGTTAACTTACATGAGCATCTGTGACCAAAAGTGAAGGACGTAAGAATGAGCAAAGGCTGTAATAAAACCTTTGACTCCTCTCCCTGTCTTCAGCAATTTGCCAGATTTATATAATTTTAGTATTCTTCAGTGGCTTTCATTTTCATGAATTTGTCCAATCTCATGTAAACCTTGTTCTGAACCTTTAATATGTGGTGAGATTGCCAAAATTAACTACTTGCTAATTAGCAGGCCATTGTCTGAGGCTGGTGGTGCAAATGAAAAACATCCCATTGACATCTGGTAGGGTGCACACTTCTGTAAGTAGAGGGCTTTCCTCAGTGTTCTTAAAAAGATTGCATAGAAACAGAGATTATTCAAAACACTTATTTTGAGATGAGGAGACCCCTTCTGGTGTGTGAAACGTATGCTCTTTCTATAAATTACATAATATGGACCTGGTATGTTGACAAGTCTGATGGAGCTCCTTTCATGATTAATAGTAGAGGACATAAAATCAAGTAAACTTCAGAAATTCCTCTGAGAGAGAGTAAAACAAATTGTCAAGGAATTATTGCAAACATCTTTTTTTAGATCCATGAAATTCTACTTTGTTTTTAAGTGCCAGTTTTACTGAGAATACTAATATGTTTTATGTAGCCCCCTGGAAGTCCTCCGTTAATTTGTCACTAACAGTGGTCCTGGTTTCTTTTGGTGAGGCAGTTTGCCATTCTGCCATCTGTAATAGGGCCAGAGACAAGATGTTATTCTAAAAGTATCGTCTCTTGAACTCAGTGATAGTGCTAAACTTCTCAAGGGGGCAACTTGGAATTTCTTTATGATAGTTTTACAAGAAAACCACTTCTCTTGTTTTTTACTGCAAGTCTATTCTGTACCATCTTACATGTTAGAAGGCCTTTGGAACATCAAACTATTTCTTACCTAATTTGGTCTGAAAAAGTTGAAACATCATTGTCATCTAGGATCCAAACTGCATGAGAGCAGAAGTTGAGTTTATAGGTATGCTGAGAAATACCTGCAAAAGATGGGCAGTAGCTCAGCACTGAACAACAACAAGCAATATTTAAAATAACAGAAATTCAACATCTCTTATTCCTTTGCCCAGTTTAACGAGCTAACTTTACTATTCTCTATCAATAGGTAAATAAACTAAGCAGAAATGGTGTTCAATGTTAAAGCTACTTGATTATGACTAATTACATGTCGTTCATGTTAGGAAGATTCTCTGGGAGACCAGAAAATACAAGTTACTTAGTTCATGTTGCATTCATTACAGATGAACTGTAGGATTTTGGACAAAAATAAGAAGAAAACTCATGCTCATTCTTAATTTAGAAAGAGCAGTGCATTTTAAAATAAGCTTATTCATGACATACGAAGACAAGAGAAATTTAATTTGGTCCGGTCTTAATTCTTATGGATAGAAGACATTGATTCAGGAAATGTTTTGTGATTTAGAATGAGAAATCCTTCAAAACCTTACAGGTGCCAAAATAATATCCTAACGAAGACAATCTTTGAGTAGGATTGAAATTTTCTTGATTACTTAAAGAGATTTACTGGTCATTATACTCTGACTATTAATAAAAATGAATGATACCAGCAAGGAAACCTGGGCAGGCACTTATGAATTCCTTCAATTCAAGAATTTATTGTTCAGATTCATCTCTGTCTTACCCTGTGTGTACTACTATTAGGACACTCCAATGTGTTTTGCTTGTTATTGTTAATGTTGTAAAATAGACTTCTGGAAAGAGGAAACTAGATCAAGCAAGTCTTGTTCAAAACAGCTCTTTGGGTTATCAGGCCCCCAAAAAAAGAAGAAAGGAGGGGGGAAAAGTGGGAAAGACAAATTCAGGGCCTGTAATATAATCATAGTGTGAGATGGAAATGAAAGCTAGCATGTTAACTGAAATTCTGTTTTGCTTTCTGTTTTCCTGCCTGCACTTTTTATCTTTATCATCAAAACATCAAACATGTTCCACTTCAATCACTCTGTGATAGCTGAGGCAGGGTGTCTTTTAAACCAAAAACAGCAAACAGATTGGCTTTTATATATCACTGGAGCTGGAATAACTCATTGCAGAGTGAACCTGTTGGCCTCAAACAGTAATATGTGTGATTTGGTGACCATTCTATTCTGTATCTCCTGGAGGTCATTAAATACTGAATCATTTGTCTCTGAAAACATATGAAGGATGCAGAGTTCAGTATATAGACAATAGTACAAGCAGCAAACATAATCAAAGCATAAAAACAAACAGCATAAAAAGGTTGTAACAATTGTAACCTAGCTGCTGAAATAGCAACAGTTACTTGCAAGAAACCTTCTTGTGCCTGGATTTACCCAGTATGTGGAACTCAGGAGATTATGGAAATTAGGTCAGATTTAGTAGCTGTCGTCTTGTGACTTTTAGATTTTGAATTAGATTGTGTACTAAATGGACTAGCAATAATTGTTCTGCACTGCAGCTGGATAAATTAATGGATTCTCCCACCCAATAATTCAAAATGGCATAATCCCACCACCATCACTTGTGAGTTCTTTTGGCACAAAATATTCAGAGACAGTAGATTACAACCTCTCTGGACTGATGAAATACACTATCATGTGGGAATGGACCCTATCAATACATCCTGTCAATTTATGAATTTACTGCGCAGGATTATAATCTATATTTTGGATTTTCAAAATCTTTATGCTGTCTTTACTACTTTATTCTGGGGAGTTCCCTTAATTAGGAATTCCTTTTCTCATGTTCAGAGCAATAACAAATGTTTCAGTAGGTCAAGATAAGCTGTATGAGTTTGGCAGGAGCCAGATTTGGTGATGGCACTCTGGATAATATAGTTTTCATCCATTTTTTCTTTGCTGAGATATTTTTAAGCAAATACATTAAAATAGACTTTCTTCAGAAGAAAAGCTGAATAAGATTAGAAAGCTGAAATTCTAAGGATGATTTGTATTTGCTTCTCTACCTCTTTCAAGATGTTGATGATAAACTGTCTTGAGTCAACTGTCTACAATAGAATTGTCTTAATTTTAAGATTTGTACTACAAGCATGTTATGAACCCTGTGACTGTCAGATGTTCTGTCAAAGCATTGTATTAACTTAGTTTAAACCTCATTTGCCAAGGTGACATTGGCAATGAGCTTGTATCCCATTGTTTTTCATTGAGACTCAGAACTCATCTGTAGCTGTGCAAAAGCTATGTGGTGGCGTAATGGCTGACTTGCAAAGCCATATGTGGTATCAGCTGAAGTCATCTGCTATTTTGTGTCCACACTGAACAAAACTGTTTAGCCTAATATAAACCATTTGACTGATTAATTTCACAACTCCTTTTACTGTCTTTTTCCTTTGCATTTCATTTACTTTCTTTGCCTCTCCTGGACAGTCATAGGTTTCCCTGACCATGAAATTCCAATATTCATTTTTTTTAATGAAATGGGGAGAATTTTAAGGTCTTTGAGTAAAGCATAACATCATCTTAAATAGATGCATCTCAAAAACAAATTACATATTTAGTTATTTTTCCTGTAATTTATGACATATGTGCTTTTCACAATAGCCTATTATTTAGATTTCTACGTTGGCAAATTCCAGTCATTAGTCAGTTTCATTCTTTTTGACTCCTGAGGGATGGACTTTGCTGTGTAATAACTTTCATTAGCTGTTATACAAACAAACCGCCTGACATGCTTACTGTATGCTGCTATTGCCTGATCAGTTCTTGTATCTCACATCTGTCAAGATTCATACCTTCCTTTCAGCTGGCAGCCTGCATTACCATTGTAATGCTTACAGAAAGCTCTTCAATTTCTACCCTGGAACCATAATTACATTTAGGCCTTGAGCCAGAGATAAGCCTGTGATAGCAATATGTTGGTGTGTATCTTGGAAACATAGTATCAGAATGGTGTTAACCGGGTTATGTGGTACAGGCAAACCCACCAGCCTTATTCTTCCCCAAAGCAAGTGGTTATGTTTGTCTGATTCATTCTCCAAAGAACTGTCAGATGCAAGAGCTGTTTGATGACTAGCGAAAGGGATGACAAAAGTAAGTTACAAGTCCAAGTTTCCAATCCAACAAAAGATACTTAACATGTATAACTAAAACAAATGGGACAATTCCTATGTTGTAAAGTGTGTTTGCTGTATTGAGGCTCAAAAGCTTAAGGTAAATATTTTAAAAGGCGTGGATTTTACTCTGACTTGTATGAATTATATGAGGAAAAAGATTAATTTGTAAATTTTAATGCCCATATTATCTTGGTTATCAAGTGCAGATATTAAACTTACATATTTTCATTGTTCTTCATAGCAGCGTAACAATATATTGCTACTTAATCTGAAAAAAAGGAAATGTCATTGCTTAAGCTTTTATTTCTGTTTTTGTCAGAAAAAAATACTTCAATGTCTATAGAGATTGTAGTGAACACCACTGTGGTTACGAATGTCAATTAGAGACAGTTTCTTCTCTGACAACTTACAGAATTGGTAAGATGGTATACGGACAGTTCTTACCAAATACTGCTTTTCCATTTTAGTTGAAATAAGACTGAGGGACGGACATAACAAAGTGAAGAGATCACTGGTTTCTCCCATGCACTCACCAAGTTTCTGTCCATCAGAGAAGACAAAGGAATAAATAGTTCAGACCAATGGTATCTCACCATCCCCAAAATGGAAGGTGGCATATGAGAGAAAAAGATGGACCACAATCATAAAGCCCGCTCAGGTTTCTAGATACTAAATGGTTGGGAGATAGGAGAGGGAGAAGAATGGAAGGCAGGAGAATTTTATTTTATTTCTACCAAAAATAGATAAAATTTAGTCTACTTGGTCTGAACTATTTTCCATTAATGTAGGTGGAAGGAATAGGACTGGATATATATCATAGCCTTCAGCTAGGAATGATGTGAAGTATCTGTTAGCATATTAACTGAATTTTGTAGGGTAAGAGAAGCCGAGGGCTCTAACTTAAGCACACATATAAGTGCTTGTAAAATTTGTGGTTTTTTCCCTTTGTTTCATAACTAATGTCATGACTATCTGTTCTGAAATTTTAAAAAGACAATTTTTTATTTGCTTTTAGCTTACCAGACCTGTGTTAAGAGTGATTTCAGAACAACTAATTGAACCTGAAGTGTTCCATTCTGTTGAGCAGTGATTCTAAATGTGGTATGACTGTATTTTCTTGAGATGACTGCCCTTCACATTTCTCTTCCTACAGGACAACCAAAAGGTAAGACAGGCGATCTCCACATAGCTACCCAACTGATGCATGAAACTGATAGTTTTGGGGTTGATAAAGAACAAAATATTTTTCACGGTTAGCCAGGAAAGCTTTTTGTGTATATTAAAGTATATGTGGAGGTACATGGTCAGACTTATGGTTGCAGAATGATGTTTAATATAAGGAGATCACTGAAAGAAATAGAAACTAGACAACATTCCTCCACTGTGCCCTAGAAGACATTTTTTTGTGTTTCCTCATCCCTCTGAAGGACATTTCAAAGAAAAGAAGTAATTTGACACAAAGGAAAACTAGGATGAGAGAATTACTGTAGGAAAAAGGGTGGATTCATGAATGTTTGGATTTAAATGAGAAAATAAAATCCTAATATATTTTCCAGTACTTAATTTTAAACCCAGTCATGATTTTTCTGGCAGAACAGCAGTGACTTGAAAAATATTGATTTAACAGACACATACTTTATGTCAATTCATCAATATTTGAAGGGGCACTGAACAGGTGAGCCAGCTGGCATGAAACAAAGATGTCAAGCTAGTTGGCTGAGAGGCTCTGTGGTTATCCAGAACCTAACTAGCAGCTGTGCAGGCTGTCCAGTGTTGCTAGCTGTCTCATCTGCTGGCTGCCTGGCTGATAGGGGCTGTGTGGGTGCCCAACTGCACAGCAGTGAGGCTTATCAAAGGGATAATTTTTTGTACCCAGAATTTCCTTTGTCTGAAGGATTCTTTTGAATGTGAAACCAGTAGGTGCATGCTTAAAATGCAGTAAAATTAAACCTGTTTTTAAAAAGCTGATGAATTACAGCCAAGTGAAAATGTAGGAACAGCATAAAATCCCTCAGGTTTCTTCAGTTAGAAATACATTCAGCAGGTATGATGAATTTTGCTTATTCTAGCAGTGTGATTTTTTTGGTGTCATTAGTCTTATTGTGGCTAAAACAACAATATAGGAACTGGAGTTACTAGAAAAGATGTTACACAAATGTGTGATGAGTAACACTGAAATCAATACAATGAGTCATAATCTCACAACATCTGCATATATATTAGTGCTTCCTTGTGGTAGATTCAGGGAATTCAAATTAAATAACAGGTGTAAGTGATACAGGAAAAAAATTATCCTAAACCTTGTAATCTGAAAGCATACAGGATGCATAGGAAAGTCTTTAAGAAAGAAACACAATATTTATGCTGTTCTTTTTATTGTATTAATTTGTCCCACTAAAAAAAAAAGATCAAATGGCTTGTAGTGAACATTTGGATAAGCTAAACATAGAATTCTTTCAATAATGGCTAAAATTTCTTAATATTACATAGAAAATATGTAGTTAAAATTGATTGTGCTTTTTCTGCTTTGTTGAACCTTTGAAATTGCACATATATGCCTGTGTTTTTGCATTAAAATGGAAATATATATGTATGCTCTTTCTGCTGGAACAGCTTTCAAAGAAAATTGTGCATGTTCTTGTTTAGGTATACAAATTTGACTCTATTTCTTTCAATCTGAAGAAATTAGTACTGCTCCAGTAGTCGTAGAAACTGCAAATACGAACAGACTGTTGAATATAACCATTGGCAGAAATTCTCAATATTGAATTTTCTTAAGTTCCTACCTATGTAGGAAGCTAAAAGAACATTTCAGAAGAAAACTTTGTTAGCAATCTGTTAAATATAGCTGCAGCAATTTGATTGTTACTGAAGTCTTCATGGTAGCAATTGTTAGGACTGAAGTAAAAGGCTATGCTGCATTTGCTGTCCACCCTTTGTCAAACGAATATTGAAATATGTTATCTGACATTAACAGAAGTCCCTCTAATTTGTAACACTAACATTTATGCCTTAAAAACCAAAGAAATATATAAGTTGCAAGTGCTCTTCTATAGTTAGGTGCAAACTTTTGTTATGAGCTTAAGGCCTTAATATCTTATATTTATGAATGAAGTATAAAAATTGACTATTAAAACTCTATATTAACTGTCTACATAGACTATAAAATGTGTATTTAGCTGTCTGTAAAATACGTAAACAAGAATATATCAAATTTGTACTTCTAAATACTCCAACTACAGACATCGATGAAGTAATTGCATATGAAATTAGTAATCATATGATTGTGTGGAATTGCCTTATCTGATTTGCATGCTTGAATGTGAAGAATTATGCACATGAATCAAACTTAGTAAATAATTCATACCTTATCCTATACTAACATTTTTTTTTCCAATTTATGTAAATGTGCAGTATTCTTATGAAATTAATACTCTTTCAATAATAATAATAATAATTACCAATATCTAGGAATACATTCTGGTTTGCAAACTTTTCAGTGCATAATAACTATTATCATTCAATATTTGAATAGCGTGGGTTAGTTCTGATTGGTCACACAAACCTCCATCTTTTTGTGCTTTTCTCACCCGATTAAAATAATGCTTGGGTGTAGAGTACTGGTGTGAGTACGTGCTTTAAGAACAGGTTTCTGTATATATTTAATATGCTTCTGGTGCCTCTAAATCACAGCCTTTGATGTCCTAGAGAGTCAAAATAATTGACAGTGGGTAGGGGAACTAAAGACCAGCAGCTTGGTTATGTCCATAGTAAATACCTACAGTGAAAATTAGTACTGGAAAAATGTTTTCGTGGGTTTAACAGTAGAATTTGGTTTCAGGTAAATAATTAGATACCAGTAAGGTTCACAGTATTTTAGGGCTCCTACTGCTACAGATCAGGCAATTACTGGCATCTGATGATATTGCAGAAACTGCAGTGAATTTATGAATAGGGTATAGGGCAGACTATTCCATATTTGTCTATATTTGCTACACCCTTCAGAACCTTGGGGCGAAACTAAAAGAATACTAAATATTGTAAAGGATTATATTCTGTTCCAGAAGGCTTGAAATGTAAACTCAGACAGCCTTTCGAGAAACTCCTTGCAGTATGACACGGAGTCCTTAAACTTTTGAAAGCAGTTGCAGGAATTTGCATTACTATCTGTATTATTTGTAAGATTTTCTTAACCAGGAAATATGTTGAAATAGAATTTGGTGGTAGGCAAGTAAGTAGCAGGATGTTAATTTCTCCCTTACTTTGATATTCATAGTATCACAGAATGATAGGCGTTGGAAGGGACCTCTGTGGGTCATCTAGTCTGACCCGCCTGCCAAAGCAGGGTCTCCTACAGCAAGCTGCACAGGACCTTGTCCAGGCGGGTCTTGAATATCTCCAGAGAAGGAGAATCCACAAGCTACCTGGGCAGCCTGTTCCAGTGCTCCATCACCCTCAGAGTGAAGAAGTTCTTCCTCATGTTCAGGTGGAACTTCCTATGCTTCAGTTTGTGCCCGTTGCCCCTTGTCCCGTCGCTTGGCACCACTGAAAAGAGTTTGGCCCCATCTTCCTGACACCCACCCTTAAGATATTTATAGGCATTTCTAAGGTCCCCTCTCAGCCTTCTCTTCTTCATGCTGAACAAGCCCAACTCCCTCAGCCTTTCCTCATTGGAGAGATGCTCCAGTCCCCTCATCATCCTTGTAGCCCTCCGCTGGATTCTCTCCAGTAGTTCCTCATCTTTCTTGAACTGGGGAGCCCAGAACTGGACAGAGTACTCCAGATGAGGCCTCATTAGGGCAGAGTAGAACTGGAGGAGAACCTCCCTCGACCTGCTGGCCACACTTTTCTTAATGCACCCCAGGATTACCGTTGGCCTTCTTGGCAGCCAGGGCACACTGCTGGCTCATGGTTAACCTGTCGTCCACCAAGACACCCAGGTCCCTCTCCACAGAGCTGCTCTCCAGCAGGTCAGCCCCGAGCCTGTACTGGTGCATGGGGTTGTTCCTCCCCAGGTGCAGGACACT
>Ga0065711_1035901_pt1 | contig 21682 bp, 23 predicted proteins | sample Hoacrofraction12_FD_59098 | JGI IMG/M metagenome (GOLD analysis project Ga0065711, IMG submission 59098) | Hoatzin crop microbial communities from Cojedes, Venezuela - Epithelial fraction 12 v2 (version 2) | ecosystem: Host-associated > Birds > Digestive system > Esophagus > Crop | place... | reverse complement strand
CATGAGGAAGAACTTCTTCCCTCTGAGGGTGACAGAGCCCTGGAACAGGCTGCCCAGGGAGGTTGTGGATTCTCCTTCTCTGGAGATATTCAAGACCTGCCTGGACAAGGTCCTGTGCAGCCTGCTGTAGGTGACCCTGCTTCTGCAGGGGGGTTGAACTAGATGACCCATAGAGGTCCCTTCCAACCCCTAACATTCTGTGATTGCATGAAAGGAGCTAGTCCAAATGTTGCATGGTGACCATGGCTCCAAACCGACCCCTGCTGAAGTTGTGGTAAGGACAGTTAAACCATCAAGTTTGGATGCTTGTCTGCTTCCCTCTGGAAAAAAGCTTAAACTCAATAAAAAGAGGATAAGAGAGTGAATTCAGCACATCTCATTCCACAAGACTGTACTCATACCACTGCAAGTCCTGAAGCTCTGGGCACCGTTAAATATGGAATGAGAGTTATGTGTTTGCAATGAAAATGGTTCAGTCTCCACTAACATGCAGCAAAATATTTTTGTTATATTATATATTGACTTATTTAATGACGAGGGCAACAAGAGTGCCAACAAAGTTGCATAATTGTCTAATTTTATTTCTTTTTTCTAACTACTTAGAAGTTTCATAAAAACTCCTTGTTTGGTATGAAATCTTCCAAATTTCCCTGATACTGTGAGCGTGCGCACATGTGGTTTGGCTGTCACTGTGTAAGGGTCAACCCACTAAATAAAAAAGCTTGAATTTCAATAAGCAGCAAACCAAAAACAAACCAATAAAACCTGTTCTCCTCGCACTGGATGCGAGGCAGAGGCGGCTGTGAGCAAGATGCCGAGATCTGGCAGCCACCAACCCCCACTGACACGTGTTTTGTAGAGCTCTACAGGAAATTGGTTTTGACAGAACCATTTCTGTGTGCCCAAAGCAGTTCAGATATCCTCATTTCCCTGTTCCTCCAGAGAGGCTATTCCAGGAGAGGTGCTGCCCCATAGTCTTTAAGTCTCCATGCAACATACCTTTGCAGGGTGCCTCTTGCCATGGGGTTCACTCCAGCATTGAAATTTAGCAGCTAGAAGCCCAAAATTAAGGTGACGGCTTGGCCATACCTTGCTGCTGGCAGCTCTGGCTCCATCTCAGGCTGCAGCCCAAGAAGAGGACCTGGGCATCACCTAGGGCAGGATGGCGAAGCTGTGATATCCTTCGTACAAAAAGTGATGGAAACTTTCAGTTTAGAGAAGCTGGAATAAAAACAGCAAGAAAGTTTTTGATCACAAGATCCTCTCCTAACTCTGAACATGTGGTAGGGAAGGGCTGACTTTGAGCTGGTATCAGCATTAGCCATTTCAAGTCAAAATGTATTTGTTTTCCTTGGAACAGGCAAGTGGAACTGGAACAATGGCTGGAACTGACATTTTGCAAGGAAAGATTTCGTCTCATCTTGAAAGGCTGAAACACCTTGAAATAGTTTCCAATGGAAATGACATTTTGTTTCTGCTGATGCACATGGGAATTGTCCCATCAGACTTTCCATCCTCCTCTAGCCACTCCCACTTCAGCAAGAGGGACCCAAACACATGTGTCACGGACCGAGAGGGATGGACAGTCCTCCAACCATCACATCCAGGGTGACAGGGAACAACCTAAGTAGTCACCACAGGCACAGCTCATGAAAACACCTTTTTTAATGGAGAAAATGGAAGGGCAAGACATCCGCTGAGATTCATTTTAATTTGTGTGAGCAAATTACGAGAGGAGCCATAAGACCTTGAGGGAAGGTGAACAAGTAAATAATCCCCCTGTAATAAATGGGCTCCAAGCAAGAAAAAAATAGGTACTAAAATGTGGCAAGACCTCTCATTTCATAAAATAGGTAAACAGCAGACCTGGGAATAGTTTTTAAAGCTCTTGACTTCTACCTGACAGGAGGACACTACCTCTTTGCATATCCTCCATGGGCTGGTGGAGGAGTCAAGCGTGGGGGAGGGGGGAGTGAAAGACAGTAATTTTGAAATCTGTGTCCTGCTTTGCTGTAGTCTCAGCTTTCTCGTACCTGGAGAGCTTGAGAAACCTCCAACCACTCCCATCCCAAATCCAGACAAAAAGCCCTGTTCTTGAAAAGCTTCATCAACAGAGGAAAGTTTCAAGCTCAGGTTGGCTGCAACATTTCCCTTTCAGAATCTCAAAACATTTCCTTTAGATTATGGCTTTTTTAGTACTATTGGATTAGCTTGCATTCCTAAACAATCATTTCGGAGCAAAGTAATCTGCTGCTGTTTCCTTTCAAAAATTAGTTGATGATTCTGAAACTGGTTTTTTTTTCCCCTACATTCTAAATGAACATGAGAAGTTTTGGGTTTGGAACAAACTGTGCCCTTTTTTTTCTATTTTTTTTATACAAGAGGAAAAAAGTCTTTCATAGTCAAACAGGTTGGAAACAGGATCCTTTCTTTCCTGTTCTCCTTTATTTTGTGAGGGCAAACCAAGGAGTTCCCAAGCTGAGGAGACGATTGGGGTTGATTGCTACAGGTTCAGCACCAGCCTGTTCACACAGCCAGCGCTTCTCTCCTTTTCGCAACTGCTTCTCTTGAGCGGGATGCTCTAAGTGAACACTGATGGCATGACAGTTCTCTGAGCATAGTGTGAATGCCACGGAGAGAAGATCAGAGCTGGGGTTTGCAGGAGCAGTGGATTCAAGCCTTGGTGCACTGCTGTTCTCAGTGCGCTTGTGAAGAACCAGAAATTTAAGACACAGCATGGTTTCTTTTCCTGCTTTCATCTTCCTTTTCTAGCTGCGTGACCAAGGTTTTGGCCAGCATCTGAAGTTCTCGGTACCTCTGAGCAGAAGCTGCCCCGAGTCTTCCATGAAAACCACACCAGCTGCAGTGAGTGCAGTCACGCTCTTACATCCCTCCAAGCACAGCCTAATGGAGAAAATGCTTTTGCTCCTGGACCATCTTGTGCCTCATGGACCACTATCTCTGCTGTGGTGGGGCTGGCAGAGGGAGTGACTCACCCACCGCATCCTCAGACCAAGTCCAGCCAACACAGTCCTCTACCTCATGGGTTTCAGCACTACCAGACAACCTTAGGTTTAACGTCAGTGGAGAAACCTGACTATTTATAGCTACTTTGACAAGAGTAACGATCATTGATTGACACACAAACAAGGAAGCAGAGCATTAAGAAATAAACACATCTGGTGAAGAGATGTCAGCTCTGATGATCCTTGCAGCATGCCTTTACACTTCACTGGTGCTTACTTCAGAGCCATCCCATGGGCTGACCAATTGACTTCTTCGCCAGGTATGCATCCGCCATGGCTGCTTAATGTCACCCTAAAGAATGAGACAAATATTTATTTTTTACAAGGAAATCAGTAAATTGTTCTGACAGCCATGATGGACCACTCCTACCTAAAAGAAATCCTTTGGTCAAGACAGATACAGTGTTCCTGACGGGGCTGAATTTTCTCACCTTAGAAATTAATTGTTTTGAATCAGGAACGTTGTGTTCTTAGTCTGTATCTGACAGCTGTGGCTGAACATTAGGTAAATGACCTGCCACCAGGTTAGAATCCCAGAGCAAAAAGCATGGTTGAGATCTCACCAAGAGAAGCCATACTTGCTGCACAGAGACCCCGTTCTGGTGCTCTCTGACATCTCAACACAGAGCTGGGACTTGAGGAAATAAAAAAGCTGTGGTCAATGGTGCTTCACTGAAGACCACTCAAAGTCAGTCATTTCAAGAGTGAGATAACTCAGGGAGCAAGCTACCTGTTTTTCTGTTGGAAGTGGCATTTTAAATATGAGCAAAAGACGACCTACAGGAGATGCTGTTCTTTAGAGAAGAAACTTGCTTGACCTCCTCACCTGAAGGGAGGACCATGCACCACCGCCATATGGATGGGATGGCAAAGGCCAAGACCTGCACAAGAGGCCACTTAGGATTGCACAGTCCTGCAGTTCCCTTCTTTCTTCAAATTTCCTCGTGGAGCTGGTGTTAAGAAGGAGTAGCTTCATCTCTCAGGATTGGTCAATGCCTGGTAAGAACGATGGAAATCTGCATGGACACTAACGCACTTTTAGGGTTCAGCTGTTCAGCCCTCCACAAACCACCTTTGGGACGATGACAGTCAGGGTTGTCAAGCCAACCCTTCCTGAGTGCTGTCCTTTAGCTGGTGAGGAACCACTGAAGTCCTCATCTCATTCAGCCCAGACCCCCTTCTCCATGATGCCCAAGAGACACCAGAAACCCCACACCCTTGTGCTCCCCTTAGCACCGCAAAAGGAAAAGCTCTGACTCACACCAAACGGCATGTTATCCTTGCAAGTTCATTAATTTCAATGAGGGATCATTTCCTCAATGCCTGTTCCTGTTGTTTGACCCCTGGCTTTGCTTTTCTTCCTTTTGCGAGGACAGCCGTTGGTCCAGGTCACACCAATGAGAAATGTCAAGCTGGTTCTGGGAACTGCTTCCTGAAATGCATCCCTCTGTTATCTGTGCACCAACACGCTCCTGAAAGAGCCTCTTGACTGGAAACGTTCAAATGGGACGAGAAACGGATCATCCCATCCTGCTCCTGGCTCCTCCCTGCTACTCCTTTGGGGAACCGCTGTAAGAAACAAAAACCTGTCCCTCGCAGAGAGGATGACCGATGGTGGGATGGGGCTGTTCTGGCACGAGGTCTTCAGCACGCAATGGCTTGTCTCAGCATCAAACATTGGACAACACCTTTTCTCACATGACAAGACTTTTTGTTCCTAATTTAAAACAGGACACAACGAGACTGCAAAGACAAAAATAGTGGTTTAAATTTAGGTAGAATAGACTGAGAGGCACCACTGACACTTCCTCTTCCAGCAACAGCACTCCACAGCCAGGAGGAAGCAAACAAAACAGGAGAAGCCAGGCCAGCTGTAGGATACAGTTGCTGAGAAGATAGCTGAGGAAAGAAGATATTATGATGTCTGTCCCATGGAGACTCTCCAGACAATGACTGACTCATCGCTTATAGGCGGTATCTCTGGGTTTGAGCCGTCTCCTCTGCTAGACCAAGCAAGGCAGGGGCTGTAACATAGCTGGAATAGGTGGAGCCCAGTAACAGTTCCTCTCTCGCATGACTCAGGCTGTAAGGCTACCTCCTCCCATCCCCAGAGGCCCTTGCATTTGGGGTCTTCCAGGGACCCAAGCTGCCCTCTTTGATGGCTCCCGATGCCAACAGAAGGCCAAAGGCACCAGGAGACCTATCTCGCTTTTCCAGTCCCACCAGGAGATTTCCTCTCAGATGAACAATGCTGACACAAACTCAGCCTGGGCACAAATGAAGCAGCAGTTATTGGGAGGGGAAGATGCTATGAGGAATTAAGACTAAGCCAGTTGCCCTCTGCTTCCATGAACAGCAGTACATATCTTGCTCGGTCCATCCAAGCAGTGGGAGGCGGGTTCCTAACTCGCCCAAACTAAGAAAAATTAACTCCTGCAGAGGTTGCTGGCACTGGCTGCTGGTGGGGAGCACACTCTCAGATCAATGTCCCTGCTGAAAGAGAAGTCTGCTGTTTCTGGTCGGCCGAGCATCAGCTGGCCACCACACGCACGGTCCCATCCCACTGGTGTGTGGTGAGCTCCAGCTAGGTCCCAAGCACCCACTTCACCAGTCCTGCCCGCGAAGGAGAGCAGGGCCATGCAGGCAAGCTCAGGGCCAGAACACATAACGCCAATAAAAAACCAGCAGCTCCTCTCCATCCTCCATCATCCCCACCACCTGTCAAAGGCTCTCCCTGATTTTTCACGGCAGTGATGGAGCCAGGTGGTCAGCACTAATCCTGACTCACCCCTGGGCTGCTGCAAAACCCCATGCCTTTCAGATGAGTGCACACCTGGTCCTCTGTGCCTGCCTCCATCCCTCTAATGTTCAACATGAGATCCTGATCCCACTCAGCAGAAGAGCAATGGCCTTCAGGACTGGTGGAGATCCGGAGCAGGGGCAGGTGCAGATACCACCCTGTGAAGAGCTGTGGGACATGAAAGGATTGTCATCCAAAGCCTGAACCAGGCTGAGAGGCATGGTCGTTGGTTAGGATTCAATGCCCTGCCTTAAATGCTGCTCCTCCTCCAAGAGGTGGGGGAAGACCCAAAGACAGGCACATCAACCAGTCTAGTTATTGACTTGTCCTGCCAGCCAGGAAAACTCTCAGAGGAGAGAGTTGGGGCTGTTCAGCCTGGAGAAGAGAAGGCTCTGGGGAGACCTTATAGCAGCCTGCCAGTACCTGAATGGCACATATAGTGAAAGATCAGGAAAATCTTTTCAGCGGGGCCTGTAGTGACAGGACAAGGAGTAATGGCTTTAAACTAAGGGAGGGGTAGATTTAGACTAGATATAAGAAGAAATTTTTTACCATGAGGGTGGTGAAACACTGGAACGGGTTGCCCAGAGAGGCAGTGGAGGCCCCATCCCTGGAAACATTCAAGGCCAGGTTGGACGGGGCTCTGAGCAACCTGATCCAGTTGAAGATGTCCCTGCTCACTGCAGAAGGGTTGGGCTAGATGGCCTCTAGAGGTCCCTTCCAAACCAAACCATTCTATGAGGCACCAAGGGTACAACAGAAAGCTGAGGATAAGTAGAAACTAGAGAGGATTTAACAATTCTCTATATCTGGAAGAAAGAGGGAGAAGGTTACAGTCTGGTGCAAACACAACCCATTGAATGAGCATCTGCGAAGGGTACAGGCAACAGGTTCCCTGCACTGCAGATAGTGCCGTCCAGATGGATAAAGCAGCTGGGTTTTCCTGGGGTCACAGGGCAGTGGTGTGCCCTGGTCTGCCATGTAATGGTCCAGAGACAGACGTTTGGGAAAATAAGTATTATATCCCTGATATAAGAAACTGGGCATCCTCCTCACAGGTCATAAACACAAGAGGTGTTGAAAAGGAAGGGGGTCAGGCTGTCTTCCCCTTCTTGCAGAGGACTTTGCTCCCTGGGCAACAAGCCCACAGCCTTTCCCTGCCTCCTCCAGCCTGCACCCCTGGAGCCAGCCCTCCTCGTACCAGCACAGGCTTGGTTCAGCCAGGACATTTCACAAGAGAGCCCGGCAACCCCAGAAGGGGAGAAATCGTTCTGTAAACAGCCTGCTGTTTGCATCCCCAGCTGGAAGCTGGCCCGGAATTCCTCGTTCTGCGGCGCAGCCCTCCATCGCCAGAGATAAGAGGCTAAGCCACTTGCCAAGCACTGCAGGGAACAGCCATGGGAACCCCATCTTCAGCACCCAAATCCCTTGCAGAGGGCAGCGTGATGTGCCCCTCATTGTGTCTATGGTGAGGAGGACATCTCCTGGGCACCATCTGCGAGAGCTGGGGCTGCGCTTCTCCCACCTACACCCGTGTGGGTCGTTCCTCTCCAGGAGCCCATGGCCACGTCCCTGGGTGCTCCTGGGCATGGCTGGGCTCTCCTGTAGGGAAAGGACAACCTTGTTGGACAAGTGGTGCTGGGCTGGGGTCGCACTGGAGCGTGTGCTGTTCCAACCACCTTCGTGACGGTCTGAAGATGCTTAATAAGGAGAGTCTGGTCCAGCTACATCTTCCTGGGGTTGTGCAGACAGATTAAGGGGCGCACAGGACACTGTGCATTGGTTGCTAGCTTGACCTTGCAGGTGCTGCTGGGTATCACACATGGACAGCACAGACATAAGACCTGGAGTCTTATGTGTGGTTTGATTTAGCATACTCAGTATTTGTACATGATAAGGTCCTTTTACAAGCAATTTCTCATTTCGTTGCACAACAAAGTACCCTGGCAAATCCAGCCCCTCTCCTGCTCCTGCCATACTGCCCAGTAGCACAATGTATCTCCGACAGCTTCCCCATGCCAACATTTCCCTTTGCAGCATGGAGTCCCTTTCCACTTACTTGACAACACTACTATTCACAGAAGCAGCATCTTGTGACACGGAGTAAACCCGACATATACACGGTGAGAAGAGGGAAAGGAGAGCTGTAGTTCATCACAGCAGAGCCTTCCCCACCACACAGTGCCAAGTCTCAGATGTTTCTCGCCCTCTTTCACAACCCCCATCCCAGAAAGCCTCACCTGTGCTGCTGGCATCTTCTCAACTCAGCCAGGAGTCAGTGCCAGGACAGGGTCTTACTTCAGGCCCTCCCAGAATAATTACCTTTTTCCTCGGGCCAGGCGATGCCAGGACATCTCCCACCTTCTCCTGCAGCCTGCGGAGTCCAAGAAGAAAGGTAAACAGGACACTTGTCAGGCTCACACAGAGGGAGTGCCCCTCATCAAAAAATATTTTGGAAAGGATGACTGGAATGCTGGTATGGCTTCCTCTCTTTGTCTGACTGGGGAATTTCCCCTTATCGCTGACAGGGTTTGGACTGGGACCAGACAAAGAGGTGGCTGTACGCTGCCAGGCTGGTTAACATGGCTGGAGGTACACATCTGTTGGGTGTTGGGTTATATTTTCTCCCACCAATACCAGTGTGCAATAAACACTCGTGAGAAGGGTGCTCCTCGGTAAGGATTCAGCACATGGGACAAAAATCAATGATTGCAGCAGCGAGATACCCAAACCAAGGGTGCACCCAGGTAAAAGCAGGTCCAAAGAGGCATCGTTTTGTCACCCCCAGTTTAACTGCCCAATTAAATGGGACTGTGCTGGGCTCCTGCGCAATGGCAATAGCAGAAATGAGAAAAAAAAACAAAAAGGAGGCAGAACTTAAAGAAACCAATGTGAGAACACAATTTGGAAACAAGCACCACAGATGCAAGGTGGGGTGGAAATGGAAACCAATAACCCAGTAGCAGAGCAAGTGAGGACTGAGGATCTACCACCACAGCCGTGTTTGTGCCAGCTTGACAGTGCAGACAGCGTAACACAGATACCAGAGGAGAAATCCCCTCTGTCCCCAAGCAGGACATCTGATGGGTTTCCAAGACCAGGGCGGGCACCTTCCATGCCTACCTGACCTGCCGTGTGGCTCCAGCACTTTCTGGTCCTGCCTCCCAGTGTCGGTTGGAGGTGGCCCCATCCAGAAACGTGACCCTGGATGTGGTCCAACCTGATCCTGCCTGTATCCTACCCAGCTGGTCCGACCCCAGGTAAGCGGGGAATGCGCAGGGGATGCACAAGGGCGTGCGCTCCTGACGTAGAGATGAAGCGATAGGGATGTCACTGCGTTTTCGGTTAAGCATTGCGCACCGAGCAATTACACCCCGCCGCTGAAAATGCTCATTTCACGTACGTCTTGAGCTTCGCCTGCCAGAACAGCAAACCCGCTAATACCAGGCTGTTATCTGTGCTGGCACTCCTCGCAGACCGTGGGCAGATCACCTCCCCATCCGTCCCTGGCTTACTGAACAGGTCAGGGCTGGGAAGATGCGCAGGGATGCGATAAGAAACGCCTGCACGCCTGCAGGGGAGGAGATGCAGACTCCCCTGCTGCTGCTCTGGGCTCGCCTCTGCCCCAACGGCCACAGGCCACCACGGGTACTTGGCCCAAGAGAAGACATCCCCGAAGGACCGGGCCTGCGATGCTGCCGCCTCTGGGAAGTGAAGGACTGGAAGCAATCCCAGCGTTAATTTTTCGCTTTGGGAGGGAAAGGGAAAACATCGCGGAGACAGACTATTTTAAACTCACTCCAACCTCTCTTGCCAAGTCTGGAAAGTTGCTGCGTAGCCCAAGGAGTCTGGTGGTCCCTCTCTTTTCCATGGCGGATGGAAATGACCGAGGTGTGAGTAGGATATTCTCCCTTCTTCATTGTTTTCAAGCCTTTTCAGAAATTAAGCGAGTTTCCAAATAGAGGGGTGGATTAGCATCACCTTAATGAAAACTAATTAAACATAATTATTTAGCCTGTTGAAAATATTTGTGCTCCACCAGGAACACCCTACAGCTGGCTATTAAAAGGCAGGAAGAAAGTACTTTTTCCAGAAGTGGGTTTTCATGCTGGTTAGTCTGGTGGCTAGAGCTTCTCATCAAGGCCTTTCACACACCTTCCACTCACAGAAATCAGACTGGCAAGGAGTCTGCACAACTAACCCGATTCTTTAATCTTCTGGGATCACAGTTTCATGGGCTTAGGAAATACGCAGGGAGGTGGGTAGAGCAAGGGGTGCAGCTTCATCACCACCTTCTGGTTTTTCCCTGAAAGTTGTTGGATTTGGGGTGAAGGGGAGTATTTTTAGAATGAGTCAATTCCTCCTAAGACACGTTCTCTGCTAGAACCACTCCAAAACCATGCAGGCACGCAAGCAACAAGCTGCAATGGAGTCATTTTGACTAAATCAGTAAGTTTCATCAGATCATCTCAATTTACAGGGAAGGCCATTTCTCAGAAGCAAACAGCCAGGGAGCCGCCAGCCGCTGGTTTGGAGAAATGGATGAGCTCGGTGCTCATCCGAGCTATTAATAACCGAGTTCTTAGGAAGATTAAGAAGCCTGCTTTCCAGTGAATCTGTGTTTATATACATTACTTTCCTCCTCTGCTATCCCGCAGCTCTGCCGCCGTTTCCCTGCAACTCCCTTCTCAGCAGCAGGGACATGCCAGCACACGACCGGCAATGCTTGGTGGTCCAGGCAGCAAAAGATGGGGAGATCCTCCTCACCTCTCTCTCCTTGGGATGCTTCTGCATCTCTTCCCTCTGCTCGGGAGGTTTTGGGGAGCTGAATTATCCCTGAGCCCTCTGCAACTCAGTCAAGGGGATCACTTGACAACCATATCCCATGTTCCAGATGGGAAGTGTTGCGCGGCAGGGTCGGTGCTGGCAAGCATGGCAGCTCAGGCAGAGCAGAGGGAAAACCGCTTGTGCATGCTCCAGGGCTGCCCGAAGCAGAGGAAGCCACGAGCAGAAAGGCTGCGCTGGGTTCTCGGCCCCAGCCATGCTCTTCCCAGAGCTGAAATAACAAGAAAAAGGAATTGCATGTTGCAAAACCGCTGGAGCGCGTGGGCAGAGCACACTGGAGAGCAATGCGGACTCAGACAGGCTTTGTCCAGTGAGACCCCTGGGACCAGGGTGAGCAGCAGCGGAGCTGAAACCCACAGATTCTCAGATCTCAGGCTTTTCACAATCCACCTTCCATGGAAAGCATACAATTTTTAATTGAAAGAAGCCTCAAATTGCCACCGCTCCAACACCCATGGCTGGTTTAGGGCAGGACTTGCTGCAGCCACCCTCTCCAGGGTTCTCCAGTCACACCATCCCCCTTCCCTCCAAGGCCACCTGCACCCCATACCTCTGTGCTTGCAGCCACAGCCTCCTCCTGCCCATCTGATCTCACCACAGGCACAAATCCCCTCTCTGGGCCATAGGAACCACGCAAACCATTTCTGATTTCCTGCGGTTTCCTCCTTGCCTGTTCCCAGAGGCTTCACAACAGCCACGCACATGCCAAGCCTCGTCTTCCTTGACCATTGCTTGGAGCAGGAAAACAAAGCGTGCCTGCAGAGGGAAGGAGACAATGCTCCAGCTCAGCACGTCCCCTCTTCCCTCCTCTGGTTGCTCCCCCCATTAGTGCTCCAAGGGCTTTCAACTGTCTGACTCGTTGATATCTGCGCTTATTGACTGCTGGATGAGTTTCTGCAAGATTTTCATGCTGGCTTGCTTCTGACAAAGGCCTGTTAAAATTGGGTGAAAATAACAAAAAACAATCATGTTTCTAACTCTATTACTAAACCCAACAACTTCCATCTGGCAGTCAAAGGCTTTCAGTCCCTTTTCCAGACTGGCTGCTGTATCCTTCAAAGGCAAGGGAGGTCTTGAGGGAATGGCCAAGCCAAACCTCCTCTCGGGCTCCATCCATTGTCTCAGCCCACCACTGGGATATAAAAAGACCTTTAGTAAGATCAGCATCTTATTCTCAGTGGAGATCTGCCCCAGGTACCCGGTAAATCTGTAAGTCGTGGCCTCCATGGGCAACCAGGCATTTGTTAGTGGCTGGAAAAGCAGAACATCATTTTTCCAGCACACCTCAGATGTTAGGAACAAGCCCTCCCAAACAGGACTGGATTTACAAACAGGGACCCAGCTCCTCCCTGCACTCTCAGCACACCTCTCCCGAGCCATGTGAACCAGCTCCTCGCTATGGGTCCTCCATCAGCTGCTCTGCTGAGCACCAGTTGCAGACCCACTAAGGAGGCTTCTTCCAAGGCAGCTAGGGCTTGGCCAGCCACCACGTGTTGCAGGTCCCAGCAGCTTGCCTGCCCTAGCAAGCACCTTCCATGCTGGTGCCCTGAATTGCAGCCACCCACTGAGCCAGACAGTCCCTTACTCCTGGGGCCGGTGAAGCGATGGGAGCTCCTTTGCAAGTGGAGCTGAGGGCACCTCAGAGAGCTTTTGGGCAGCCAGCGTTCCAGAGGGATTTGGGACCACCAGTCCTTGGCCACCAGGGAGATGGCATCTGCCACTGTGACTCAGAGAGAAAGCCAGATCCTGGTAAGGCCCCACTATTCAACGTGGAAGTGATTGATTCTCCCTTCTGTGCGATCATCAAGCCAAGACTGGCAGCCCTCCCGGGGAACGTGCAGGCTCAGCTCAAACCTAGGCTTGGGGGGTGTTTTGGAGAAGGAACAGTCCAGGATCCCCTCAGCCTCTTCAAACTTGGCTGCACCAGCAGCAACTTACCCTCTGCAACGTTCAAGGGGTTTTCAAACAACAAGCCAGAAAGAAAACCCGAAGCACAGATCCCACAACAGGGCTCACAGGGATTCAAGAGAAGGCCATAAAAGTTCACAGAGGAAGAGGCAATCGCAGCAGTGTTAGAGCTGGGAAAGAGCACCATGGCCCCTGGTTGTCTGTGAAGAGCAGCATCTTGGAAGAGAGCATGGGACAAGGTGGGACAGGCAGGAGGACCTGGGCTGACCTCCTACAGTTCCCCTGTGGGTAGTGTGGTGGTCTCATGAGGTTGCAGGCGGGAAAAGAGGAGCCAGCTGTCGTTGCTGTGCCAAGACCAAGTACACAAATACCACAACCTTGCCCCTAAAATCCAGGAGAAAGGATGTTACAAACAGCCAGACCAATTAATCGCTTACTCGTGTGTTTTTAGAAACACCTATTTGATCCCATTCTCACTCCTGTGCCATGAGGTTGGCTGCATCTTTTCAACATGATCGCTCCGTTCCCCACATCAGCTTCCCTGAAGCTTCGGGTGAGTGCAAATTTTATAAGTCACAGATAAAATTACAGCACTTACCAACACTGGTGTCATTAGAGCAGTGAGGTCAGGTCTGTTAGAAAAAAAGCAACATCTTTTATTAATATTTTGAAACAAAACATCATGTCTTCTCTTCCCTTAAGCCCTGTCTTGCTAAAGGTGTGCACATAACTTCCCATAAGTCTTCCCAGTTTAGTTTCTGGACAAGGTTCTGGCATTCTTACAGTAACTTACTCCAATTTGTTCATTATGCCAAGATACTCAAACTGCTTTCTCAATGGTCACAGCTGGTCATGGACCTCCAAAGCCTCGGCTGGGCAGCTGGAGCATGTCCTACATCCAGCATTCATCCCTCGGCTACAGAAATGTGCACGTATGACACCTCGGCTCGAATACTAGCTAGAAAATATTGCTAGAATATTAGCCAGAAAATACTGGTCTTGCCACGGACCCCGGGGTACCAGATGATGCACAGGGGTTGGGGAAGAAGGTAACGTGATACACAAGAGGATGCTGTGGGCTGGTGGCATCTTTCCTAGGGCTATGAATTTGCATGCTATTTTTCTTAATGTCTCCCTGTTTTAAGAAAAGTGATCAGAAGAGTTTTTTTGGTGCTCGAACACAGTTTTTATGTCTACGAAGCAAAACTTGAACTACACAGCCTAAACATACGCTCCGGATCAGAATTTCAAGGAAAAAACTCCCTGCGTACTTCTGGATGCCTCATTTGTTGGGGGAGGACTGAATCATAGTATTTGACTAATCACACCAAGGAATCCAGCTTTCTCCAGAAAAACTCACCATGGCACAACCTCTGTTATTTCCCTCGCTCTGGACCAAGAAATAGTCAATATATTTCCCCAGAGATCTGAAAACTCAAATGCTTTGCTAAAACTCTTGCCTGGTGGATATCATCCAATTTTCAGTTTCCAAGGCCTCAAAAATATGTGGTCAGGAAGGAACATAGACCAATGCCAGTGGTTCAAACACAACTAAAAAGCAACCTAAGTCAAGGCATTAAGTAATTTGCTCCAATACTCACTTACATGCTTTCGCACTATCCAGGGGTGGAGGGCAAAAGAAAACAACTTTGCTTGAGAACTCAAAGCAACAGATTTACAAAGTCCTTTGACCCTCCTGGCCATGGGCTTTCAGCTCTATGCACGGACACGAAATGGCTTTCAGGGTTTCCACTTCCCAGGTATGACCCAGGTTGAACTTCAGGATAGTTTCCACGAAGTTGATTTCTAAGCCAGGAAAGAAAAAAAAATCCCCTCAAAGCTGCTTATGGTAACTCCTGAGTTCCTCTTCTTTTGTCTCCTCACTCCCCAGTTTGCTTTTATTATTTTTTTTTAATGAAAAATATTTAAGGACATTAAAGCTAGTCTTGCCGAGCAGCCAAGCCCAGCAAGCGGAGCAGCTTGTGTCAGAGAGGTGGCTGCCGCCGAGCAGCAGGGCGAGAGTCACTTCCCTTGCGGGAAGGGTTGACTGCATTGACTGAAGACCTCAAGTTTCTTGGGAGCACAAGTCCTGCAGCAGAACGGACAGGATTTCCAGCTCGGAGAACAATTGCCACCAGGATGTGTCGTTAAGGTCACAAGTGGAAGCAGAAGCGCCAGCGGCTCAGCCTGCAAGCTGTGGTCTCCATGCCAAGACTCCCCAGAGCGCCCTTTCCAGGCTCCAAAGCTAAGTGAGGCTTTGCAAGACCGACACAGAGGAGCTGGACTTGGACCACTCCTGCAAGCAGCAGCAACGGATGATCAGTTTTCCCCGGAGCAGTAAGCGCAGTGCGGATCACACCCTTTACATCTGCTGATGCGTGGAGGAGGGATCAGTCCACAGGAGACCTAGGGTGTTGCTCCCGTAATTTATTCTCTGGGAGAAAAGGAGCAGAGCTGAGCATGAGATGGCTAATGCCAAAAGTGACCTGGGCACGGCTTCCAGGGAGCATCCCGAAATGGTCCCTTGAGGCAGGGCAGGGATGTCCAGAGCTGGTGCAATCCAGACAGGGCTGAACAGCTGCTTTGATGACATATAATAAAGGTAGGGACAAAAATGCACCTCTACCCTAGGCCTTGAGACAAGAATGAGAGGAGAGCAGCAGTCACCCAGCAGTAGAGACGACATCCAGCTGCCCACGTCAGCAGTCTCAGCTGGCTGGAGGGGATCAGGAGAGGGATCCAAAAGGCAGGTGAGATGCTTACGGGGCACACAAGGACCCTCAGCATGGGCAGGGGAATGGAAGGAAGCAACACCTCCCAGCCAGCTAGATGCGTAAGGTGGCATTTTTTCCCCCCATCAGGGATGCTGCCTGACCAGGTAGACCCAGGTGTGAGTCAGGCAGCAGCTCCCGAGGCTGGGGCATGCCGCAGAGGAGCAGCGTCCCTCGGAGCTGTGCCCCCCTCTTCCTTTCTTCTTCTTCTCCCCCCTCTCCCTCTGTGGTTTCAGCATGATGTTTTTCTGCTAAGCCTGCAAGCACGCCTATGCGGAGACTTGCCCATTCCTCTCCAAAAAGCCCCCTGAGCCATGGCATTGACGTCAGCAGAGCGCCAGCTGTCAAACAATGGAGATTAAGGCTTGGCAGGCAGTGCCAAGCCACGCGAGCGCGTCTGCCTCCCCGTCCAGGTGAGCAACATTCCCCGTCGAGCAGGAACAGGCGCATTGCATCAACCGGGCTGCCTGCACCTGGACACAAGACCTAACCTGATCCCCGGCGGGGGCCAAGTCATGCCCAGGCAGCCCACAGGGCTCGGCGGTCCCTCTGTGCACACCCAGCAGGACCCCCTGGGGGCGAGGGCACCCCTGCCCTGCGCGGGGCTGGGAAGAGGCAGAGCCCTGGCGCTGGCTGCTCGTGGCTCCAGCCCATGTAAGACGTTAGCCTGCGTGCCAGGAGACGCACAGTGCCGGGAACAGGCCCGGGGCGCGATCCCTCCCTGTTCTGCCCAGCGCAGGGACAGAGGCGACGACATGCCGCCTCTTGCAGAGGTGCGGCTCAGCTCAAGCCAAGTCCTTGCTCCACCCAGACCTCAAGAGGTTCAGCCCCCGGGCTCTGGATCAGGGCTTCTCCCGGGGCAGAGGGATGTCTGCAGGACCCGCAGCCCCGACCCGCAGCGAGAGCCTGGGCAGCAGGGAAGGCGGGGGATGTGGCCGGGCTGGCACCGGCTTTGGGGAGCAGCCAGAGCCATGAAAACAGGATGGGAGCTGCTCCTCGCCATCATGCTTGACCGTCCCATGGTCCTGCTTTGCCTGCTAACCCTCCCATTCCTGCCACCAGCACAAGTTGCCCCACTGCCTGCAGGGCTGCCGGGACCTGACTTTTGCTGAAACAAAGGCGGGAGAACGGCAAACACAGAGGTCACCCGGTGCTGCCTATGGTGACTCCTTTCCCCACCACCCAGCTCCCAGGCTGGGCTTGACCTGGGCCTGGCTGGGAGACCTCGGTGGCTGGGACAAAGGACAGGCACATACGTCCCTGTAACCAAAGCTGAACCTAAACCAAAAAGCAGAGAACCTTCCTCCCAACCTTAACTCCTAACCAAACAAGCAAACCAAGGAGGGCACCTGAGGTTAAAGTAACACGATCTACAACGCCCAGAGATACGAACACACGAGGGTTTGACAGTTCCAGCACGAACCGCAAATCCTGCTGGGCTCGTGCCCTGCTTGCTGGGAAGATCTCGTGGCTTGGTGTGTCTGCAGCACAGAAGGTGAGCCCACTCCAGCGGCAGACGCACGAGGAAAGCACCCGGCTCACCCAGGCGAGACAGACATCACTGCCTGGGGACAAGAGCACAGCATGGCCATGGACATGGGCAGCCAGTGTCTGGGTCCTGCCCCTTCCCTCTGCGCCTGGTTGGGAACCCCCAGGCCCTGGGGCATCAGCAGGAGAGCCAGGCTTTCGCGTCTCCTCACTTGCGCCAGGCAGGGCTCCGGTAACTCATGCTACCCACGGGAACACCCTTTGATGAGGTCCTGCTGCTAATGATGGTGACATCGTAGAGTGACGCAGGCTGGCCCACGCTTCCTTGAGGCGGGGCAGGACCCAGCGCAGCTCTCAGCTGGACCAAACCCAGAGCATCCTTCCCCAAAGAGCCCCCAAGGTCTGAGTGAGAAGGGCACATCCTTCCAAAGGAGCAGCCCTGAACACCACCATGCCCCCAGGCCCTGGGGTTTAATGAGACACAGAGCTTGGAGGAGCCATCAGTCAGCGGCTCGCTGCTTTCCACAAGTTGGCTCAGCTGATCTGTGGGTCTCGGGAGATGCACCCACCTCACAAGCTTGCCTTCCCCAGCTCCAGGGTCCAGGACAATTATGGAGAGGTCAGGCCCAATCCAAAGTGGTCACATTTGCTACAGTCCCTGCCCTACAGCCTAGCCCAGTCAGGGTGGGCTTCAGGAGGTCCACCAAGACCAGAAGGCAGAGGTGCCCAGGGCAGGAGCTGCTCCGGGGGAAGCAGGCTGGGAGGGACAGCAGTTTCTCATGGGCTCCGTTGACTTCTGCCCCCTGGTCTGGTGGGACTCAAGAGGCCCCTACGATGAACGCTGCACCTTCTCACGCCCTTCAAGCCAAAGCTCCTGGCACCCTTTGCCCTTCGTCCAACCTTATCACAGGGCCTGGCCCAGCACAGCCGGATGGGAGGGGAGCAGATGGCCTGTTCAAGTCCTTCCCATTTGTTCTCCCTCAAGACACTCTCAAAGGAAAACTCTTGATGTCATTGTTCTATTTTCATCAAGCAAGGGCATCCAGCACAACTCAAGTTAGGAGGGGGCTGTGCTGAAGGCAACCTCTCATGGAGAAAGGTCTGACCAAGAAAGGCTCAGATGGAACAATCAATCCCAAGTCCAAACAACCATGACCACATCTAACCCATCTGCCTATGGCTAATGAGACACCTTAAATGTTTCACATCACTCCCACCAAGCAGAGGAAAAAAAAAAAACAAACAAACAAAACCACAAAAACCCAACACCCTGCATTTGTCTTCTGCAACCCAACCTGGCAGACACCTCATCAGGAATTGTGCAGGTGTCGATGTTCAGTGGAGACCATGCTGGAGTGACTCACACACGGGGTAGCCTTGCCAAAAGCTGTCGCTCCACAGACACGTCGGGCTTGGCGTGCACCATCTCAAGCTGCCTTTGTCACCCCCACACGTGGCAGCCTGTGGCATCTCAGCACGCAGAAGCAGGTAGATGGCCAAACCTCTGCCAGCTCCGGTCCCCCACCGTGGCTGTCACCACCCTCCCTGCAGAAAGGGCTCCGACAAGATTGTTCTGCAGATCATTAACGTGACAGTTTTGACAGCATGGTGTTTTGTCCTGTGATTCTCAGCCAACATGTTTCCAACCTGTGCCAGGAACATCCTGAGGGCTTTGCTGAGACAACCAACTTGAAATGTCCAGCCCCATCTTCTTTAGCCACTTGGTGCTCTGTTGCTTCTCTCCTGGGGCCCTCAGTCCCACCAACATTACTGCGTCAGAGCTGATCTGTCTCATCAGGTTCCCTCCAGGTCCTCCTCTCTGCAGGAGCGTCACCAGGGCTGCCGGCCACCACCAAGGCCAGGGGTGGGGGGCAGGACAGCAGCAGAGGAGCAGAGTTGCTAATGCAGCTATAGGTGCCAGCTCCTCCTCCAGCCACAAAAGTAGTGCAAAGGAGCACCATGCATCTTCTGGAGTGCTAGTCCACCAGTAGCATATGCCAACCAATGAGATGCACAGTAACGACATCACCACCAGAAGCACAGCAAGATGTGCAGATGCCAGAATTGGTCATAACAAGTGAGAAAACTCAGAGTCCTAAGTAGGGGCCCCAATAACAGACACGTAACAGCAAAAAAAGCTGTAGAACCACCAAGCCTGCAGACCGTGACACCTCTAGTGCAGGGAAGAGCAGCAGCTGCCACCAAAAGCCCAGGGCGAGACCTTTCAAAGAAAGATGCAGTCAACACACCAAGCCATTGCCAAGGCAGAGCTGCAGGCAAGACCCACTGTGCCCACAGAGCCACCACACAAAGCCCAGCTCTGTCCTCCTGGCTGGTCATCGCAAGGTCCTCAGCACCCCAGGAGACCATCTTCCACCATCACCACTGCAGCCGAGAGGGCTTTTCGTGGCCACGTGGCTCCCTGGATGGAGGTCCCTCCCTGTATAGACAGTACAGGGAGGGAGCAGGTGACCCATCCTGACACAGCAGCTCAGTAAACACCAGGCTCCATCCCAGGGCGCGGTGCAGACAGGTGGCAGACAGCCACCGAAACCCTGGCGCCACAATGCTCGGGTCAGACGTCTGCGGCTCCCCAGCCCTCCCCACCCGTGTTCTGGGCTATCGGAATTTCCCTCGGGTCCAAGTCCACGCTTTCCTCGCGTGTTCCCCACTGGGTTTGCTGTCTTTGAAAAAAACACATCTACAAGTGTTTTGTGCTCATCTAAGTTCTCCTCCATCCTTCAGGCTCAAATATTCCTACTGGCCCCAGGAGATGGACCTGTTTCAGCCCTAGTCAGTACATACCACCGCTACCTCCTCTGAAGCACCTGTGCAGAGCTCAAGCCTTCACTGGGCACTCCTCCTCTTCCAAGGGCACAGCTTTCCAGGAAAAAGCTTAACCAAAAGTCTGTGGTAACACTGACTTTGGCCAAACAAAAAATAAATTAAAAACCTGAGCGTTTCCGCTAAATGGTACAGACAGGGATGAAGGAAAGAGGAAAGAACACAGTTCGTTTTCATTCACCCGGAGTTGCGCAACAGCCTGATGTCCTCTGCGTAGCTGCAGAAACCCCACGCGCACAGCAATGTCTCCACGCTGGTGAGCTCACACTCGACTTCTCTTCGTCAGCAAATAAAAGAAACAGTCACCAAACAATTTAATGGGGAGGGTGTTCTGCAGCTCTCCCTTACCTCTGAGCACAGAGTGAAACTACCCCGCTCTCGTGAGCCCCGTGTCCCTCCCACGGTGATGCCAAGAGAGCACCATATCTTGCTTGCTGCCCACCTCCGCAGGATCACGCTGCCATGACACACCAGGGAGGACCCCGGGGCCCGCACCAGCGATGCAGTTGACATCTGGGGACTCCCACACCTCTGGGGGCAGACAGAGGACAATGCAAGACAAGCTTTGCTACTGTTCGTGACATTCCTGGGAGCAGAGAACTTCGGTGCCTACAGCTTGCAAGCCCTCTTGATGATGCCACATAGGCCAGGGCACGTGGCACCATCCTCGGCGTGTGGGGGAACTGCCCCATGGGTTGCTGGAGGTGCTCCTCCGACCTCTCTCCAGGATCTGCCCAAGTGAGCAAACTGTTCTGCTTCTGCAGGCCCTCACCATAAAGGTTACAGCTCCCATCCCTTGACGTTCTTTCGGCTGCCCTCTGAGCACTGCTAACACTTCCTTCACCGACCGCATTAGCCACCTGCCTTTGTTTAAACAAGTGAGGCAATGAGGCTCTGCAGGGCTGGAGCCTGCCAGGCTGGCACATGCCACCCAAAGGGACGGCTGCCTGGGGAAGCAAATTTGGAAGACATCAAGCAAGTTCATATGCCTTCGGTGGCATTAAACCCCCAGCAGCAGGACCAGGACGCAGCCCAGCAGGGCCAAAGCGCCCTGTGTGGCCCCAGGGGAGCACAAGGTACACAAGGACTTGGGCATCCCCTGCTCCTGCCTGCTGCCCCCCCCCAAAATGCAGCCAAAGGACGTGGAAAATTTTGGATTTCTTTAGGGCAGGGGGGTACCAATGGCCCACACAACCCAAAAGTGTTTACAGCTCATCTGACAGCTTTGCATGGCTCAGTTACAAATAATTCACCCTAAAGATCCCCGATGAAGCAAATGCTGAAGTGGGTGGGATGCCCACCGCCAAATCTTGCAGAGCATTCACAGGGTCAGGGAGAAGAGACATTGCTTTGCACCACCTCCCACCAGCCCAGCAGGATTCACACGCGGGGGCCGTGCGTGCCAGCTCCTCGCTGTGCCCCTTGCTGGGCAACACGCTTTCACAGCAGAGTGGGCGAAAGGGGAGCCCTGCCCAGCCTTTTGCCCCCTCATTTACCTCGAGGGAGCACTTGGAGCATCACCTGCCCACAGCCCCAGGCACAGCTGGGGAACAAGGGCTTTGCTTTCCCCAAGGGACAAAGTGAGCTGCCGCGGGGCACCCCTTTCCCACGGCATGTGCTCAGCTGGTAGTGGCACAGCAAGCCTGCAGCATCCTAGATTCACAATGGATGGATTTCACAAAGGAGCAGCTCTCAGAGCAGCTCTAAGCCTGTCCTGACAGCAGAAATCCTCTGAGGAGAGAGCCCCAGGACAAGCCACCCCCCTCCCAGGACCCGCAACCCCCGAGGACATGCGTTGTCTGCTGCAACAGATGCTCCTCCTGCAGCTTTTGAGTTGCACCTCACAGCTCCTGGCAAGGCTGTGGTGTTTTGCAAAGACAGACAGACACACCAGCTGAACAAAGTGAGTGACCCGAGCAAGCGACTGGTATGGGGAAAGAATGAAAGCCTGAGATTAGGAAACTGAATGTTCAAGACCGAAAAAAAAAAAAAAAAAAAAA
>Ga0065711_1035900_pt1 | contig 21684 bp, 16 predicted proteins | sample Hoacrofraction12_FD_59098 | JGI IMG/M metagenome (GOLD analysis project Ga0065711, IMG submission 59098) | Hoatzin crop microbial communities from Cojedes, Venezuela - Epithelial fraction 12 v2 (version 2) | ecosystem: Host-associated > Birds > Digestive system > Esophagus > Crop | place... | reverse complement strand
GAGTCTCCTTCTCTGGAGATATTCAAGACCCGCCTGGACAAGGTCCTGTGCAGCCTGCTGTAAGTGACCCTGCTTCAGCAGGGGGGTTGGACTAGATGACCCACAGAGGTGCCTTCCAACCCCTACTGTTCTGTGATTCTTTTAATGGACAAGGCTTTCTCCATGGCTTTTCTTTTTGAAAAGCAGTGTTTTCTGTGCCAGATATGAATCACTGCAGACGGACTGGTTCATTGATTTTAAAGGTGTTGCTTCTGTAGTTGACTAAGCAAGTAAAACTTTGCTGCTGGCCAGGTGGTGGCTGCGATTGTTACAGGCCTAACATATTTAAAAGTGTAACATTATTTATTTTTTTTTTTAGCACAGGGATATTGTGATTAAAAGGTGAAGTTTGGACTACTGCCAAAGACAGGAAAATTAGTGAGATTAGCACTTGTGTACTTTGCTAAGAGACATGGACTTCACTGACTTCTGGGGATATCCCTATCTGAATTGGAAAAGAGGAAGGAAGATGCGCTTTGGGATAACTTTCTGAAATGAAATCTCAATACACTTCATTTTAGAAAATGCTGCAGAAAAACCTGTCCTTAGTTATTTATAGGCAAAATTTTTCAGTGTGGATTTCATACCCCCTAATCTTACTTTTTGATGAACAGAACATTTAAAGCAATTCAATTTGCTTGAATATTCTTGTCCATCTTAACAGTTATGGAAACATCCAGATAATTTATTCCCAGTCTCCTCTAGATCCTTGTGGCATAGTGATTTTTAAGGTAATTTCTGCTTTCAGAAAATTGAAACAAACGATGCAGGTAGGTTATCTAGAAAGTAGAAAGCTGTATGCAAAATGCTACCTCTCCCAAAACAAAATGAACTATATCCAGAAACAGTATCTTGGTTTTCTGGTGGCATATAGCATAGGAAGCCACTATGAAGGTGCCTATACAGTTTATACCATTTTGAAAAAAAACAGATTGGAAACTCACAAATGTGATTTCTCTGTTGACCCTATACCCTGTTTCTGTCTTGTATTCGTTTTGCACATCATTCTGCCACCCTGCAGAACCTGCAATAACTTCTGAAAGTTTATACAGTGCCCCTGATTGTTGGTGTCTTTCTGTAGCAGAAATCAGCTCTCTGAATTTCTTTGCCTTTACCTATGAACAGAAAAGAAAGTATTTTGTTCCTCTGTTTGAAAGGATGGTGTGTAAGGAGGAGTGAATATGCAAACCACAAATAAAACAGCTCCAAAACCGGACTCCAGTTTTCTGCCTCCAGCCTGTGCTCCCAAGAGGCAGAGCAACACGAGGCCAGAGTGCTCATGAGGATTGCTGCATATCCTGAGGAAGGCTTTCTGTTGTAGTTCTTGTTTTGCTGTGGGGCTGCTAAGAAGCTCCCTGTCACACTGCATTTCGTGAAAATGGCCCAAGTGCTTGGTAATTTGTTTCCCCAGGGTTAGCAAATTTAAAATTAAGTTTTTGGTTTTTACCCTCAGGTTAGCTAGAAAAATCTGCATAGCTGAGAATCTTGCTAAGTGTGAATAATTGAATTTACCCATCAGCCCTTTCTGTGAGCAGGAAACTGTATGTTTCTGTGGTGCAGTATTTCTGTTCAAAGGAAAGATGCTACCTTTCAAAAGTGCCTTTCCTGCTCACTACATCTGATTGTGTAAGCAGGGATGTTTTGAACTCTGCCTGAACCAGATCACTATCTTACCCTGGAATTAATCACCAGGAAAACCAGTGATCCAGTTCCCCAAAGCTACTCCGATACTAGCATAGCTGCTGCTGCTTAAGCTCCTCCATGGGCCAAAAGCAAGGTGCTGAGCGCCTCTTGAAAAGGTGTTGTGATGCTTCTCCTTCTTCCCAAATTCACCTTTAATGCCAGCTCCCCTGGCTATCCTGTGATGCTTGTCCTAATCATGATTCAGGGTCCATCAAACCAGGGAGGATGACCAGCAAATGGAAACAGAGCATGGTGCGTACAGCACTGTCTGGGAGTAGAAAGCAAGGGCTGTCCCATGAGGGAGGATGAGGCAGGAGCCAAGAGTGACCACAGCACAGACAGGACCACGGCGCAGTCCCACAGCACCTGAGTGGGACCAGCTTGGTGACAGTGACAGGCTTCACTCGCAGCCCAGTGATTGCTGGGCAGATGCAAAGGGGAGTATCTGGGTCCAAGTTCAATCAACACAGCAAGCTGGGCCCAGCAAGGACAGGGCTGGGGGAGAGTGAACCTGCAGCATGGCTCAGCCTGAGCTGAACCTGGGCTTCTGGGCCCATGGGCAGCAGCTGAGTGGGTGCAGGTCCCAGGCCAGGCTGGTCAGGGCACTTAAGGGCTGTTGGTGCACTCGGGGCCCCAACAGCTGCTCTGATGTGGGCCAGACATGGACGTCTTGATGGCACATGTTATTTACTACATAAGAAGTCCTTCTGGGCTCTGTGAGACAGCTTGGTGAATAAAGCGCTACTGAGTGCAAGTAGGGAGTAGCAGGTCTTCCTTTATGGAGGCCAAATTGTGAGTTATGAGTGTACCCCAAGCCAAAGCAAGAGACAGTCCAACATTTCCCTTGCTGAGGGGCAGACTGAGATATGGGTTATGAGCCTTGGTGGCCTGGAGTTGCTGTCTGCTGTGTGTTGGTGTCCCCTGCAGTCCCACGACAAAGCTCTCTGTGGCTGGGGTGGGTGATCCCCTCCTTCCTCCCTCACGCGGCTGTCTGGGACTGCCAGCGCTCCCCACTGTCTCTGCCCATCTGAGTGGGAAAGGATACGCTGAGTTAGCAGATGTCAGCATCTCATCTGTGCTTCTGGTAAAGGTGCAAGGCGGGCAGGGAAGGGAATTGCACGTCTTCATCCGAGCAGCTGTTCCTTGTAATAACTCTTCACATGTGCCTAAGGTTAAACTGTGAACTCCTCTGCTGGCATATGGTTGCCTGCTGACTAATGGGGACCACTGCTCTCCGGAGATTCTTGTGAATGCATGAAAAGCCATATTCTGCCCTGCAGCACCTTTCGTTTAAAGCCTTCCAGGCATTGCTTCTGTTTGGCAAGATAAAATAAAGCTTTCTGTTAAGGCAGCCTCCCTCTGTCCAGCCTTCTGTCCCACACTGTTTTGGGGTATGCATGGGATGATTCCCAAAGGACACGCAAGACTGTCCTTGGGCAATGGAAATGGTGAACTTTATTTGTTGAACCGTTGAACCAAATATAACAAAGTGAAAAGCACAGCGCTGTATTTGCATTTTCATGGTATCCTGCTCTCTTACCCTTTGTGCGCTAATTACATTTATGCATGCCAAAGAGAGGGACGCTTCTGTGTTAATGGAGAGTTTGGGTGAATCTAAGTTTTGGAAAATGGAGGAAAAAGTGTTTTCCCTGAATCTGTTTCTTTAGGACTAGTTGACATTCTGCCTACATGCTAAAGGAGCATAAAAAGAAATCTGGTTGACTATATGGTTTTGTTTTTGAGTATTAAATAGAGCTGCTGAAAAGCCGAGGCACAAAATCCATGTGGATGAGAAAGCTGGGGAGAGAGAAGTGTAATCTTCTGACCCAAACACCACCTCTTAGGTGGCCTATCTACTCTGATACCAGCTCCAATACTGGCTTCGTTGGCAAGTGGCAGATTCCCAGCGACTGGTATTTCCAAGCAACACCAGCTTAGGAAACAGTGTCTCTCTCTTCCAGTTTTCTCTTGTTGGGTGTTGGATGTGCAGTGCTCATGAGCTGTCCTGGCAGGAAGGGCCCAAGATGTGGTGAAATCGGGCTCCCACTGTGCCCCCACCTGCATGCCCTGTAGCGGGTTACCTGCCTGCCCTGCAACAGTGCAGTGGTGCCTCAGGTGTCAAATGCCATAGAAGGGTCCTCTTGGGCAGCCAGAGCTGATGCATTGCTGTTGGGAGGCGGACATATCCCTTTTAAATGGTGCAGCGGGTACCATTTAGACCCTGTAGTTCTGCTTGTTGGAAAGCTGTTCCAGTACTTCGCTGGTCCAGGGGTTAGAAATGTTTTTCTGATTTCCAGCCTAGGATTATTCATGGCCAGTTTCTGCCTAATTTGTTCTCAAATCAATGAGGGGAAAAAATGAACACTGAGTGCAGTGAATGAGGTCTGCCTTGAGAGCTTATGGAAAAAGCTTGCTGAGTAGGTGACTCTGCTTGTCTTGTACCATTAGCCTGGTGACTCTACCCTTGCCTGAAAATATTCAGTGCAGTTCTGATGTGCTTTAAAATGAAGGAACATGGGTCTGGTCCCAAGCTTGGAGAAGCCCGTGGAAAGGCACATGTTGACATCAATGGTCTTGAGAATTAAGCCTTAGAAGGTTTGCATGGAGCTGGCACCAGATGTGTCTCCCACCCACAGCTCAGACATGAACATGTGCGCCCAAGGCCAGTGCAATTACACGGGAGGGAGTTCAAAGGGAGCTATACAACCAAAGAGAAATATTCGTAGGCTGGTCTGTGCCTCAACAGTATACTTTCACACAGCTCCTATCCGTAGTGTGGGGCCTTTCCAGAGCAGGGAACATCAGATGTGCCCTGGACCCCCAGCATTATGAGCTGTACACACATGTTCCCTGGGGACTGCGATGAAGCTGCACCGTGTGGAGTTCCTGTGTGTGCATTTTGTGAACGTCCTGATCAGGTTGTTTAGGTCAGGAGCATGGAGCAGCTTGCTTGCTTGCAGTTTGATCTGGAAGAAATGTTGTTGGTAGCATGTGTTTTTGCAGTAAACATGGATAGTTTTTGGGAGTGAAGCTGAAGTGTAGGCAGCACGTAATGATTCATGTGGAAACAGTAATTGCAGGAATAGCTTCAGAGAGGGTTACAAGTACAGCCTGTGAATGGGAAGAAGATGTTCTCAAACACCAAAGCCTGTTGAGAAAAGCCTGATGTGCAGATAAATATGGTGATATTTGCTCCAATAAGATACTGGAAAGTTTTGATGGGGTGAAACCTCGTGCCCTGGGTTGGTGGATCCCTTGTAAGTCATTCTTGTTTTTCGTCTCCAAAAGTACCATTTTTGGGGTCTGAATTCCTCTGATTTCTCATCCACGCAGGTGTGGGGCGGGGAAGAGTTGACCTTCAGTAGACAGACGTGGTGTCAGAACATGGGGTTTGCATCCCGAATCACTGTCTCCACAGGGAGACCACAGCTGTGTCACACCTCCAACACAGCGGCAGCATCTTGCACGAAGGAGTTGTCAGCTTTCACACAGGGAGACAGAGCTGTCAGGTGGTCATCAAATGTCTCTCACTTGTGTCGTTAGATGTAGCATGGCAGACATTTGGGTCAGAGTGCGCTGGTCTGGACTTCCAGTATTCAAATTCCAGTCTGGTTGATTTCTCTTCACTCTTACTCATCTTTATGCATTCTGTAAGGGCTTCCATGTTTTGTTCTGCTTGCCGCTGTGTTTTGCTGGCAAATGAAGCGGTTCATGTTTGATCTGTGTACCGTTACAGTGGTGAAGGACACTTAAAGTTAGGGCTAGAAGTGTTTTGTCAGTGTGCTCTTATACAGTGTGATTGTGTGGGTGATAAATGCAAAAGAAAAAACAACTTTCTTACTCGTCAACTCTACCAATTTTAATGAGAAGGTTTTTTCAAATTAGTTTGGGTTTTTTTTCTTCCTTCTTTTAAGGCCCAGATTCCTGGAGTTTGGTGATTATTAGAAATCTTGACACTCTCTGGCTTTTATAGCTACGTGGGAGAGCTTGGAAACATGAGCCCCAAAGGCTTGAAATCTGTAAAGCTAATAGGAGTTCAACCTTTATTTATACCTAAAATTTTGTGATTTGTTCAGGTCATGTCAGGGACCTGTCTCCAGGCATTGAAGTACCAAAACCCAGTAGCAGGAGTTTCTCTTCATTCTCACTGTCCACTTGCTGGTGTCAGAGGGAGACCAGAAGCTGAGACTGTGACTCAGCCTCTCTCCCAGCGAGCTGACAGTCACAACAGCAGAAAATTGCGTCTACCTGGAGTGGTGAAGCAATTGCATTCACCGAATGGAAAGGAACTAGCACCTTAACTTGGAGCAGAGGTGAAGTGATATCTTTCATTATCCTTAACACGGATGAGTATCTACAAGGGACGGTCAAACCCACAGCTTTGTGTAACTGTTATTATTTACAGCACTGTTACTTTCCTGCTGATGTCACTGGAAAAATATTTAATATTGCTACCACCTCTTAGCATGGCCAAAGATCTTGCCAGAAGAGAACCTGGTAGTCCAGAATTCCAGCTCTGTGTAAATAAACAAATATTTCAGAAAATCCCTGAGAATGGAAGCCGAGGGCCTTACCATGACAAGCAAAGCCATTGAAAATGGATTTGTTTGTTTGTTTGTTTGTTTTGCATTTGATTTTAATAACAGGCAAAATTTTCCAAGCAGGAGGATTGCACATACTATATGCAATTTGTCTAACGAATACTTTCTCTAGAAGGAGAGAAGAAAAAAGAAAAAAGAGGAGAAAAGGAAGATCTTTTCAGAGAGAATCTCCTACTGCTTTTGTCTTCTGGTTAAGATGAGGTGCTAACTCATAAGCTGGAAGGTTTCTCCTGCAGCAGGACAGTACAGCCTTATGACCGTGCTCTCTGCTTTGCTCCTGTTCCAGCGACTGCACTGAAGTCTGCAGGGATGTTTGACCAGGGCTGTTAGCTACGCAGGCACTCCCCTCCTTTAACGCCTGCTTTTCAGAGCAGAACTTTGCAAGAAATCCAATGTGACTGTACATTGAGTCTTTTTTTTTCCTGCCAGCCACCCAGATGAGGCTAGTCTAATTTGCTTCCAAGGTTTTTAATTGGGAACAAAGTGTTTTAAGGTTTCATTTTCAGACACTTGAAGGTTTGATTGGTCCTTGGCACCTTTGAATGCCTATCCTTTTTTTTTTTTTTGGTAGAATGCAAACAGGTTGAAAGCATTGAACTGTTTAAAAAAATAAAGCCATCTAAATCTCCCCCAACCCCTCTGCCCCCAAAAAACCCTTCCAGGATTTGACGTTTTGTAGAAACCTACCTGTTGATTGAGACAGTAAGGCATGCAGCAAGAAGGTCTTTGCATCAGCAATAAGCAAATGAGTGTGGTGTAGCGAGTCATTCTGCTGCATGGCTTTCAGACAGCCTGTTCTTTGACTGCATCATTATAGCTTTAAAGCTGCACATATTACTAGGGTGCTGCCTATACTCAAAAGGCTGTATGCTTTGGGTCAGCTTTGGAGCCCAGAGGCTGGTATGGTGTTTGCGTTTTTGTGGACACATTAACGACAGGAATAATGTTTGCCTTCAGGAGTCTGTGGACAGTTTCTTATCAGTCATTTCAGCACTTGATTAACAGGTGCAAACAAGTACTTGGGCATCTAAAACTTTGGCTAATCACAGGCATGAACTGTAACTTCAAAAACTAGATACTACCCACTTAATGAAGCAGCCTCTGCTAGGTGCTGTGCCTTTGTAGAGACCTAGAACAGTTTACCTTGCATTACCTTAAGGTTGCAAGGTTAACTTTGAATTGCCTAATATGTGTTTGGGTTTTTTTAAAAAAACTTTTACAGGGCATTGGTTATTTCATGAATGGTCTCAGTCTGCAGGTAGTACTCACAGTCACACACAGGGCGTCAGACTAACTGAGGACTGCAGAATCTTTTTCTTCTGACATCTACCACGCAATGATTTTGAGGAAAAGGGGCAGCAGACCAGGACAGCTAAAATAAGCTTAAGATAAATATAACATTGTTGGGAATCAGGATGTCTTTACTTTGCCAGAGAAGAGTCATGCTTCACATGTGGAAGATCTTCCTTTGACCTAAACTTAAACCATGAGTTCAGGGAGCAACCATTTATAGAGTTGGTTGGGTCTGTAATTCACTGTGCGAATAACAGGATGATCTGAAAGAGAAAACAAAGATCCTAACTTCTCAGCAAAGATGCAGAAACAAGACTATCAAATTCTCTTGGATTTTCTTGTTCTTACTAGTGTTTTTTTGTTTTAGTGAGTTTGGGGTTCTTTTTTTTCCTTGTGGAGAGGAATTGGTGGGTTTTCAGAAATACTTTCAGTCCATGTAAACCATTTCCTATTGTGTCTGGCAGCTGTTCTCTCAGCGTTTGCAGATGAGGGGCACAGAAACACTCCTTAAGAAACAGTTGCTTGTGAAGAACAGACGAGTCTGAGGTTCTGGTTAAGGGAAAACACACCCCCATAAATTACTGCATTATTGTATATCAAGAATACTTTTGTAGCCTGTCATTGGAGCAACCGTTGAGTGGGATTCTGCATCCCACACTTGAAAATGGTCCCAGCTCAGCCAAATACTTGAGCATGTGCTTGAAAGCTAAGCATTGACTTCAGCAGCTTGCCTAAGAGCTGATTCAGGTTTCATGTTGGTCTGGAAGGCTCCTGTAGTTCTCACAACTGTTCTCGTATGGCGTTTCCTCCGGTGAGAGTGGACAGCAGTATTTGTGTGCTTCCCATGCTTGTGAAATACAATGATCACTTCTCCTCCCTAGCAGTGCTAAACTCTCTTTTGCAATACAGAGAAAAAAATTATTACGTGTCTGGATCACTGGGGAGGTGTTTGTGTAGGTGGGTGGGTGGGTGACATCCACTGATGCGGTGGTCTTGATCTGGAGTGAGTTGGCCCAGGTTCATGCTGACTGATTGTGAGTTATGGTGTTGCTGTGCACATAGCACAGAGGACTAAGTTGACATGGAGCAAGAGAGTTATGTTAACTGGCATAGCTGCCTCCTGTTAAGAAAGGAGAGCCAAATCAAAAGATATGAAGATGATTATTCAGGACTGAATAATGCTCTTGATTTTCCATGCCACCATCTGAGACTTGTAACATGTGATGAGTCCAAAGCCTGCTAGGCAGTCTGCTGCAGGGGAGATATGCCTTAGTCACGATGTCTCAGCCTGAATGGGCTGAGATCTGGCATTACTGTGCTGGGTATGGATATTTTAATATCCTCCCCCCTCCCCCAACTATGCTGACTCAGGTTTTCATGCAGATTGTTGGGAGATCAGATTCACCATGCGTGTTTGTTCCTTCTGTATTGATTCAGTCTGCTAAAGTGAAGACAGTTCAATACAGAGAGAAGAAAGAGAAAAAACAAGGGCTGACAGACATTTTGTCATTTTTGGCAAAAATAAATGTACAGTATAAACCAGCTTGCACAGCTGTATAGCCCTGCCTTTGTGTTTTGAGAGTGCACATGATTTACTGCAGAAATCAGTTTGGCATAGCACAGCTGTGCAGATTCAGCAGGACCTACTATTATCTTGTCATGTTTTTCAGCAAATTGACTCTTACAAGCCAGCAATTCAAAAAAATGAAAGAGAAATGCGCTGAACAACCCACCCCTTCTTATCCCCCCCATCCAGTGTGTGCTGGCAAATCTGTCAGAGCTGCACCCATGGGCATGGTGGTGCTCGGACCCCTCGCTATCAGGCTTTGGGTATTCTGTATGCGTAAGCTGGTGTGGGTCTTCATTTTATTATTGTGTTCTCAGACTCCCAAGTTGCTGACTTTTCAGCTAAGTACAGCAGTTCAGACATGGCTTTCTGTCATCTTTCACTTTACAGACTTAATAGGATTTCATTGGTACAGCAAGAGTAACAAATGCATGGTTAGCAAAATTTTGCAAATCTTGCTGCTTTTCAGCTCTGCTCACACACAGCCTGCAGTCTCAGATGGACAAAGAAAAATGGCCAGAAAGCAGCTAGGTTCCTGGGTTTGCCCTGACTTGCATTGCCTTTCACTGCCTCTGAAGGCAGAGTATTGAGCTATATGCACCCCTGGTCTGACCCAGAAGGGCATTTTCTGTGTTTTTAAAGTATGTCTCGATTCCAGCATCAGCATTGAAGTAGCCATGGACACAGTATTTCTGCATTCTCGGATATTTGGCAGACGTGCCTGGATTTTTGTTTATTTTTAACGGGTTAATTTAAAATATGTAAAACTTTCCTACCTTCTGGGAATTCAGGACATTCAGCCCATATATGCCTCAGCAAATGGCTTCTATTTAATAACATCTTTGTACATTACTGTTAAGAGATGACTACCTTGGAGAGCTAAGCCGTGGATGTGCCCAAGAGTGAAAAAAGAACAAAAAGTAAGACTGAGGGGAGGGGAGATAGGAGAAGGAAAGTTCTGTCTGCGGGCTTTTTTTTCCAATGGATAATGTGTGTGAAGGGTGGGGGTGGAGATGCTCTAAGGGGCATTCTGAGATAACAAAATAGCTGCTTAGCTGAACAGGGTGGATTGAAATGACAGCCCTACCCATCCTTCTCTCTCGCTCTTCTGTGAACTAACCAGCGCTCAAGTGGCAGTGTTCACGTGTGGAGCTGGGCTGTGCACACCTTTTACCTTGGGTTTTGAGGTGAAACTGCAGGGCTAGTGGTGTTTTCCCTCCAGCTCCTGAGCTTTGCAACTTTTGTGTGAAGAGAGTTAATTGGCCAATACCACTGCCTGCTTCTCGCAGTTTGACAGGTCCTCTGCCACCAGCATGTGCCTGTGTGTCACCACGCTTCATGAACCTGCTCAACAAACCTCGTCTCAAGCCACAGTCGTCATCGTTTTGCAGACATGGCTATTTCCTCAACAGGACTTTGCTCTGTAGAAAGTACATTTTTGCTTTCCTCCACAGAGACTATCGCTCCAAAGACCCATCTGGTTTTGAAGATTAGCCAGGCAGACCAGAGATGCGAATAAGGGAGACCCGTATTGATGGAGCCGGTTTCAGATCCCGCTGCAGCCTGTCCCTTGTGTAGCTCTTACTTCCTGTCACAAGTAATGTCTTAAAATCTTTTCAATGGCTCCCCCAACAGAAAAAAACTCTACTCTCTATTAACAGTTAATGGGTCTTTTTAACGGATGTAAAATCCAGTGAAACATACAGTTTCTTTGGTTTTAACAGGAACAGATGATTTGGTAAGCAGCTATGAATCTCTTGGGAATGTAGAGACATACTCAAACAGCACAGTTCTGCCAGATTTTTCACTGACTAAACTTATAGCCTATGAGTCATAGTGGTCTGCTCCACTTTCCATCTCAAATGCTGTTGTTGTTGTTGTTTTGGCTTTTAGAGGTGCTCTGTGCTGCATATGGGGGTTTTATCACCTTCTCCTGTTAATGGGCTTGCCCATTCATCCAGCAGACAGCCTTCCAGCAGTTGACTCTCATTCTCTGTACATGATAGTGCATGACATTTCTTTTCCATTCCCTAGCCCAGCTTGTGATTTTAAAATTGTACAGTGAAAATGTTTCTGCGGATTATATTAATACAGTCTCCTAAATGGGCATAGTATTGGGATCTGGTTAAATTAAAAGAGGTGTAGTCAGCCTCTCTTAATGCAGCAATGCTTTCCTTCCAGCAGTCTGTGGCCACCCTATGAAGTTTAATAAATTTATGCTAACAGTATTTTTAATAGATTCAGTTATTATCAGCTCTTTAGAGGTAAGGAAACCATGACAGAAGGCAGAAAGCTGTTTCAGTTACCTGTGGCTCATGCTGATTTGCAGGGAAGGGTTGTTTTTCCTAAAGTATCGAAGTGCCATTCCAGTGCAAATTGGCACTGTGTTTTACAAATGTCTTCTTCTGTATTGTGTTGGTTTCCTGGCTTTCCATAAGTGTCTTAGATGTCTCGGAACTGGGGTTGCAAGCTCCCGGTTTATTTAACAGTTGGTTTGCAAGCCATGTGAATTATACTTGGGAGCCACTCTAGAGGAGGTGACGTAAGAGCATTGCTAAGATTTGCTCCAGGTTACACCCTGGTAAACTAGAGGTGAGTCTAGTGATAAAACACCAGGCTTTATATGGAGCTTTTAACCGTTGCGGAGGTTCTTGTGAGACAGATGCAGTGCAGCTTATTTTGAAAGCAGTTGGATGGAGGGAATTTAAAACATGGCCCACAACATACTTTTTTTTTTGTGTTTTTTTTTTTTAATCTTGCAGTGCAAATATCCAATATTTTAGAATGTGACCTGATACCAAATCTTCATCTAAGAAAAACGGTGCAAAGTTCTAACATCGTCATACACAGGCAGGAAAAATCAGGCTCTCAATCTTTTGCTGGCTCAGGACTGCATTTGCTTTTGTTGTACTCTGAGACTGTACAAAGTGTGAGGAAATTTTCTTATTTCAGTTGTAGGGATGACAAAGAAACCGTGTTCATGTTTGGCCTTTTTCAGGCTGAAGGGAGTATGAAAAATGACTAGATGTGAAGCAGGTTAAGGAATTGGAAACAGCCTTGGAGGCTGATTAATGCACAGAACTGTGTAAAGTGATCAAAGATACATATTGTTTGAAGTTTATGGTGAGACTGCAACTTACTGCATCATTCCGATACTGCATGCTTCTGATTTCTCAGTGCTTCAGAAAGCCAAACAGGTGTTGTGTTACTGGGCCAAGAAAGCTATCCAAGGTCATGAAACTGGATGGTGTCAAAATCAAGAACAACATTTGATTCTTCTGGTACCTTCTTAGGTCCCTTCACACAGTGCAGGAAGCAGAGAAGAGGGTTTCAGTCCTATGTATACGCGCAAAAAACACCCCCTTTCAGCTCTTGCTGGCAAACTGGGAGTGTTGCTTTATGCTTTCGGTAAGCACAGAGCTCTCATGTTTACTGGTGGGACTTTCACACATCAGGAAATTAGAAAGCCGGAATCGTAATCAGCATGTCTGTTCTTGAATGGGGAATTTTCCCCAAAGCAAGTTGTGATGCATGCTCTTAATGATTTGCATCTTACAGTTCAGACTTTCCATAAGCTGCTTCCAGCATTGTAGGCACTAACCTGTGTTTGCAGTGCACATACACACACCCAGCTGCAGGGGTACCAGACGTAAGTCACGTGTTTAAATCTTGGCATAAGTCTGATTAATTGTGAATGGCCAGTGCCTTTAGCAGCCTGCTCCTGCTGTGGCATTTAGAGGGAGATGTTGGCGCAGCGTTCAGGGCTATCGCAGGCCAGGTTAGGGGTTAGCTAGAAATCCAGATTTAGCAGAGATTTTGCTAGCACTTCTTCACTGGCAGCAAGGTCTTCTGCAAACTTTCTGGTGTGTGGTCTTTGCGCACTGAATGGCGAACTCTCAGCTTGTTTTGTGGGATTTCACCATTTTCATAGTATGAACAGCAAGCAGCAGCAGTTCCAGGGAGTGAGTTGTCCATCCGCTTAAAGCAATATACATAGCAATGGGGAACATAATGTGACTACATGGATCTTATCCAGTGTTTTAAAGGAAAAATATCTATAACAGTGTCCTGGCCTATATAAGCTGTATAGTTTTCCCAGACTTGGAAGAAAAGCACTGGATACTTTCCCAAGTTCCGCCCTTTTCAGTCTGATGTAAAAAAATGTCAGCTCTTAGAATCATAGAATCTCTTTTGTCTCTAAAATGGGACATACTTTAATTAAAAGATGAAATTACGCTTTTTCATGGCACGAGGCAAAATCTTATCTCCAAGCCATCTGTTTTGACAGGTACTTTCTTTTTTTTTTTCTTCTTAAATAATAGCCTCTGCTGTGAGTGGTGAAGAGGAGACAGGTAGGTGTGTGATTCCCCAGCAGCCTAAAAGGGAGTGTTGGGAGAGCCCTTCCTCAGATGTAGGGGATGTGGGACTATTTTCAGAGGCTTCCCCCAGCTCTGTTTGGAAGAGTGCACAGGAATCAGAGGAAGAGGAATGACCTTGCCTTTAAGGCATTCATCTGGAGCTTGGGTGCTGGGAGCTGAATTCCCAGCTCTGGGACTGGCTTCCTCTGTGGTCTGCAGTGTGTTCCTCAGGGGATGTCTGGCTGCACAATGGAACTCGGCACAGGGAGCCCTGGAGCTGACTCCAGGAGGTCTGCACGGCCCCGCAGCGCAGTGGGACACTGTGTGGAGGCCCTATCTCCTTCCCAAAAAAATACAGCTGCGCTAATTCAAGGACTGCCTTGTGCTGTTGAGGCCCTGCTGCTTCTAGTTCTGGACTTAGGGTGGTTGCGGCTCCTTTGGGCACCCTGTACCACACTCCATTGCCAAACCCAGGAAGCACCGAGGTACTGAGAAACTGACACAGAGTTCACAAAATGTATTTGAACTTTCTGCATGGTCTGGTTTTGGATTTCTTTTGTTTTGCACAAGCTCATCCTAGTCACTCTGCTGTCACTGACTTTCATTTCCTCCGTGGCACTGGAAACCAGCTAGAAGGAAAGCCTAATTTCAGCTGTTGCCCATGCCCAAATTATTTTCCAGGAAGAAGAAATTGCTGATACCCTTTGGAGTTCAGCTGACTCCAGCTGTCTTCCAGGTCCTAGCTATGATCTCAGGGGAGGCAGCAGAGGCTGGTGCTCAAAACCCTGTTGGTCACATACTGTTTCTGCGAGGCCACTGGGAAGCCTCACACACAAAGCCACTTAACTGCTCTGTTCCAAGCAGCCACACAGGAGTGACATTTACCCGGCTTTGTAAAGCACGCTGAGGGCCATGAATGAAAGACTGAAAGGAGCTGTGCATATTCAAAGCAATATTTTGTTTATCTGCTCTATCCAAAATAGAGAAGAAAATAGCTTTATTGTGTGCGGCTTGGAAAAATCTGCCTGCTGTAATGATTATGGCAATATGAAAGACAAAGTCATTATATGCCTAAGAAAACACATGCTGTCACTGGCTTTGCTTTTGATGGGGTGATGGGACTAGTTCTGGGGTGGTGCTCACCATACCCTTCCTCCCCAGAGATGCTAAGCAGGGCTCACAGGCATCCCCCCAGAATGTTACCAGCAGTTCACAGGGTTCAAGTCATGACTACAATAAAGGAAGCCAACTGCAGAAGTTAGCAAACAGATAAGTCATTGCTTTTTGTCCAAAGGAACATCAGGCTGACACTTTCTTCTTAGAGTCTCTTGGCTAATAGTCTTTGGAAGATAATATCTGTCCAGTCAGAGGGGGTTGCATAAACTTCCTGTGAACTTTCATAGTTGACGATCAAAAGGAATCATGAAACATGTTGTCATTATTTATTTATTTATTTATTTATTTATCTATTTAGAGGTTCAAAGAGTGCACAGCGCTATTGGTAGTAATTTTTTCTTGTGTAAACAAGGTGATATTGTACTGGATGCTCGGCCTTAGGCCCTCTTATTTTCTATTTTCAGTTTAAATTAAGAGCTCTCTTGCAGTGGATGAGAAATGCAAAAAATCCAACCACCACCCATAGTCTGCTTCAGAAAGCAGCAGTGCATCGTTGATTATACTTGTCCTCGTGTCCATTGTTTTGCTAAGACATTCTCTTCCCTTTATTAGCTCCATAGAGCCAATGTAGCAATAGAGACGGTTCCCAACAGCATCTTCTTCTTTGTCCCACTGCCTGAATGCAAGTACAGGAGAGGCTACCTTGACAACAATTTGAAAAGTGCCTCTTCAGGTGGGGATTTGGCTTAAAGGATCTGTATTCCTATCATTTATGTGCTCTGAGAAGGATTCTGCCCCTCTTTTCCTGCTAAGTGAAAGCTTAGCAGCACTTGCTCAGATGCGCACAAGATTTAGTTCTCCTAGAGTTTTATTCTTGAGTCCTGCTTGCATTGGAATTCCAGGTATGAGGGGATCTGTTTTTTTTTTTTTTAAAGTGCCTTCTGATGCCATGTGTAGCATCTGTGCCTCAGGATGTATGCTGTGAACGAGGGCAACAGAAACTTGTCCTTTGGCTTTTCCTCAAAAGAAACAGTAGTGAACTAAGACAAATTGAGATATCTTACATTCATGCAGGGTCAAATCAGAATTCATGTGGAATTTCAAGCAATGCATTGACATCTCTCCTGATATGGTTTGTTCCCAGAGGAAGCCTGCTTGTCTCATTTGCCCCTCTTCTTGGGACATAAATCCACACTTGACAGGGATATATGCAGTAACAAAGGGTATTGGAAGATACTAACACCTACAAAGGGTGAAATTTTCTTGCTTTGTCCAGACAGGACAAATAGTCTTCCTTCGGGGGCTCACCCCCTCCATCAGTTTTGGTCTTACAGTCTCCTGTCTTTCCTTTTCAAGCATGCCTGGGATACAGCACAGCCGTGCACAGGAAGGGTGTTGACTGGAGTGCAGATGGGTTGCAGACAGGGCTGGCTCTGGAGAGTTAAGGAGTAGAAGGACTTATTTGCAAGAGATTCCTACCTGCTGGTTATCCCTGTGGCTTGGCTTGTGCCTTGGCCTGGTGCCATCTGACACAGTTTGCAGCACTGGGATGTTGAGGGCTGGCTGAATTGGCTTCCTGGGCCCAGAGCCAGTTTGTATGGCTTGTTTGGTTTTGCAACGCTTTCCTAGCAGGGTGAGCTGTAATATGTGTCTCCTGTCATGAATCAGACCATAGGTATGGATAATTCTCAAGCTGGGCATTTACATGAGTTAATTCCACACTGTATAAGTTTAAAGTTGCTTTATTAAGGAATTATTCAGCTTATTGCTCAGCAGATTTTCAACCTAATTAGTACGTTTAGCATGGGGAGTGTGTCCCAGTTATATCACCAAATGACATCTTAAAGCTTTAATTGCCAAATAAAAACTCTTTCCTCCTCTCTTTTCTAAAATATACAACATTACTAAAGCACCACTTTGGTAGAATATTGTAGCATGTTTGGCATATTTTGAAGTTCTTTTGAAGTCAATGTTTAAGTGCTTTGCTGAATCGGGGCCTAAAACAATAATAGCCACAAAGTTAAGCCACTTTATTTCTGAATGAGTGTTTGCACAGGATTTTAATGTGTGTCAGCTTCTTGTCGTGACCCCCCAGGTACAGATATGCTCTTAGTTTCACTGAATCACTTAGGCACTTCTTCAGATTGCTGTCTTGCACCCAGCTGAGACGCCAGGGTCAGACCCGAGTATGGCAGGCTTTCTTTTGCAGAATGAGATCAAACTGAAATGGGATATAGGGCCATCAGGGGAATAGCAGCATCTCAAAGAGTGCACAGCTATGATTAGTCATTTCCTATATACAATATAATGTGTGTGTGGGTACATATATAGACACACACACTTTTCTTTCTAGGTTAGTGAAATCAGTACAATGCTTCAAACATCATCCTCGTTGGGCTATTAAAGAGGTCATGGAAATTTTTAATTCTCCTGCTAGAAGAGAGAGTTGTGGAAATACTATGGGTAGCGGATCTGATGCTGAAATGGAGCAAGAAAAAACAAGTTCACAGCTGACTGATCTTAAACCTATACCTGTGCAGTCCCGTTGCGAATGGGGGGCTCATGCGTTGGGTCAAGTCCTTTGCTTTCTTGTTTGCAGGGGCCGTGATACACTTTTGTACTATTTACTATGATACCACAATCCTAGCAAAACGTGGTGCGGTGAGACCAAATTGAAGTGAACATGCCACTGAAGTCAGTGGAAGTTTTACTCTTCAACAGAACGATGCTTTTGTGGTCAGAGGTATTATCTTGTGCCACTTGCTCTGTTGCTGTGCTCTTCTGCTGCTGTGTTGGACTGTTAATAATAAAGGCCAGTGCTGCGGACTGTTAACTCAAAGGAGGACTTAATGGTGTTGTGGAATTGCGCCAAAGAGTATGGTGGCTGCTGTTCTAGTTGTCATCTTCTTGTCCCACCTGGTGGTCACACAATGCCCTGTGCGAAAGCGTTGCAAGCTGGGCCTCTAAAAACAGTGCAAAGAGTGCAGTTTTTGTAGCGTATGCACACTTTATGTTATGAGCTGGTTCGGGCCTTTTGCCTTATTTCCATACCTCTGCAAGTCACTGCCTGGTGATGAGGAACTGCTGCCTCTCCCGGTGAGGTCAGGAGGTGCTGCAGGCACTTGCACTTTCCATGGTGTTGTGTTAAAAGCATACTGGGACAGGGTATTTCAGCTTCACTTTTTTCTGTTGAGTTAGTAACTGTGGTGTAGAGGTGATGCGAGAGGAAGAGAAACAAGGTGGTCATCTTCTGCTGGAAAGGGGCAGAAAGTTTTTCTGAGGAGGGAGAAAAATGGTTAATCATTTTACAGGAGTATTTTTATGTGGAACTTCATTTTATTTGAAAAATGCAAAGGAAAATGCTACTGAAGTTGGTGCAGTGATTAATCTCCATTTAAACCTACCAGAGATTTGTGCTGTTGTTGTGGGAAGCTTAGTTTGTAGCTCATCTCTGGTTTTGTCTTTTTAAATCCCAAAGTTGGTGGCGTGTTTTCACGTAGTGAAAGTGACAAAATTTCACGAGTCATTTAGAAGCAAATCTGATTTTTGTTTCCTCTCCTGTTGCTGATGATGTCTGCTTGATTTGGAAAGCTTTCAGTAAAGAATCTCCGACCCTGCAGCTTGCGGAGAGAGCAGCTCATACTTCCCTCTCCAGTCTCAGGGGCAGAGATGCCAGGTGTGCCACGGAGAGGACTCTCTCACTGCATGCTCACCCTTTTCAGTGCATGTCTACTTCTGCGTGCACCACGTGGCTTCTCCATCCTGCGCTTGTGACTGCAGAGCATAGGAAGAAGTGTGTTTAACCAGTCAGAAATGGGAAGTGTATCGGAAATAAGAAACTAAACATCAGCCATGTGTGAGTAATGGATTGCCTGTCCTGCAGGGAGTGAGGATTCATATTCTAATGCTTTTTGATCACTGTGTAGCCACGACACTGTAACTAACTGAATATCAGCTGTTCATCATGTCCTCTGTTTCCGACACTAAACTATGTCCTGAGCCTAAATTTTGTTTTGTGGTGTTGATGTGCTCACAGAAAAGCCCAAATAGAAAAAAGTAGAAGGTGGGAATAGTTCTTGTTTTACTGGGGCCAATCTGAGCAAAATATTTCACCTTTTGGCAAGGAATTGATTGGGACTGTACTCACGAAGCTTAGAGCAGAAATGTACTTCTCTGGGGTCTTCTGTGGTCGTCACCTGTCCAAGATCCAGGCTCGGGCCATATTTATACTACTTTGCTGTGTACCTACATATTTGTGCATGCATCTTATATTTTAATGACCTAACTTGGTTTGCTTGGAACTTTAAACTGTAACTGAGTGTATATGTAATGTAATGAGCATTTTCAATTGTTTGTAAATGCTACCTTGCGTGGTCCCCTGAGATCCTTGCTACATAAGCACATGTGGTCACCTAATGAAGTGCTACAGAGCCTTGTGATAAACCCTGGAGTGGGACGTGATGCAGGTGCTTGGCACATACTCCTGTGTTACCAGTAATGGGGACTGCAGAAAATCTGAGACTGATCAACCATTTCACCTGTCCATTGATCAATTCCTAGGCTGTTTTTTTTAATTACTTCTACATCGGTGAGCACTCCCTTTGTGGTGAGGTAGGGTAAAGCATTCCTTTCCTGGGAGGAGCTACCTGTCTTGCTCTTTCCCCAGTTGCACTTCTGAAACTGTGCCTACTTGCATCATGCGATGAGTTTGCCTCAGTCCTACACTAAAGGGAACTTTTCAAAACAAAAACATGTCATAATTCTGTATATTTGGCTTCCACGGTTCTTCTGGGCTTCACTGGTGCATGCTTAAAGGAACTTAGTGTAAACTTGCAAGCTTAGCATGTGGTGCTTTCTATTTCATGTGATGTCATTTCAGCATCTTCAGGATTCTTGACAGCTGCAGTAGCTGTCTTTTTATATTCATCTACCTGTGAATAGTCTGCATGCAGCTTTTGCTAACAGTGCAAAATATGCCTCATGTATATGCCTTTGGGTAGTGTTTTTGATAGAAAGAGAGGCAGTTTAAGTGTACAATCCACTGGGAGCTCTGTCATTCACAAAATGTAGAGTTTTCGGAAGTACAGTTGGTAATGTGCTCCAGTGTAGTTTGTATTTTGTAATAGCTATATCGAGAGATAGGTGTTCCCATAAGACATCTCAGCTATCTCACTGTCTAGGTTTTTTTTAATCCCACCTTTGCTATCATGTTATAAACACAACCAGAAAAGTAGTATGTTGGAACTCTTTTATATCTCCTCGTGTGTAAACCTAGCTGTGTTGATATGTAATGCACGCACATATTTTCTTGTGTTCATCTCCCTAAATAACATACAAAGGGTTGCATATGCTAATTTTATTTTAAGTTGTTAATGCTGGGGTGAAATATCATAACAGCATCATGAAGTGGTTGACAGAGAAAAAAGAAATTGATTTCCTACTTAGTATGGCAGAGTCCGCTTTGCAATTTTACGCCCACTAGAGGGACTGTTGCTTGTACAACTCGTTGCAGAAGCACAGTCATGCAGTCCTTTTAGTATCTTTTACGAAGTCTTAAAACTTTGAATGGCTGACTCCGGTTAAATCCTCTAAAGAGCAAGTCTCCAAGCTATTTCTCCAAGTGTAAAAACCTTGAGCACAGTGCTGTTCTTCTGAGTCCAAATACTTTTTACTGAATTTCCTTACTGAATGTTCTTTTTCTTTTTTTTAAAAGTGTTTTCTGTTCTCTTGATTCGTCTGTCCAGGCTTTCCCATATGACATTGCTGGGGATTAATTTAGAATTTTTTTGTCAAGGAAAAAATGTTGTGTGTCTTTATTTATGTTTGGAATAAGTTTTGTTTTGCAACCATGGTGCCAGTGAAAATGGTAAATTAATCAGTTCTTGTATTTGCAAACGTCATTGAAATGGGTTTCTCCTTTAACTGGGAGGTAGTTTTGGGTAAGAGGCATATAAACTTATAGTCAGTGTGAGAAAACTTCCAAATGTATCTGTTTTTTCTTGTGTGGCTGGGGGACTTTTTTCTTTTTATTTGTCTGAGTTGCGTGTTCCTGACCTGCACTTTTTTCTTCTTAATTACAGAAACATGAAAGGATACAGGAAGTCCTGCATGACCACGGTGAATACCTGTGCTAATTAAGTCACCGTCTGGGTACTGGAGAACAGCAAGGTAAGGAGTCAGGCCATGCCAGCAGCATTTCTTGTAATCTGCTTGACTGTATTTCAACAAAGCTTTCATGCTTTCGGATTTCAAGTTCATAACAAGTCAGGCAAAGACAAATAGCCCGCAGGTTTGAATGCAATAGATACACTTTTAGTTCAAAGCTTTAGCAAGCAAACATCTCTGTCTTCTTTCCTGGGGGGAAAAAAGTACAAGTTCTGTGCTGGTTTCCTTTTTTGAAAGGCAATATCTCGAATTTCAACAATCGATTCATGACTGAAGCTCAGCTTCCTGGGATGACTCTCGGGAGGGGTTGGAGGAGGGGTGGAATGCTTCAAAAACTTAGCTGATGAAAAGGCATGCTGTTTTGTGGATGCCTCCCAGAATAGTTCAAATCTGAATGTGTGTGTATGCGCGCGCTCGTGTATGAAAAGAGAGAGAGAGATCTCCATGACAACTGGCCCGGCCAGTCTGTGTTCTCTGCAATCATTTTAGCTGGAATCAGTGCTGCGAAAGGTCATATGAAGGAGTTGTGGGAAGCACAGCAGGTATTAGACACTAAACGACTGGATTTCTGATTGCCTCAGATAATAAGACAGAGTTTTGTCTGGGAAATACAAATCGAGAATGGAGTGGAAAGGGAAGTGCTCCAAATTTCAGGTAACAAAAATTGCCTTTTTAATGTTCTTTCCTCCCATTTTAAAGTTTCGTGTGTTTTTTTTTTTCTGCGGTGTTTACTCCCAGCCGAATGTCTGAGCGAGCTTGGATTCCCTAGCTCTGGGGAATGATGTCATGCAGCAACAGTTGGATTCTATTAGCCAGGGAAAGGGGAAACATCCTGCATTAAAAAAAAAAAAAAAAAAAAAAA
>Ga0065711_1035899_pt1 | contig 21686 bp, 20 predicted proteins | sample Hoacrofraction12_FD_59098 | JGI IMG/M metagenome (GOLD analysis project Ga0065711, IMG submission 59098) | Hoatzin crop microbial communities from Cojedes, Venezuela - Epithelial fraction 12 v2 (version 2) | ecosystem: Host-associated > Birds > Digestive system > Esophagus > Crop | place... | reverse complement strand
TGCAGCCTGCTGTAGGTGACCCTGCTTCGGCAGGAGGGTTGGACTAGATGACTCACAGAGGTCCCTTCCAACCCCTACCATTCTGTGATTCTGTGAAATCACAGTCCTGCCTCCAGCCCACGGTCCCTCCTACCACCACACACAGCACGGGCCACCCCACCATCGCTTTTAATTTTCATCTCCAGTGGCATAGATAAAAATTGCTCCAAATCCATTTTATAGAGGCATTTGTTGGGGAAATACCAGCCAAGCCTCTATTAATTATTCTAGGGAAAGATTTGGCTCAAATCAAAGGTCAGGAGTCTGCAATTTAGAAATAGTTGTGAGGCGTGATTAACGTGGAGCTATTACACCCAAGCTAATTTAAAAAGAAACACAGAGAGGCCAGGGCCGGCCATGCAATTATCTTACTGTAGGGAGTCAATTGGTTTTGCTGCTTTGGCACCACAAGTTGTTTCTGCACCACCATGCGTGGCTGCAACCTCACCCAGCATCTGTGGAAAAGGCATCCATGGCTCCCCTGCATTTCACAGCAAAACTCACCTCACTTAAAGCAAAATCCGTTCTCGCAAGCCTAAAGACTCTAAGCAGTTGTTCTGGAGGCTCAGCATTCACAAGATATTCAAATGAAAAGCTGCTCAGCATGTACTGAGGGCCAAAAATCTCATCACTGCAGAACAAGCATTACTGAGGCCAGTGACACAGAGTTTGATATGAACACAGCAGCTTACATCATTTCTCTAGGGTTTTGTTACCAAGGAACAGAAGAACCACATGTGCGTATGCTGCCTTGCATGGCTGTGCAGATTTTCATGTAAGGGTTTGAAATTGTTTTGCAAGCAATGGATTGTGCTTCCCAGAGAAGGATGGAACCATTTTACAGATTGGGAAACTGAGGCACAGCTGTCCCATAACTTGTCCTCATACTTGCTTGTTTAGTGGATAGTCAGACAGGGTCCAGAAGACCCATTCGCCCTAGCTGGGTGAATAATGTTACATCTCCTGACGTTGCTGGGGGGAAAGCACACATGCCATCTTCATCCATCTCCAGAAACAATAGTTTTAGTAACAAAATAAACCCTTAAGCTCTCCACCCTTTTGAAGATATCTGCTCTTTTTAGGTGGCATTGACTAAGTGAATAGGATAAATGAATTGGATAGGACCCTGTTAAAGTTCAGTATCAGAAGCTCTGGCCTGAATCAGTCAACATCTGCCTTTCCTTCTGAACCCGTATTCCAGCAATTTCAAAATGTTCAGGTGGAAACTGAGCAGCCACCAGGCTGAGCAGACAGATTATAGGTCTAATCAGCCTTCTAACCTTCTCCATCAAAAGAGAATAAAGAAAGCCTACCAAAACTTGCTCAAGTACAGCAAATCCCATCACTCTGTCCACCTGGCTGACCCCAGGAGAACACAAAGGGCTGTGCAAAACCTTCTCACACCCATAAACTTGAGGGGTAGTCACCAATATCGTGATGGATACAAGGGAAACAGTCTGCTCCAGGTAGTCACACACCCCAGTGCCCAAGGTACGGGAGAGCTGGTTACCTCACCCCTCGAAGCTGGGGGTCAGCACGTGTTTTCTAAAAGATCTTTCAGCACCTATTTTGGAGGAAATACTGTGGGGTTTTTTTTTTTCCTTCTTGCACTAGTTTTGCTTGAGCCTCACCTGGCTTTGCTCACCTCCCTGAGGAGAGATGGCTGTTGTAACCAGGCTGGAAAGCATTACGAGCACTTACCCGGGGAATAAGTGAGGTGTGCATGTAGGGATGATTTTTTCCCTGCTGTAATGCACTTTGAGGGAGAGGAAGGAGAAAGAAGGGGAGATGGGGAAGGAGAAGGCACCTGTGTTGCAAATGCAAAAAAAAAAAAACCCAAAACACAAAATCTCCTAGAAGAATCAAACCAGCAAGCTGCCCCCTTCCTGACACAGCCCAGCAGCTCGTAATCCCTCCGGCTTCACGGGCACATGAAGGCATTTGACATCATGCGCCCCTCTTCAGGCCCTACCCCCTGCCACCACTCAGCAGACGCCAGTCGCCCGTTTGTGGGACACTACCAGCCCCTCCACTCCATCAGCAGGAGAGCCCCGCAGGCCTAAAAATCTTCAGCCTAAAAATGAATGGGCAGAGGGGCAGCCAGGGGAAAGGGAAGAGGAGTAGAAGGACACAGCAAATTGCTTTTCTCCTTCGTCATCTCTGGCAGAGGGCTTCCCCCCTCCATGAGTCAACCCCAAGGGCCTGCAGCCCAGTGCCTCCTATCATGGCGCACACAGTTTAGTTACAGAGTAACTGTTCAAATGCCACCGGTTTCTGGCTGATCAGTTTATCTGTTGTTTTTTTTACCACCACCCCCCCCCTCTTTTTTTAAAGGCCCATAAGAGAGAGTGTCACCACAGGAAAGCATCTGTTTATTGCAACGTTTACCTGACAAAGGGCAGAGATTTTCCCAATGCCAAAGGGAGGTGCACGCCCTGTTTGCGCTCCTTGTAAATGGAAATGGCAGAATAATATAATTCCTTCAGTGACATTAAGAAATCTCAGCCAATTTGACTAAAAGCCTACCGTGGCCCCATCCTACGCTGGCCTCCCCGGTGAAAGCCCGACAACCGGGGGATGCTCGGTGGCGATGGCAGCAGCTACCGCGTCCCTCACATCGAGAGCGGGGCTGGCCCCATGCAGCTTGTCCTCAGTGCATAATTTTAGCTGGGAAACCACACAGCCAGCTGGGGAACGCCGTGACTCAACACTCCCCCGCAGCAGCCTTGGTCTCTCACCAAGGACAGATGCGGAAAAAACAACTTTCCCTCCTCGAGGGTCAGCCCACACCACCCCAGTGCGCATGGCTGCAGCTTACAGCAAGCGTGATGTACAAACCTCTATTTTCCCCAAGGATGAACAGGCCAAGCACCACTTCATGGTGGTGTCCTCAGCTCTTAGAATGAATCAAATGAGCTGTGTGGCCACGTGCCCCCCAGCAAGTTTTCAAACTGGGAATTAAGAGTGCTCCCATCAGACTAATAACATCCCCATACTGCTTCCAGCACCGGCTCTTCCCTTCCCTCATCATCTTCCTGTGGCTGGTGAAGAGAATGTCTGTAATAGTTGTGATTTGGGGACAATGCAGCACTCATCTCCCGTTGCAGTTATGAGCTCTTGCCTGGCAACACTGTCTGCAGAGATTGTTTTAAGCTACACATTATGCATCATCTTGCCTTAAAAGAAAGCAGGACAAGTATATCCCTTTACAGAGTTGGGGAGAAGCACTCTCTATGCAGAAATTATCTAAGAAAGGGTCTGGTTTTACATCTTGGGAAGTATCTGGCCATGGTCCCTGCTACACCAACAGAAGATGGAGAAACACTGCATAAAACCCTGCCGTCGCTCTGCGTTCACTCAACCCTAACAGTTTTAGGTGGGAGAGTCACTCAAGAAGAAATACCAAGACACTTTCATGGCTATTTTTGCTCCAAGTCAGGTTTTAAAACAATCAGCTTTCTGCAACATAGGCACCAGGGGACCGTACAAACAACACAACTGAAAAAAAAGCCCATTTCCCACGCACCATTAATTGTTTGCTGATGTTCAGACTTGACAGCTCTGTGCAAAATCCCTCCTTAACTCTGCCTGCCCCCTCCCCGGGCAGGGCTGCCAGCCCAGCCAGCCTGCGAGGAGAGGAATGGACATCCCTTACTGACCGCTGCAGAGTGACCACAAGTCACATCGTACAGAAAGGCAGAAAACAGGGTTTGGGTAGTTTCTGTTTTCCATAATTTACGCATTTCCTCTTTTTCATGAATACCAGCCGACCTCTAAAGAGAAGCTGCTCCTGTAGCATGGCAGAAGCCAGGCAGCGTGCAGGCAGCTGCCGAGGCATCAGGTTTTCCTTCCAGCTCTCCCAGCAGAGCACGTGTCTGTGTGGCACACGGCTGCCCAGGTCCCGGCAGCCTCCTCCCCCAAGGGAGACCTGGTACGTCCACACTTGTGGAGTCTCTGCTGAAAGGGAGGGGAAGGCCTGGGGGAAGGAGACTCAAAAGGAAGCAGAAAGCTCTCAGGGCTGGCACGAGGAGCTCCCTTATCCTGCACATTGCATGGAGCGAGTTCTGGCGTTCTCAGCTCTCTTTCCTTTGAGTGGTGTGGTATCAAACTCTCTCAGCTGCAGATCCTTTTTATTCCCCTACTCACTGACAAATCAGAAAACAACCTGATATCACAGACTCCTATTGCTCACTGGATCCTAGGCTCAGATGTGCTGGACTGTTTGAGAGATTTGTGGAAAAGACTACAACTTAGTCCAACTTGTGGCTCCAGTGGAGGTAGAAACCCCTCTGGAGGCATATGCAACATCAAAATCTAACGCACAGCTGAACGAGCTTCCAGAACCAACACAACTTTGGATTGTGTGGTAACCTTAAACTCATTAACGATGCTCCCTGCAGTAACAGCTGTGTCTCACAAAGCCAGCTCAAAATGACTTTACAGTAGCTAATAATAAATGCTTTCCCAGGGCTTGAAACTGAAAATCAAATGGAAAAAAAAAACAACACACCAGCCCTTCAAACACTCAAACTTATTATCTACTGTGCAGAACACTTTTTAGAAATACCCATCCTCTGCCCTCCAGTAAATTCAGTCTTATTTGAGGTCAATCAGTTGATAACTCCTCATTTATTTCAGAAGTAGATCTGAACTAACGTTTCTAAGAAAGGGAATAGCTCCAGAACTAAGCGGGGTCAAAATTCAGAACTGAAGCCACAGCCACATCACATCTCTGCCTGCTTGCAGCTCACTCCCCTGCACACATTTAACAGCGGTATTTGCAGTGCAGGCAGAGTGCTCCAGCCCCCTGAAAGTCCGACTTCTCCTGTGCCCTCTTTGCCTACATCAGAAAATCCCCTTTTTTCCCCTCCTCTAAAATCAGTCATCATTCCCATTGAGACACATCATTGGACAAGGGCATTTCAAATGCATTCAGCTAAGCCGGCTTTGAACTCTACCCCCTACGCCCATGTTGGCAGCGCGTTGCTCAGCAATTTTTCCACTGAAACCAAGTATCCCAGTTATTGTGTTTAGGTCTCACATGCTTTCCAGGCAGTCAGAGAAAATGCCACCACAATCATCTTGGCCTTACCCATGATGGTCACATCATACTCGATCTGGAAGAGTGCCTCCTGGCTGCACTGCCGCAGGATGTTGAGGGCATCGGCGTGGGTCATGCTGTGCAGAGGGATCCCATCAACACTCAGCAGCCTGTCCCCAATTTTCAAAGACCCTTCCCTGTACGAAGCCACAGGCAAAAGGGGGTTTTGTGTATGTGTACAGGTATTTATTTATACTTAGATATATTTTCTATATATATTTATATATATCTATATTTTGTATATATACTTCATATACTTATATATTTTGTATGTCTGTGCATACACATATATATATATATATATATAAAAAGTCAATTACCTTGACCCTGTAGGAATTGAACACTTCTTGGGACAATAGTTTAGGTTATTTATAGTACCAGGCCCATCATATTAAATTAGCAGCATGAGAACAGAGAGACTGCCTCCTGCTTTCTAACACAGCATCAGCTGTCATCTGCACAGGGTTAATTAACTGGCTGCCTCTGGAAGAGGAGCTTCTGCTTATAACTGTAACATCTACACATGGGTCAGCCTATGAGCACTGGCCTCATCCTCCTGTACATCACAGGTCCCACAACACCTGTGTTGTTCCACCCCACCGGCAAGAAGGACAAGAAGGACATAGTCCAAGAGCGTGGTGAAAGCTACTGGTCTGTCTTGTGAAAACAAATGCTGGAAGAGCAACATGAGCATTACCTGTCTGCTGGGCCACCCGGCCTCACGTAGGTAAGCACCAGTGGTCTGGACTTGTGCCAGTCTTCATGGGCTCCCCCTGTAATCAAACCAGGAAAGCCATAAGTCACCAGAGGTTTGAAAGTCTGAAAGAGAGTGCTGAGAAAGGAGAGACATTTATCATATAACAGCTGACACAGCCTGAAAGCAAAAAGACTGCCCTGGATTAGGCAGCCGGCAGTCCCTGAAGGCTGCTTGGGATGCTCTCCAGGACACACTTGCACTTCTCAGCTGAGGTTTATGACATTCATCTTCTAACTTTCGTCTTTCTGCTTGTCAAATCACCTCTGCCAGTGCTGTCCCTTTTTTTTTTTTCCCACTGGAGAAGCCACTAACCTCTCAGCACGAAGCCAAAGCTGTTCCCTTCCTTGTAGAGGGACACCTCGATGGTCTTGGGAATAATGCCAGCGCTGCTCTCTGGCACTAAAGGAAAAGAAAAAGACCCAGTTACCTCCAGACAAACATTTTCCACACCACCCTGCAAAATAACACCAAAACTCATCCAAAAGGCATTGAAATGAAAGTCCAGACCCATATCCTTATTGTATCTTCCCTGTTTGGAGGCAAAACAAGTATGACCCTGACTTGTGAACCTTCGTCAGAACCAACCATCAAGTTTTGGGATGATTTCACCAGCTCAGTGTTGTTCATCTCCCCTCAAATTTGTCTCAGTTAATACTCTGACATTCAAGTAAAACTGTCTAGTTTATCAGCTGGTTTTAATACGTTCAGCATTACTCAAAAGCCAGAAGCTTCTGCCGTGGATGGAAACTTATTAAAAAATAACAGCAGCAGCATAAGGAATCAAGTCACTGGCTGACCTTAAAGAAAATGAAAATCCCAAATCCTCAGTGCAAAAGGTTGAGGTTTTTTTCCCTTACCTCTCATATTTTGACTTTAAAAAAAGATTAAGTGAATCCTTTAAACTGATCCTTGGGGCAATTCAGTAATTTTATGTTAAATACACAGTACTATTTAATGTCCAAAAGTAAAGAGAAAAAGAAAGAAAACTGTTTCTGTCCCTTGCCATCCCCCGCTATTTAATTATTTATTGAACTGCTGCAGTGAATATGGGACAATTTCCCAGTCTTCGCCATCCAGAACAGCACATGGCATTTCAGCCTAGTCTATTCTGAAAAGATCAATTCCTAATCTTCAAACCCAGTGCAATGGATAGCCACAGGGCTAATCAGAAATCAGACTAAGAACTTGACTTCAACCTGGCAAATGGGAGCTGAAGGCTGCCCTCGGCACGTCCGCGCTGGCATTTCCCCTTGGCTCGGGAGGGGGTTCTTGAAGCGAATCTCCCCACTGTCCTCACTGACCACACTGGTCCTCACTGCAAAGCACCCTGAGGGCTCACAATCTGCACCCAATTTACGGTTAACCTAACCCTTAAACTAGCCCAAAAGACGTACAGCAGAGGCACGGCACCACCTTGCAGGCTGGCAGCCCTGAGGTCCAGGCTACAGCGAGGCCAAACCAACCCCCAAAACACTGTCCCCTGCACAGCCGCTTTGCTCCTGCTGCTGTGCACGGACTGCTAACAGGGATGCAGCCTAGAAATACTCCAGAAGGGAAAAGCTCAGGGCACAAGAAGGCTTCCAGCTAATGGGTGATACTCACATACCAAGAAAAGGGTACAAAGCATTCACAAATGAGCTCAGTAACTATCCAGTTTCTGTCCTAAGCACCCAAGCATGAAGTTCTGCAATAGCCTTTCGTAAGATCAGTGGGGAGCAGGGAAATCTAAGCTAGTGTTAATGTAGGGCTTGGTTTATTTATAAAAGAGATGATATGACACAGTGGCCTGAAAACTAGACTTGGACTTGCAAGATCTCTTCCAAAGCAGGAAATTACAGAGTGGGGAGAAAAATTCAAACCCACAAGCACAAGCAATGGAATTGCACTGTATTTCTGCTTTCTGCCCAAGGAAAGAGAGAGAAAGAGAAAACGAGATGGGTGCACACAGCAATAACAAACCCCCACTGCAGATAAAAGCCCACAATGAACTGGAGCAAGGCAACAATTGACAATTCCCTGTATTTTGCAGTGCCTGTTTATTTGGATTAGTCATAAACAGCATCGATAATCTCACTGGAGAGAAGTCACTATTTGAGTGTGCTCTTCCTGCTCATTCAGAGGTTGGGGGGGACATTTTGCATCGCTGCTATCGATTGAGCTGTGCGGTATTGGCACAGCTCCTTAGCTGGTAAGCACAGCTTATCAGATTCCTGATAGCCAGGCTCACAGTTAAGGAAAAAGGTAAAGAGCTGTCATCTCTAATGAACATGGGAACGTGGAAAACTTGAGCCACAGTTTGTTTCACCAGAGTTGTATGCAAAAGCTCACTAAAGTTTACAGCAGAATAGAGGGGGATGATAGACAGAGATTCAGCTAATTCAGACTGTATTTTTTTCATTTATATATTTGATACTTTCAATGTAAAGGCAGCAGCTATAGCAAAGCTATGAAGTGTAAAATAGCTTCCTATCTGGGGCAAAATGTTCATATTTCATTAGCTTTGTTTTTCCTGTCATCTTATTTTTAGTTGTTCTATTCTGCCCAATCATCCTCTGATTGTTCTGGGTATCTGGGTGAGTAATAACTGGGGAGATCGTTTTCACAATTGAAAGACTCTGATGAGAAAATGTATCGAGGAATTTGTTTTAATCAGAACAAATGAGGGCAAGAGCACATAGCCTCCCATGTCAGGACACAAGCCCTGTTAATGTGACTTGGGCTTGCCAGCTTCTGCCAGGGCTCCTTAGCTGGAAATCAGATTACTTCAGTTTCCCTTCTGAAAACACATAACATTTCAAAGTATCTTGAGGAATAACAGCACTTGCCACAGTTCAGAAAAGAGGATCTGGCAATACAGGCTTAAGACTGAATAAAGCCTCCCGTAGCCACGCTCCAAAAGGCAAAAAGAAAAACAAGCCAAAGCAGCATCAGGAGGCAGATTGGCCTGTGCTACTGAGTCACTCCAAGGCAAGACAGACCTAATCAGCCATCTCCCGCCGGTGTGCATGAACAGGCACCCACTGTGCTGGAAAAAGCACTCGGCTCCGACTGCACACAGCTCTGCACAGCCACCGCCGCGCTGCAAGCAGATGAAGGCAGAACGTCAAAATGCCCCTGGATACTGCCTTGGCCATGATGACTAACGCACGAGCAAGCCCATCTGTACCCCAGGACAAAAGCAGCCAAGAAAAGAGAGTAGGGTTATCAGGGAGGCACCCACCGGCTGGCGGAAGCTCATACTCTACTTCCAGCACTACCCTTTCGCCCACGTTTTTCAGCAGGCTTATGATCTCATCGTGCCGCAGCTTGGTCAGGTTAATGCCATTCACTGACTTGATGTAATCCCCGACGTTCAGCTGGTCACTTCTGCAAATAAAGAAAAAAGAAAAAAAGCACTGGTAGCATGAAGTCTCTGCTATGCCCAGCCTGGATGTGCATGGCAAACCTTTGGTAACTGGAGGACTTTCTGAACCAGCCACCAGCGCTGGGCTGATCTTAGCTGTCTGATTGCATATGCCTGCTATCAGAGGGAAGTGCCAAAATCGAAGCCATCTATCTTTCCCAGTGGCAAGCATTCAGATCTGTACACACAGCAACAATTGCAGTTTACGTGTTCACAACCTCTCTTTTTGTTGCTCAGTTCCCATTCTTGTAGAGCAATCAGTCAAAAAGAAGCACACCAAGAGCTGTCTGAAAAAAAAATCCAGCAGGAAAAAAGAAAACATCTTTCTTTTTGCCTGTTTTCTGCACAATTGTTCAATTACTACTGCCTTTCCTCTGCTTCTTGGAGCCTTTCTTCTCCGATTCGTTCTCGGAGTCAATAACGTTACTTACTCAGTATTCAGAACAGATACAATATTAAACCACTTAGCTCGATCAAGATGTATTGTACCATGCAGCTCTCCTGACAAGGCTGCCTAATTTCCCAGAATCCCAAATATACCTACACAAAATTTCAGAGCATAATTGCACAGGGCATGAGAAATAAACCAGAAGACATTCTACTTACTGAAGCAACAACTTTGCATTCTGGGGCACCTGAAAAAAGGGAGTCAGGTGCCATCTATGTTAATTATAACTGTATTCATTCAGTAGCTAGAACATGCGACTATTGCTCTCCAGTTTTACTGTGCTCTCTGCAGCCCATTTCCACTTCTCACCTTGCGGCCAGACCTCCCGGCCTCAGATTGGAGACTCTTGGCTTTCCATCTTTGTCTGTGCCACCTGAAATGGTTAACCCGAGGGTGCTTCCTTCCTTCTTAATCAGCTCCACGACAGTGACCCCTCTGAACTCCTCTGAAAGATCAGGAATAAAGACAAACATCTCAGTGGAAGGCACATTCCTCCCAAACCCAACGACAGCTTTTTCCTGCAGGTGGTGGGAGAGCAGACCTGGGGTGATTTGCACAGTTAGCATGAAGAAAGCTTCAGTCTACTTAAGTTGTGAAACAGAAGTGTGTCCTGGTGGACCCAGAGCAGTGGAGGGAAAGCATTTGCATGCAGGTCTGGCAGGCAAGACCAAGCAGGACAAGACAGAGGAGGGAGGGCTTGTGAGGAGATAAAAACCTTTTGTTTCAAGGTGCTGGAGGCAGTGGAAGGACTCAAAACCAGGTTGATGGGATCTCAGCAATGGTCCAGGGAGACTGCCTCAGCAATGATATTTGATATAGAGTGGGGAGGGTGTTAGGAGGGCTACATGTCAGGCAGTCACAGTTACCAGGTAGAAGGATGCTGTGGACCTGCAGTAGCTGCCTGGATGGACAGAACAGGGTGGATCTTAAAATACTGTGATTAAAAAAATATCATGAGACATCAGTACACTTGGGAGATAAAGAACATAATGTGGGGGGGTGGGATCCTGCCATCAGCAGTGGAAGGAGGGGGAGGCATGACCTTCATTCATTCACAGCAGTTTCTCCACCCATCTGCACCTGGTCTAAGTCAAAATTCCTCCATATTACCCACCTCATCTACAGCTGGAATTGAAGACACAAGTCACTTTTACAACATAACTGGGTCCACATGCACTGCCAGCCATAATACATATGGCGGGGTCAGGTTTAGGGGATGCACACCCCATGACTGCTGCACCTGTATCGCTTCGCTGTTTGCTGCAGGCAGTGTACGTTTTACCTTCCTGTAGTCCAAGATGACTCTTGTTTGTCCAGCACCTATATATAAGCCCAACCTGATGCCAGTTTTGATCCCATTACAGCTTCTGTCTGGGTTTTACTAAAACAGGGTCCCTAAACTATTACAGCTTCTGGATTTGCCATGGAGAAGGGCAGCAAGTTAGCAGGAGAGCCAGCACTGGCCCAAGGAAAGACCAAGAGCTCTGTGGGCTTGGCAAAAGGCAGCCCCACATTAATCCACGTGACGGCACTCGCACTCTTTGCTCAAAGGAGGACTAGCCCTGGGGCAAATCAGATGACTTTCATGCCTTGCCAGCGCCTCCTCTAAGAAGCTTTTGCAGAATCCATCTACAACATGATACATCCACCTCCACTAGCTCTGGTGTACTGAAATCTCCCACAATTTCACAGGAGGAAAATAGTCTCCCTCACACATGGCGGCTTTCTCCAAGGCTGTGCAGCAGAAGGTGGTGATGGGCATTGGCAGCACACGGCAAACAGCAGTCCCACAACTGTGGACTAAAACCCGCACTGCAAATGGCCCAGGAGTTTGTTTGCACAGCAAACCCCATCAGGCTTAAATGAGATGCTGTATTTGGAGAGGGAACATTTGAAACCTCTTGCACACCACAATTTCCAGAACAAGGCAGAGTCTCTCAAATAACATACTGACACAGAATATCCATGCTGGTGTGGGGCTTCCCTTCTCCATCCTCTTTCATGGGGAGAAAACACGGTGTCTTTTGAAACTGTGGTGCCTCCTCACTAGCACTTTGCTCCTTGCGTAATGCCACCACAACATCAGAAATTGCACTTCACTTCAAGTCCTGCCATGCACTACCTATTTTGTAAAGCACTTCCAAGAATAACCTGTGCACTTGATTAACATAAGTGAGGAACCTCTTTCCAGTCTAGTACCAGTCTGGAAGGCGTGTAGGTGCTGCTGGGCACTGGCAGCTCATTGTAAAACGTCAGGTCCGGAATGCTTCTGCTCTTTAAACTCAGTTTTGATCCCTTGCCAACTACAGTAACTTAGTTTTCAATTCACCAGCCTGGGATCCCAGGGGCTGACAGAAACTCTGAGGGGGCTCCCCACCGTGCTGGAAGAAACACCATCCGGCACTATCCTGCAAATTTGCTGTCAACCACAGACATGACTGATCAACACAGATGGTGCCACAAGGGGAGATTATTAGCTCTTCAATGGGGTTTAATTTTGATCCTTGATAAGTGTTCAAAATGAGAACTCCCAGAGTGCAATTATCCATTGTTATGGGTTCAAGGAGAAATCACTGCTCCGAAAAAGGGACAGCACCCAAGATCAATCTATCAAGGCAAGCAATAAGGGATTTTGACCAATGCTCTATAAATCTACTGCTGCTATCACACATACACAGATGTAAAAATGAGCTGGTTAAGCAGGATCTGGTCCTTCAAGACACAGTGTTTAAGTACCATATAAGAGTAGTCTTGGATTACTTCTGTTGGCATATATGCTTGGATTTTGCTGCTCAAAGCATCCCAGGGCAGGAAGAGCACACCTGAATTTTGCCCTCCCCACTGAGATGCCTTGAGACATACTGGCTGTCGTGAGCAGGGAGTGAGCCCCTCTCCATCAGGGCTGCAGTACAGTGGCAACATGTTGCAGCAGCCCCATAGGATGCAGAATATCCCCTAGAAACATTGCCAAAGGATGAAGCAATGGCAAAAGGGTCCCATTTCCTACCCATCTCCTACAACACAATAAACCAAACCTGTGACTGCATCATTAATGGTCAGAAGTCAAAATCAAGCCCTGGGCATTATTAGGAGGGAGACAGGTTGTCCACAGCAGCCCATCCAAACCTACTGGCGTGCCGCTTGCAGGCAAAGCCCAGCAACAACAGAGGCAAACGTACTACCGTTTCTCTATTCCCTCTTCAGCTCCTGGTGGTGTTTCTGCACGGGAAGGTTTATCTCACACACAAGTCTGCTGTGACTGACTAAATATCAAAACAAACTTAGTCACACGGGAAATACGAAGCTTGCCAGACACTGCCAGTCTCCCTCCCCACCCAGTGAGCTCAAATGTGGCAGTGCTTTTTCCCCTCTCTCCTTTGCTGCTGTTTTCCTTTTTGTGGGTGTCAGCCCACTGCAGAAACCAGTCCTTTCCCAGCTCTCTGTAGCCACCATCAACAGCTCCACACCAGACTGTGATTGCACCAGTAACGCACCACTCACTGAGACCAGTTACTACCATCCATTTCCGCCCTCCAGCAAAAGCCTGGCTGATAGATGCACCCAAATGGGTGTTTTGAGGGGTGTTACCCATTTTTAGAGGTAGCTAGGTGAACTATAATGGATACCCCGATGCTTTGGAGCGGGAGCTGACCCCTTCCTTTACCTGGGATGCTTTGCCTCCTGGAGACCAGGGCTGAGTCCATCCCACCAGAATCCTTGCTCCCCTTCGAGTAAGGGCCATCGTCTATGAGCAGAGCAAATACAGAAGCTGAAATTAGTACCAAAAGCAACAAACAACACAACCAGAGCTCTTAAAAAAGTTTGTCCTGGTGACATGGGAATCAGGATCACATCCGTATCACAGGCTGTAGGTAAGAAAAAACATTACCAGCCCTGGCTTTGCGCTGTGCCGTGCGAGCTGTCCTGCTCTTTAGGGAGGGAGAGAAAGAAACAAGAAAGCAATAACATTATCTGATTTATTCCTCTTGGAGCTAATCCATTAAGAGAGAACAAAATTCCCTTACTCCTGTAATTATGTGGAACAGCTGAGGACAGAGAAAGCTGTGGCATTAGTCTCACAAGTTTTAAGCCTGTCATTATGCTTGTGAAGAAACTTACGGTCTTTGGAAATGGAGTTATACATCAGGACACTAACAGGGCACTAAATCACTATACTTGAATGAAATTGCCTATTCTTATAGATCCCATTATTTCAAAGTCACATTTTCCTGCTGCTGTTCCAGCCTCTGTACAACATAGAGAGCACCTTCTCTTAAGTGATTTAAAAAAAAAAAAAGTGAGAGGAAAGAAAAAATAGTATTATGCATTGTAAACGCACCATCCAGCACAAGCTGAAATTTAAAGTTTTTAAATATCTTTGTATTCTGCTATTAGAAGACTCCTATATGGCATAGAGGTTATTTGCAGAGAAGGGAGCATGCTTCTACAGATTTCATTGCCATTCATCTAAAATGCCTATTTTTATGGCATATCCTAAAAACCTTTCGCTTTATTAACCAATAATTTCCAGTAACCATGTAGTATCAAATAACTCCTCTTCTCAGTAACCACATTCCTGGATTGCCCGTCCCAATTTTTCAATAGCTGTGAAGGTTTAGAAGTTGTACATGATAGTATAAATGTGGGTTACCGAAAACCTTATCCATTTATTCCTGTCCACAGTCCTTCAGTAACTTATATTCATGTTACAGAGGTTTTGTCTCGCTGCATGCAAAGGGAACAGCGACTTTTATTCAGTCCCATTCCAGACAGTGGTCTGTACACAGGGCAGTCAAACCCGATGTTCAGTTTGCTGGCAGCCCACTTTGCCCCCAAACAGAAAAATTATGGTGTAAATTGAATCACGTGGATTACACTTAACCACTGGGAGGGGAATTTTGATCAAGGGTTTAAGCATTTTTTAAAAGTAAAATAACATAAGGTTCCACCTAAACTAACTTCAAAAAAAGCAACATTTTTTTCTAGTTTTATTTCTTGTTGTGCCAGCTGAAGTAACTTCATAAGGTGACGAAACTCAGCAGAAAAGTTTTGGCTGGCCCAGATCTGCACTTTCAATCATAAAAAGTTTCATCTGAAAAATAAGCACCCTTTAGTTTTGCAGGCCATAAAGGGATAATGTAGATATCCAGACCCTGGACTTTTCTCCTGCATCACTTTGAAGGCTTTTCCATCACCACTAACTGAAGATTTCTAATGAAGCAAGAACTAGCACTTGGCACTAGACCATCACCAAGCTATGCCAAGCCATTACTCACAAAACACGTTGAACCTTGATACCCAAGCATCCCAGACCTCTGAAACAGGGAAACGAAGCTCTTCTTTTCAAAAAATAAAGGCAAGAACAAGTAGGATAAAACAGCGCTGTCCGGACCATGGAAATCTTGCAGCATTACTCAATGTTGACAGTGAAAGCAGCAGCACTTGTCTAGAGAATTACAGGGAGCACAAAGGCAAAAACATTGATTTCAAATAGGTGCTGGTACAGCCCGGAATCAACTCTAAGAGCAGAAGGACTTGAAAAGCAAATTTGCATTTTTAATAGCGATGGTTCTTCAGGTGACGGAGAGGCCAGGGTCAAGATTAATCTGAGCTTAATGACTCTTGAAAGAAGTAGAAGTTACTTGGGACAATTTAGCTCCAGCATCAAATTTTTTTCTAAAAAAAATCCCCAAAGCCACACGCCGTCTCTTCAGCAGGTGTTTAATAGTGATAAAGATTCAGAGTTTTCAATCTCTGCTACTGGTGACAGCCATGTTCATCTTAATTTCTCTTTTCAGAAAGTTTTTCCCGATATCCTGCCTTACCCTCTCTCTGTCACCCCATGCCTTGCAGAACTGAAGAGTCAGAAAACAAAGATGGTTTGAGAGTATAAAACAAGATCCAACTGCTCCCTGCCCACCTCACTCAGCCCAGCAGCTACAACCTTCCTTCATTTCTTCTCAGTTGCGTGAGCATGTCGGAGGAGGAACCCCAAAACAGCAGCTCAGGATACCTAGAATAAGGCTGCTTTTCAGTACAAGAGAAGCGTCTGCAAAAGGCTCCTTTAAAATATCCTGGGACATCCAGGGCTGGAGCCTCTCAATGCCACTGAAGCATCAACGTGTCTTTGGTCAGGCAGGGCACTGAGGATGATGAGAACCACCCAGTGTGCAGCGACTTTCCACACAAGAACATTTCTTCTAGCGGTGACCCCAGGTAACGTGCTTAAGGCAGCAACGTTCTGCCGCAGACGGGAGCCCTGCATTCCTGGGAAACCTCACAACATGGTTTTTGAAGCCAACCCCATAATCTGCTGGCAAAGTAAAACAGTCAACCATCTGCTTCACATGAACACACCACCCTGGACCAGACAGCCACCAGCGCCCTTCTGCGCTTCCTTTCCCCATTGCAACCCCAATCAATACTGATATGAAACCCCAGTTCACTAATGGTTACCCTCCCTACCCCAATAGCTGTTGGCAAACGTGCCTTGGCTCCCATTTCAGCAAGCAGCCGAGTTGCCCGTGCATTAACAACAGCTTCCACCACCAGCCAAGTGACCAAGGGCATCGACCCGAGCTCCAGGCGCTGCCAGCAATTAGCAACACACCCCCCGCACAGTCCCACGCTGCTTCGTTGACAGCCGTATCAGCCAGCAAATAATTAGCACCGCGCCTGCTCTTCCTCTATTGCTTCTCCCTTCCAAACTCAGTTGATTATGCGAAAAATGTTTGGGCTTTTTGCTCATTATCTGGCTAAAATGTTTGAAGAGGAAAGGAAGCTGTCACAGGCTGCCTGCCGACGTGTGAATTGGCATTTTCTTGCATTAGCATCCCTGCTGCACGGCTCTTTGTTCATTTTCAGCTGATTTCCTGCTCTGCCACTCAAGCTGGTATTAACAGAGCCACTTCTTTCTGAGGAGGGGTTTGGTCTTTTGGGGTGGGAGGGGGGTGTACTTTGTTTTTCAAAAAAACAAATTCCTCCTCTTTGTGCTCTCAGTCATTTCTATCAACTCAGAGTCGAGGCTGGTAACCAGCCTGATTGCTCAGTCAGCCCAAATCGCAGCACCAGCCCAAGCACTGAAAATTCATGAATCTCTCTCCCCCCTAAAACTGGGAAAATAATACTTTTTTTCAAGCCTGCGCAGGTTCTTTTTACAAGCAATCAGTACTGGAGCCATCAGAGGTGCATTTTTCCACCTTTTTCTCTTGCTGCAAGAGGGCAAAAAGATTTCCAAATTAAAAAATGGTGTAATTAGTGATTTTCAAGCAGCGGTGTTAATGCTTGGCTCTGGATCTTTCGGAAAAGCTCACCAAGTACACAAGACCCTCAATAACACTGAGCACAACACCTTCCACATATTGATCCCATGGGAATCCATGATAATACTGAAAATCTCCCGTAAGTTCTCTGATGATAGTTTTTGCCATTTCAATGTCCTGCTAACACCAGGGAGAGAAGAGCTCCTGAGTCCTTACCCATACACAAGTGACACAGAGTCTCCTCCCCTGCAGCAACAGTGTCTTACAGTAGTGTACAGCTCATATAGCGACCAAAAAAAATTCATTGCCTGCTTTTGCTTTCCTCAGGTTGGGTTTTTTTTCCTATTCTCTGTCTTAGCATCTCACCACTGAATGTATTGCCCAGGAAACCAGGCTCCCCAGCTGCAAGGTGCAGCCATCCTCCCCTCCCTCCCTGGCTCATACTGGGAGGTACCGAAGGATAGCAAGGAGAGCAAGGACTGGCCAGAGATTAGTCTCTCAGTGATTAGTCGGCATGGGGTTGTATAGCCAGAGCTCTGGTTCTTCCTTCATACATGCCATTCGGCACCTCAGCTCCAGCAATGGCCACAGCGCCGTAAAAATGTCCTGTCACCTGCTCTGCCACCAGCACAACCACTTCTCCCTGCTGTTTCACCACTTAATGTTTTGGGGATTATTTAGTTCTACCTCCTACTTTAGGAGAGAAAACAAGAAAAGAGAGGGGAATGACAGACTAACAGTTGTTAATAATTGCAATCCAAACAGGAAGAGAACAAACCCAGTTAACCAGGGGCCTGGGGAGAAGTGGATCTGTGCAATGTCCTCCCTGTCTGACAGGCCCCACGGTCTGTCCTTCTGCGAGCTACCAACCCACTCTGTGTCTTTGGGTTGGGTCAGGTTTTGTTGGGGTTTTTGGTTTAAGAGCTGGGGCATTGATAGAAAAGACAATTTGCACCACAAGCAGCAAGACTTGGTTTCGTGATTTCTCATGGCTGTCTCTGATGTGGATTCTTTTAGGTCTAATAGTAAGGTTGAATTTACCCCTCCATCCTTCTCCCCGAAGGCACAAACAGGAGTCTCTCCTCAAACCATGAATCATCTAGCAGCCAGCTGGCTGATTTGCAGGGGTCAGCTGCATACACTTCAATCAATCTCCACTCCTAGGAAATCCACAGCTTCCCTAAATTAGGGATCCTTGGGCTTTGTGAGCTGTTCCACACGTTTGTCGAACCCTCACCAAGGCTGACTTGCTGCCTCTCTGAGACACCCCATCAGCCCCTGTCTTTCATGGAGCCAGTGGGGACATCCTGGGCCAAATTCTCTCGCTGTAGCAACCAGCAGCAAAACCAATCTCAATAACACCATGACTTTTCTTAGGTAAATTCCAAATGGGATGTGAGCACAGACATCAGGATCTCCTGACATCAGTTAGATCTCAAGCAAGCCTCTGTTAAAATGGAAAAAAAAGCTTCCTCAGAAGAGACCTGATTTAGGAGTTCATTATCCCTGCCTGTGGGGTGAAAAGGGAAGGTTTTTTCATTTAGAAGAGTTATTATTCGATTCTATTAACAGAGATCACCTCTTAATGAAAATCAGCATTGGCTAAATAAGATTCTGTGGCAATTAGGCTTGCTGTCTGCAAGTTTTTCAGATTCCTGGATCACTTTAAGACAGTTCCTGCAGAGAAAGTGCATTAATCTTGTAGGAAGACCAAGAGGTAAAACCTCCCATTTGTTTAATGGAAAAAAGACAGTTGGAGATAGTTATTTTGCCATAGGGTAATTGCACTCCTTGTTTAGAGAAATGAATACTAAAATAGCTTTAAGAACCAAAAACTGTTTATGCTAACACAAGCCAGTCTTTTTCGCTGGAATAAAAGCATGAGGCTGGAAGCAGGAACCCAAATGATTAAAACTGATCTATTTTGAGAAGAGTTATTTCTGTGAGTCGGGGAGGCATTTATCTGTAGTCAGGTGAAGAGAAGTCAGGGGTACATGAGAGTGGGTCAGGCAGTTAGCGATGATTCAAATGGCAGCCACCTGGGAGCTAGTCTCCAAGGCCAGGATTTTAAAGATATCTGAGTGCCCGAAGATGCAGATGTGTACTTCAAAAACAGAGTGTAATCATCTGCCTGTATCTTTAGGCACCTAATCACCTTTAAAAAGTTGTCATATTATTAGAAGGAGGGGAGGGGGAAAAAGTATATCCACGCATGCCCATTCTGATTCTCAAATTGGTGTTTAGCTCCCAAATTACACAGCCTCCACTACAGCCTGGCCAGGGGCTGCAACCATCATTAGAGGAGGACAGTAACGTAATCATTCAACCTCTCCCCGGGCTGGTGCTCCACGTCGCATCACACCCGGTGGCATTTTATGCACCAGTAATGTGTTTGCGTTTGATTGCAAGGCTGTACACAACCAAACCTCCAGCACGCACCCCAAAGGCAGTCTGGGCTATTTTAGCACTGCCACAGCAGGTCAGAGATGGATGCATCAGCTCTGCACAAGAGCAGCACAGCGGTGGCCTCCCATCTTCAAAGCACTTAGCCTTTAACACAAGAGACAAGTAGATCTGGAAAGGCCAGGATAGGAAAACAGAAAAGCCCACTTTGAATACCATTACAAACAGATTGCGTGGTTTCCTGAAACGGCTTAATTACAAGTCCACCATGGCCCGAGAGCTCCTCCCATGCCTCTGCTTCAGGCAAGAGTCTCTGTTTCCATGAAGGGTCCCACTTCCTCAAGCCTTCCTCAGCAGGTGGCTTGAATGTTCTTCTGCTCAGCTAAATCCAAAGTTCCTTAGGCCATTGGAAAATTTGTACATGAGTTCATTAAGCCAAATACAGATGTTCAGTTCTTTTCTCATCTCCAGAAATCCACAGCTCTAGCTCTGTATCAGAAAAGTTAAAGAAAATAAACAAATAGAACCCAAATAAACGGATGAAAAACATCTGCCAGGGATCTCCAGACTGCTGCTCCTAGAACACTACAAAAGTTGAGCTAGAGTTCATGATCCTGCCCCACATAAAACTAGCCCAAGCATACAGTAACAAAGACGCTAAATCCTTAGACAAGACAGCCCATGCTCCTGTGAAGTGCTTAAAAACAAGAAAAAAAAAGTCACTTTTTCTTTAGGATTCTGCAGCACAATTTCATTGTCATGAGACTGACCGCTTTGTTCAATGCATCCAAAAAAAGCCCCAGCCTTTAAAAGGCCCAGTGTTTTCCGGCTTTCTGATCTCCACAAGGTGGTGTGGGGTATTTGGAAGTATGTGGGTGAAAAACCCAGAGCCCATCACAGACCTCATCTCCACCTCCATCTGCACAGGGCACCCTCAATGCAACTCTCTCACGGGAGCCACTCAGACCCAAGCAGGGCTTTGAAACGCTTCGCTTCTCCTTTGCACCAGGAAGATTTAAAAAAAAAATTCTCCTTACCAGCAAGCTTAGACTGGAATGGACCGAGTTATTTTGGGAGTAGCCCCTCCCTAATTTCCTAAATACACATACTAACAAACTTGTGGTACAAATACCTGTTGCAAAGAGGAGCCTCATACTTTTCCCTCCACTTGCAACAAACCCCCTCATAGCACATATTCACGAGTTACACAAACGACAAATGAGGGCTTGGGGAAATGTCTTCTCTTCAACTTCTCCTATCACAGATTTTGTGAGAGCACAGCCATAGCATATGATAATCATGTTTGCTGGAACAAAGTCCTTGCACCAAAGATGAACTTTCAACCATTTTCCCAGCTACTTCTGATGGAAAAAAAAACATCCCAAGGGCATTACCAACCTGCTGCCAGTACCTGTGCCAGCCCCACTGCAATGATTCTGTGCTCCCTTCCCCGGGCTGGGAATGTGCTCCACTGACTGCAGCTTCTTGTGTCGTCAGAGGTTTTTGTGGCGTCTCCGCCACGCATTTGTGCAGCCATTGCTCCTGGCATCTGAGCCAGGGAGAACTTGTTCAAACTTCGAGATTCTTCCAAGAGGAAGTTGTACTTCATAATTTGCTCTCCCTGATGCACACAGCACGAAATTTGTCTCCCCACACCATCCACATCTCCCCTTCTTTTCTTCTAAAGCCTGTATTCATTTATCTACCAACCCTTCCAAGGCATGTATAATTTCACAACCACCTGCTGCTTTATTCACAGAAAACAGATCCATAAAAGACACAATAGCCCATTGTTCAACAGAAAACTACATGCTTTGTTCTTCTATCTTTTTTTTTAATATGAAACCAAAATAACTTTTAAAGGAACAATTTGTTTCAAGCAACCATTTTCAACCAGAAATTATGTTGATAGTTATTTGCATAGCACTAACCTTTATAAGACCAAGATATGAGCCAGACCATGCGTCTGTTATCAAGCAGGTTGGCTTCCAAGGGATACCAGAGCACATTTCTTCCCCCCTGCAAGCCCTCAGCAGATAGAGAACACTGATGGAAGAATGACAGAAGACGACTCCTGGTTCTCATGGACAAGTGAAGAGAGTTTCAGCATTTAGTAAGCAGAAGATCTAGAGAGTGAGTGAGTGTGTCTGTGTGTGTCTGTGTGTGTCTGTGTGTGTCTGTGTGTGTCTGTGTGTGTGCGCGCGCACAAAGCCCATTTAAGTAAGCTCTGAAGAGAAGCCAGGCTTTGGAAAGATTTAACTCAGCTTTCACAG
>Ga0065711_1035898_pt1 | contig 21686 bp, 13 predicted proteins | sample Hoacrofraction12_FD_59098 | JGI IMG/M metagenome (GOLD analysis project Ga0065711, IMG submission 59098) | Hoatzin crop microbial communities from Cojedes, Venezuela - Epithelial fraction 12 v2 (version 2) | ecosystem: Host-associated > Birds > Digestive system > Esophagus > Crop | place... | reverse complement strand
CTTGTCCTGTCGCTGGGCACCGCTGAAAAGAGCTCACAACAGATATGTTGAACAAATTTGAAATTTAGATTGGACTCTAGTTTGCCATGGCAACAGATTTTCTTGTGCAGTTACAACTACAAACACCTTTTACGCTTCCCACCCGCCCTTGGCCCTGTGCTCCTTCCTCTGGGTTGCAGTGGTGCGGCGGAGGCGAGGGTCAGACACGCTCGCTGGTCAGTAAAGGAAATTCTCTTTCTCATGAGTGAGTTTCCCCCCGAAGCATCTCGCTGGGGCTGCCCTGCAGCTGTGAGACGCTGGATCCGGCCGAAGGACGCGTGTGGGGGCAAGAGAGCAGGGCTTGTCCCAAACAGCGTTATATGGGCCCAGACAGCGTTACGTGGGTTTAGTGCTCTAAGGTAATAACACGAATATCTCTCGATTCCCTCCAGGCAGATGAGGTCTGCAGATATTTTTCTTGACTGCGTGTAGTTATGCTTGTCTGAACTTCTAACTTGGAGGCTTTTTGTCTGGTCCCCGTGGAAGGAACACTTAGCTTTTTAAACATCAGTTGATGCAAACACAGTAAGCCTAGACTCTGATTAAAGTGTTTTTCATAACATTTTTCACTATGAAAACTTAACTTTTTTTTGGTAACACAGCTTTGGTATACATATGAACACCCTTATTGCTAGATCTGAATATAATGTATAAAAATAGCTTCAGTACACAAAGAAAGTAGCATGTTAAACATGCAGAAGGAAATACAGCAAATCCTCTTGTGTGTTTACAGAGTAACTTAGGCAGGTCTATACCTTTTTAGTATGTCCTAAAATACCTTATTTCACAGTGGTCCAAAAATCACTCCTCTTCTACGCTACCAGTTACATACGTTTAATGTGCCTTTATCTGTACTCCACAGTGCTTTCCACCTTTCTGGAACTTAATACCTTGTTTTATTTTTACTCTTTTCCCCATTGGCATCGTTTTCTCTGTCTGAACATGCCTATGAATTGGCTTAGTGATATCATTCTTCCTCTGTTTACAGCACTGCTGTTTCAAACTGAGAATCTAAAATGCTTTATGCTAAGTTGCTAACTTTAAACGCTACCAGTGTGAAAAAAAGGCTATCTTCCATTTTCTAAAAGGAAAAGGAGGGAGTAGTGTTGCTATTGTATATTCTTCTCTAAAGGAGATGAAAAAGAGAACTGCTTTGGAGATGGGGTGTTTGAAAACTTTCAGGAACTGCTTAACGATGATGGTACAATTTCTGAATAAGCTGCCTTCAGAATAAAAAAGCTACAGTTTGTGGCTTGACATTTTTGAAAGTGCTAACATGGTAAATCATTCTCTTTCAAGACTTCTGTGCATTAAAGGAAGTCTTCGCCATGTTTTACATGCATCGGCAAGAAAAGGTGCTTTGATAGAGGTTTAGATGTTACAGTTCAGTTTTGGAAGTACTTAGGTGTCTCCCCATCAGGAGTAACATTATAGTTAATTGCTCATCAGTCAGCTTGTGTTGTGGTTGCTGTTCAGATGAACTCACCTTTCAGTATGTACCATTAAATCCAGTACAGCAACTGGCTGTCCGAGACCAGAACTGGTGTGTATGAATGGAAAAATATTGTTAGAACCTTTAATGTTTTTGTTGTAAAATTATAGAGGTATTTTTGTAGAGAAGTGGTGTCCACGTCATATATGAAATATGTGCTACAGGTAATAATACACCATCTTTCAAGATAGGCCTCTGTTCCTTAAAAAATTTCAACTTTCTTAAATTCTTTGTGCAGGGTCAAGGGATTGAAGGGTCAAATTTAGTAGTTTGAGAATGATGGAATTTTCTCTCTCCCCTCCTTGCCCTCCTGCCCCAAATGAAAATTCCTCCTTGGAAGGAGCCTGGAGACTACCAAGGGCCATCCTGTTTGAGAAAAGCCACCCTCTCACTCCTCGCAGTAGGACGGAGGTCACAGGGCTGCCTTACTAAGGGTAGTTTCTGGCCGTCTTTGCTAGTTCTTAGTTTGCAGCTACATAACACGGGCGAGTAGGGGTGGCATTGTAGAGGAAGCCAGCTGGCAGGGCGTGCAGTTTGGGGTGCTGTTTTAGACCAGCTCGAGTATCTCCCGGTGCGCTGAATTCCAGGTGTCTGCTGGAGCACGTTAGGTTACTCCTGGAGTGCATCTTCTAGTTTTGCTTCATCTTAAAAGAATCCAGTTGAGGGACTCGGGTTGCTTGGCCGTGCAAATCAAAGCAAGATAAGCTGGGACAATTGGGAGGCTGGTTTCAAAACTGTATTTGTGTTTTGAACTAAAATACGTCGTTAGTTGCTTTCTTCAAAGCGCTGAGCATCGCTGTTTTCAAGGGTAGCTGACCTTGGCTTCATTCTGCTGAGAACCAGCAGGAAGCAGTAGGAGGTTTTTTAGAAGCCTTAATTTTATCTAAAGCAACTGGAGCTGATGGCTGTTTGATAGAGCGGATTTTTCTTATGTTAACAGACAAAAAATTTGAAAGAAAAATCAGTTTTAAATAATTGCTTTATATATGCTGTATGCATATATACAGCAATAGTACAAAAAAAAAGGGAAAAAGAAGCACTGCTCAGTCTGTGTGGCACTGAACAGAGAAGAAGAGGGAAGGAAGGCGGTGTAAGAGAAGGGAAGTAGAGTAAGGGAGTATCTACATTTCATTCACTGTGCGTATTTCCAGAGTAGTATGGTGTAGTCTGGCTATGGTGGTAAATCTCTCCCTTCCTGAAAAAGAAATTATGATAAAACAACAAATTAATGCTGGTACTATGCATTTCCACATCCATTCGTTAATACCAGGTGGAAAGAAGAATTGGGGCGCTTGGCATTTTAGGACAGGAATAAAATAGCATCTTCAAAAAAAATAAAGCAAACTCCCCTCCATTTTCATGTTGATTTGAGCAAAAGCATCGCAGTCCTTCTGTGTAATGGTTACTACAGTGTGTTGCTACAAGATGCTTTGAAATTGTGTGTTTCGAGAGTGCAGTTTTATAGATTAAAACAACTGGTGGGGGAGCGTTCTAGCACTTGATTTTGGGTCATCCAAATTCCCCATGACTCTCTTTCTGCCTTTGAATTATTGGTGATTCCTTTTCGGTGAGATCAGTATAAAAGCTTTGCCTTACAGAGCAGAAATATTTTGTGCTTGAACGATACTTACTTTTCAAAATAGTAAATTGAATTAGCTCTTCTGCTACAGGAGGACTGATTGGAATTACTCTCTCTGCGTTTTTTTTTTCCTTCAGCATTAGTGCCTTGTTCAAGAAGATACAGGAAGCCAGTGTCAAAGTAATGGTTAAAAATTCTGCAACGTCTGGCTGTAAGCCTTGTCCTCCACCAGACTCTGCTGCCATGAAGCATGTTTGCATTTTTTATGTCTAACAAGAAAAATCACACTTTATTTTTAATTTTAAAAATGTTTAAAAATGTCACTTTGTTGTAATGTATTCCCACCTATTAAAGTGTTCTGCATTTTAACTAGACACTTTATTCCAGCAATCCATCAAAAACTGGAAGCGGATGGAACGGAAAAAGTAGAAGGATCCATGACGCAAAAACTGGAGAATGTACTGAACAGTAAGTTTTGTCCTTCCAGCAGCAACTATTTATGGACTTTGGACTTTCTAAGAAGCTTTAATAGATTCCTAGGAATATGGTAGAAAGTAGAATCTAGTACAGTCTCTCTTGCCTTGTCCTGTTTGTGGCAGTGATTTTTAGGGTGTAATAGTACACCTTTTGAAATAAATGGCAGCTTTTGCCATTACTTTCAGTGGTGTTCGTGATAGCAAAGAGGATAAATGTCAAAATAAAGGAGTTCTAAAGCACTTTAAATGAATTCTGGTGGCATCTCAATTGTAAGCGTACAAAGAAAGCAGGATCTGTGTGGATAGATGGATCTGTAGAAGGGTGAGCAAAGCTAAATACCAGGATTGCAAGGATTTTGAGCAAAGGGAAAAAAAACAGATATAAACTGTTTGTAATAACAAGCTCTATTAACAGAATCTTTTTCACTTAATGTGCTGCCGTTTAGACTACTTGGAACAAGCATTCTTTTTAGAAACTTTGAAAAGCTGTCAGTACTTTCTTTTCTGTTTCTCTGTATTAGCTGTAGGATCGCATTGAGAGATGGCTTGAATTTACTGTCCCTCGGTATGCTCAGAAAAGTTACTTTTTTCATTCTGGGACTTCTGCCAAGATAATTTTACTTTGTTTCATTGTGATTTTTTTCACAGAGGAAGGGATGTTTCCCTTGGTGCTGTGTCAATAAGCAGGAATGACATGCAGATAGCTGACTCAGTGCTGGAAAGTCTGAGCGTGTTTTGTGAAATCAAGAAAGTGACATGGAAGTTCACTGTTTTTCTTCTCTTGTATGAAGAAAGCAGTGACTGTTTGGGGGGGGGGAAAGCACAAAGAAAGGAGGGGGTTTTCTGGACAGCTCTAGCTCTTTTCAGTAGGGGTTTATTAATGCTCACAATAAAGTTGTAGTTTGAACGTTGTTATTCCCCCATCTCGTTGCCTGGAATGCAAAAAAACCCCCCAAACCAAAAATCACCAAAAAAAACCCAACCAAAAAAATCCCCCCCCAAACCTCACGCCCTATAGAAAGGCTGGAGTGTGTGTCTGTGTGTGCAGAGTGTTTGAGACACGCAGGGCAGGAGAAAGAAGCGTTGCTGAAATTCGCTAGCGCAGTCCTCAGTGCTCCGTGTCTATGCCACGTCATGCACCGAGCACAGACTCCTTGGAGAGCACTTGTGCGGCAGATTTTAAATAAAAAATTAAAAATGTAGGTCTGTGATGCTTTCCTACATGTGCTAATGTGAGACAAAACTACGATGATGTATCGTCACTGTTGGGTTTGGTGAGAGGCAGCTCCAGTCTGTGTGCAGATGGAGCAGACCCTCTTTTTTGGGCTGGGTCAGCAGGGGAACTCATGCCCTTAATGCCACTGCGGAGTGGAGTGAAGTTTGGCTCTGCTGCGAGAAGAATCGGCTGCTTTTCCTCCTGGTGCTTTGCAAGTCATGATGGGGGGAAGGCAGGGAAGCAGGGATACGAGGACTTAGAAAGAGTAAATAGCATTATGCAAAGCAGTTGAGGATCAAAGCTTCGTTTCTTGTCTGACCATTGAAACGCTTCCATAATCCATGAGTAACAGGGCCTGCTTTCAAAAATGACTTCAAATATTTAGGGGAATTGTACGTTTTGTGGACTGTAGGTGCATATTTTGAGAGTCAGTTGGTGTTGTGAGCTTGATTACAAACTCTTAAGAATAGGGATGTTTTCCACAGCATCTGAATATATGTTAAGTGTGCCAAATTATTGCATTGAAATGGCGTGGGATAGCAGAAGCACAATCTGGTGCTACAGGTGGAATTACAGACCTTTGGAGTTTTTGCTAAATTGCTAAACAAGCTATTAAAAATACATTTATAAAAACATATGGTCTGCTACAGTGAGTTTCATGGAGAATTGTGTCTTAAAGGAGGTCGCTCAGATTCCATTATGGGGTGTTTTTGTCAGGCGCTATGAAAAACAGCGGTTGAGTAACTAGAGCTTTATTTTGAAGTAAACAAATTTGCACACAGTACATTAATTATCTATTTTGAAAGCATAGTTAGTCAATATAGGACCTGAATCGTTATCCATGGACTTCTAGGTTTGGGTTATTCATCAGTAATCAAGAGATAAAGATTGTTAGCATGGAAAGGATTTGGATGGGTGAGGAGGGACGAAATTTTATGGTATTTTTTGAAGTCTAAAAAGACAGACCTGTTTTGCATGAAGTATTGAATGTCATTAAGACACTAATGAGTAATTTGATATATTTCAATTTCTATGTAAAACAGCAAAAGTGCCCATAGAAAAAAGGCATTTCCCTGAATTGAGGATTTTGATAGCAAATTAATTCATAAAGAGATGAAGGCATGTGGTTTTAACTAAAGATGGGAATCACTGTGCTATTGCTGCAGTGGTCAGTTACCTTTAAAAACATCTGTATGAAAGTAAACAAAAATGCCTTGTTAATGTAACTTTAATTCCTAGATATAGTACATTGCTTCTTGGCTGTTAAAAGAATGGACAAGAAACATATGAATTCAAACAAAACAAATGTTACTTGCTGGAAGGATTTACAAAACAAGCATTTATTATAACCTCGAGAGAAAAATCCTGCTTTATCAGTGGTCTGTATTTAAATGCCCAGCGAGCTGTTTGCATTGTGTACTTCTCCTTAATGGATTAAAGTATTCTATGCTAAATAGCAGGCAGTAGACATAGCTATCCTGACAAAACTTTTTTTACATCAAGGCTTCAAAATTTCAACAAAGTTTAAACGTTATTTAGATATAACAATTATTTTACAAAGCCTACTTTTAACATGAGCAGGCCACCCACGGTGTTGACTGGAGAAAATGGCATGCAAGCCACCCAGCGAGACTGATGTAATTTTTTTTTCATCTTTGCTTAAAGCATAGTCACTAGACCAGATAATGTAGAAACTTCTACACGCAATGATCAAAACCGCTAAAACAGTTCCACTCTTTTTTATTAATTAAAAATAAATCACCAGTTGAAAAACGCAAATATTTGCATGTGATAGAATTTCATTTATAGTAGGGAAGATTTATGTTATTCTGTGTTAGGAAAATATCCTTATTGCAAAACAGAATGCTTTTGAGTCTGGATAGAAAAGGTTTTAAGGCTACATTTAATGTATTTATTGAAGAATATTCGCAGGTAGTATAGAAACTTAACTGCATGAAGTTGTTGACCAAGACTTGCTCCTGTATGCAACGAAGCCAGTAAGAGTTTTGATGCAGTGTGAAGACAATTTGGATTCATTCTGTTACAGTGACCAGCTGGTTAGACTTTTTGCAGTCGTGACATTGTCTTTGACTTAATCGGTCGTGCTTTTAAGCGACTCACTTAAATATCAAATATTGTTAATAATTTTTAAGACTTAATTTGAAAACAGAAGAAGATTGTTTGCAAAACCTAGTGATAACTCCTAGAGACATTAATTAACATAATGAAATTCTACTTTTCTAAGAAGAAAACTTTCTATGATTTTTTCCATATCCTCAGATACATAATTTAGTTGTAAAATGTAGATCTGGAGCCAAAGCAAACGATAAAATATCTGTAGCAAAGTTAAGCATTTGCAATAGGAAAGAGTGGTTGTTTTTAATTGCAGAGGGGTCTTAGCACGTTGAAATGCTAAGCGTTCACTTTGAAATGGTATTTTGTCAGTTGTAAAATCTTAACGCAGTTGAACAAAAAAATATAATAATTCAGCAATAATTACTCATTTGCTCAAAAAAACCTTGAATGACTCATTAAAATGAGGAAAATCTGTATGGCATTCGAACTGATTACTTACTCTACTTTTTTTTTATTTTCATCCTTTTTAAAATAGGAGCCAGTAACACAGCAGATGCCTTATTCCAAGAAGTGCTGGGTCGCAAGGACAAAGCTGATTCAACGAGAAATGCACTTAATGTTCTTCAGCGTTTTAAATTTCTTTTCAACCTTCCCTTGAATATTGAAAGAAATATCCAGAAGGTATAATCCTTTAAAAATACTTTTCTGTTTGCTGAAATTAGTCTGTTACCTTTTTCTTGACAAATACAAATGTTTGTTTGTGTTTGGGTTTTTTTTAAGGGCGATTATGACGTGGTTATTAATGACTACGAAAAAGCCAAGTCACTCTTTGGAAAGACAGAGGTTCAAGTATTCAAAAAATGTAAGATATGTGTTCTGTTATTTGCTGCTTTTATTTTTTAAACTTAAAGCTAAAAAGCACATAGTAGTCTAAAAGGCTTTCTGTGGATTTTTTATGGATTTTTAATCCATAACAATGATAGATTTATAGGAACCAATTACTCTAAGCAGTATTTTTCACAGGTTTTCTGAATGAGGTATATGCTACAAAACGTGAATTCGCAGCCCATTTTATTTATGCATTAAGGCTTATTATTACTAGACATTAAAAAAGGTTGCAGTGATTAAAATGTGACTTTGGATATCTCTCACTGGCATATTGTTGGAAATACTTCGTAGTCCAATTTTCTGTTTTTGTAGAACTGTCGTATACAAAATTTGCAGATGTGGCTTGTTACAAAATGTCTTCTATTGATTTCCACATCGACTGCAGAAGTGCCTGATGTCCTAGCAAAACAACATAATTTTCATTTCATACCACTGCTGAAGAGACACACTGAATTTATTTCCTCTCCCTACTGCTAGATTATGCTGAAGTTGAGACCAGAATTGAAGCTTTGAGAGAACTTCTGTTGGAGAAGCTGCTTGAAACTCCGTCAACATTGCATGATCAGAAACGTTATATAAGGTAATAATTTGCCTAGTATCTTCATCAGACATAGTGCTAGATGTGCATTTAAATCTGTTTCCTAAATAGGATGGTGACTGTTTTTACTGTGGTTTAAATACTAATTTTAAAGGTGTAAGGGGAGTAGTTTGAGATTTTATGGTGTTATAAATAGCGCAGGTGGGTTGGTTCTTGATTGTTTATTGAATGATTGAAAAACAGTTCTTGAATGAGAGCAGTTTAACGAAGGATAATTGAGATTTAATTCAGTTTTTAAAATCTTTAAGGCATGTTTAGATGCCTTTGCATCCTCTAAACCATCATATTGCCTGCAGTGTCTGAAATTTGATCACTCACAGGTTGCAGATCTCAAAATAGATTCCTTATTAACTTGTCTTACACTTCAGCTTGACTTGGTGTTGAAATGGAATCATCCTGAGTCAGATGACAGGGAGGTTTTAATCCAGACTGTCATCTATGTTTGGTTTTTGCTCTTTTATTACTCAGTCTAAGTAGTGTAGTTCTTTTATATTTCATGAACATGAACCAGTTTCCCAGTTTTCACTGAAATTCCTAGATTTTCTGTCATTGACAAAGCTAATGTGGAAGTCTGTTGTAGGCATACTCGCATGAGTTGGTTGGACATTCTCCTACTGGTAGACCTCAACCTGCTTTATAGTCCTTGGAGCCAGACCTTAGAGTGCTCTGGAACATTTGATGGCTTTACTTAAAAAGCTTTTGTCTTTTGGACATTGCTTGGGCTCCTGGTGTGGCTTTACATTCTCAGTGCTTGTTTCAGTTATCTTACACGTAGACCAAACGCGCTGTGTGAGAAACATTCTTAAAATTGTGACACCCACGTGAGGTCGTCGGTGTTCTCTATGCTCACCAGGCCCAAGGGTGGTATTGGGGTCCCTTTCCCTTACCTTAGCCTGAGGACAGTGGCCAGTGTACATTTATGTAGAGTGCTGCTCGTTCTTCTGGGTGCTGTGGAAATTTTGCCTATTTACTGGAATTGTGTTTTAAGGTGAGTAGTGAAGTATATTATGTCCTGAGTAAGGCACTGCTCTTTGCTTTCTATGTCAGTCTTGAAAAGGTTAAAGAGCAGCTTCTTTATCGAAGCCAAGTCTTATGAGCTCTTCTAAGGATTCTTTGGAAGAAATCAGAGGTGTATGTGTTTGATTCTGGGTTCGGGGGCTTTGTAGTTTTTCTCTAGCACCTTACCTTGAAGTATTGAATCTTTAAAAATATCTCAGCCTATATTAATGCAGACTGTTAATGTGACTACCAAATGTATTCCATGTGTAAAACAGTAAAATGGAGGAGAGCAGGGTGGACAAATGTGGAATAATTTAGTTCTAATGAATTAACAGAATAGTGATTAAATTAATTTCAATACTTAAGATATGCCAGTGTGGTCATACTAGTGTAAATTTTGTGGAGGCAAGGTACAAAGAAAGCTTTCTTCAGAGCACTTCAGCTAGGAGGAAATTAACAAAATCCTAATTGTAAAATTATCTGCTTAAAACTTGCTATTTTTGCCGGTTTTTTTCTTCCTTGATGTATTTGTTTTATATGTCTCCAATGTCTAAGGCTGAGCAAGACCTGAAATGCTATGGGTTTCCCCCCCCCAGGTATTCAATGTTTATCTTTATAATTAGGCTTCAATTTGTATTTTCCTCTCATTTCATTATGGTATTTACTCTGGCAATTATTTTGTAGTGTTCAAAAGCAGTTTACCATATCACTTAACAGCCAAGTAGATGTATTTATTCCAAGACCAATGGTCAATTTTTTTTAATTTTTTTTTTTTAGTTTGTGTCTAAGCAAAAACTAAACTCCCCCTTAACACAGAGGAAGGACTTGAGCTCAGAATTTATTAATGTCACCCTGTCAAAATGGCTGATTGTGTAATGTTCTCGTCCATTCAACCAATCCTACTTTTACAGTTTATTTTTTTGCTCAAGTACTGCAGACAGTGCTGACAGAAGACAGCATTTTGCAACGCGCTCCTAATGAGCGTGAGGTATTATTGTAGTGATACAGCTTTGGTGGAGGAGTTAAAGATTCCCTGCACTGCTCAAGATAAGAAATCAGTGTACTTCACCTTGAATTTTTGAATCTGTCCCGAGTCTCATTAATGCAGAATGTAACGGAGCACATTAAATAGTAAAGTACCTACTACTTTTTGAAAATACTGTTTGAAGGTCCTGTTGTCAGATAGCCTTGAAAGCCGTAAATAAGAGTATATTACTTCTGCGTTGTCTTGGAAATTATAACAGCAGGCTTCTAATGCTCCCCTCTCCCCAGAGACAGAGGGTGTTTTACTTCTATAGATGAGAAGCCCTAACCCATTTCGTTATCTATACCCCCCTTTTTTTTAGAGGGTGTGTGCACATCCTAATGCAAAAAAAAAAACCCCACCCTAAAACAACAAAACAAAAAAAAAAAACCCCAAAACCCGCAAAAAACCAAAACAGCCAGGAGCTTGGTTTACATCTGTTTGTGCAGTGTGCGCTAAAATTAATGAGCTGCCGAGAATTAATTCCTTCTGTACTTACTTGTTAAGGTTACATGATGATACGGTCCGGACATACAAAGTGGGAAGAAAAATATCATATTTTATATGCTTGAGGTGTCATCACTGATTGCCAGTGAATCGTGAAGCACTGAACTGCAACCTTGGCAGACAAAGAGCTTGGTTTCCCGAGTACTTTATTAGAGGCACGACTGAAAATACATGTTAATGTGATATTAAATATATGTGATTTTGTTTATTTCTACAGGGTTTTTTTAATGGAATTTTGCTTCCCTAAATGAGGGAGGGAGAATGCAAAACTTGTGTTTGCTTTGGGTATGAGTGTATCTTCCCAACTATTCTTGAATTTTTAATGTTATGTACAAAAAAAAGAAAGTATTTCTTAGTACATCTTTGGTCTGTTTTAATGAGGCCTTCAGTGTGTCAAGTCAGAGCTGTGATTTTTGGACTGGGTTTTACAGATATCTTTCTGATCTTCACGCGCCTGGGGACCCTGCTTGGCAGTGCATTGGTGCTCAACATCAGTGGATTCTGCAGCTTATGCACAACTGTAAGGAGAGCTATGTTAAAGAACAAAAAGGCAAGGATATGTTTTTGTTTTATATATGTATTTGACACTTAAGAATTTGGCATTGCCTTTTATTTGACAAGTTTTACTGTACAATTGGTATCTGGGGTTTTTTCCCATCAATTTTGATAGCTTTTTACAAAGTTGAACACTGACTGGTCTTTTTTTCTTTATTCTGTTGTAAAAACAAAACAGAAGTTGGAGTTTTCTTTTTGTTTAACTTGTAACTTTTAAGCTCTTTACATGGGAAAAGCATTAAATTTCAATCGTTTATCTGAAGTTTACCTCTTTGAGGTCACATGGAGTTTGGATTGTTGTCCCAGTCCGCCAGTTGGATTTCTTTGTCACAAGATACGCCGTGAGTGTATGGATATGCAGGGCATTGGGGTACAGTGGAATAACAGCCTGATTTCTTGGTATGCAGGGAATGGTAATACAGTGTTCTCTTGTTCTCTGTTCGTGTGCACTTTCAAAACTCACATTACACTGTTCAGGGGCGCAGACCTGTCAGTTGGACAAACAAGATATTGGGACAATGTTATATGAAGCCCAGCATGAGCACTTAGTGGTGTTCTTTGCCAGTGTTGCTCCTCGAAGTGTGTGCTCGTAGGTGTTACTTTCAGGTGTGGCAGCAACCTAGCTGCCAGTTAGCATCTCGCTAGCATATTTTCAAAATGGAATAGGTAGGAGGCTATTGGCGAGGCATTTCTAGTAGTAAAATCTGAAAACTGGATTTTTAAATTAGAAAATGACTAGCGGTGCCTTGATTCTCAAGAAGTCTTACTGAGTTCGCTGCTGTTTCTGAGATGAGTAGGCGTATTGGAACCTGGCCTCTCTTGGCTTATAGGTGACTCCCGTGTTTAGTGTTAGTGCCTATGTATCCCAAACCAAATAACGTGTTCACTTCTGAGAAACCACAGAAATTTCGCTGCAGAACTGTGCTGTGGAGGTGCTGCAGGAGGCGTGAACTCCTTAGCAGAGGTTGCAGCCTCAGGTGCAGAGGTCGCGGGGTGCAGCGCGCACGACGGCGATGGCAGTGGGCGTTACGATAGGGCACGCACAGCCCCTGGAGTACGGTGGGACCAGCTGGAACACCAGCTTGGCTTCTTGGCCTTGTGGTCAAAATTCAGAACGTTTCCAGCACCTCCCCACCTTCCCTCCTTGTCAAAATCCTGAGACACCACCACCACCACACCTCGCAACATCAGGAGCAAAACTCGCTTGTAAAAATGGCCGTGATTAACAAATCTAAGCTTTCTTTTTCTCCACTCACTTGCAAAATGTTGATAGATATCACTCAGCTTCTCAGCAAGAAAAATACAGGCATAAAGATACTAAGTGCTTGAGACTTTTTTGTTGCAGTGCTCTTTATAATATCGATATGTGTGCTCCGGTAAATGAATAGAACATGTGTCTGAGTTCCTCGGCTTGTCTTGAAAAGCTCAACCTGTTTGATGTTTTTCTTGCAACAAATCTGCTTACCTCAGCCTTAATATCAAAGGGGCCGTTACATTAGCAGCTTTGTTTGGCCACGGAAGAAGGAATTTAAATAACTTGAATGCCCAGTAAATGCATGCATGAATAGTTAGTGTGTGTATGAAAAAACTGGTGGTATATTATCGATTTATTAAAGAGCTCGTCAAATTTCAGAAGTTTCTTCCAGCCTTTTATGTGGTTCTTACGAAGGTGGTTTTTGTACAGATTGTAAAATACTCAAGAATTGATTCTAGTTGATGCAATTTGCTACTTAGTATCTAGTAGGATAAAAGAAGGTTGCTAAACATACTTTTTCCTTTCTGTAGAGCCTTAATTTTGGTATGCACCGGACAGGAGAATGCAAAAAGGATACTTGGGAGAATTGGCTTCACTGCCAAGTGGAACAATGCTGCTTGTGATCAGAGACATGGAATGTATTTTAATCTACTTTAATGCTTTTCCAACTGGAGAAGTGTTGGGTTTTACTCCTATAATGTCAAATTGGTTATGCAAGACTGAAGACGAATCTAAAGTTTGGTTTCTATGTTCCTAAATTCATAGGCTTTTTTTAGGAGAAAATAGTAATAAGTTTTCAAACATGGAAGTTCTCCACTTAAAAAATGCTTCCAGAAAAGATTATTTTTATATCAAGAATTTGGAGGAAGAGGTGGGACGTAAGGTTGATACTCTAATGAAAAGGGCATTAAACCTTTTTCTAGGTTTCCCTTTCAACAGGGAGAATAGACGTTGCTTCTAGCAGATGGTAGTTTCCAGGTGCTGGAATAAGAAGACAGGAATTACATTTCCACCTTGAACATACCAACAAGTTCTGGCTATTCTTAGCTTAGTTCTGCTGCTGACTGAATGTGTGGGTTCAAACTGACTGAGTCAAAACTACTCAGAGTAGTAAACTTTAACCTCAGTAGCGGTTTGTGTCTATTTTTTGCATTTGTGCACAGTTTTTCAGGTTTCAACTGAGTTTGTGCCAAAGCATTTTGCTGCTCTTTTATTAGTTTTCAATGCAGAGCTGTGCCCTGAGTCATTACATGTGAATTTTACTACCCAAAATGGATTTGGGATTAGAGGAAAGCCTTTGCTTTTCTCACCTGGAGAAGTCCTTGCTGAAAACTATTACACGTTCTGGACAGATTTTTTTGTAGCTGGTTGTCAAACAGTAAATATTATCAACAAATTTTTTTTGCTGGATGTGACGTGTTCGGGAGGGGAAGGTTAATATCGCAGTTGCTTGCTGAACAAGCTAAAACCCAAGCCTCAGTGAATTCTAAGGAGCACTTACTCCAGATTCAATCACCGACAGGACAAGCCAACAATATACTCTCAGGAGGACAAAATTGTTCCTGTCGTCTCCATACTATTAGGAGGTTGACCCTTTAGTCATTACAGCTGAAATAATTTCATATTCTTATATAGAAATAGCATCTTCTCCTGTCTTCTGTAGGAGGTTTAGTGAGGTATCCTCTCATCCAGGCCACTAGTAATGGCAGTCAGGACAAATCCCCAGTGTTGGTAAGAAGTAAGTCTACTTTTCTGCGTCCTCTGTAGGTTCCTTATCTTTGTCTGATGGTTGCTCTCTTGTTAATAACTGTACTTCAAGGCTCTCCTAAGCATACGTGGTGAGTGGAGTGAGCTAATGTACATGCGGAGGTGGTTGAAGGTACTATCAGAAAATCGCATATTAGAGATGTGTTTAAATACATGTTTATTTCTGGTTTATACCAAAGTATATATTTTTGATATAAATGTGAATCCTTCACTTTCAGTAGCACTATCACATGGAAAGTTTTAAAAAAAAAAAAATAAAGTCTCTGTCCTTGGATACTACTAGAGATTAGCCCCATCTTGTAGAAATACTCTGCAGTTGTAAGCATGTCCTAGAAGTGTAAAGTGTCTGAGCATAGTCCAGTCTCTGGTGCAGCCTGAAAGAAGAAACTGTGGCAGGTTTACAGGGCTGTCATGGGCTCTGAGTTCTCTCCTGGAATTCGTTTCAGGCATTAGCAGAAGTTCTATATGTTTCAAATACTGTCTGTTTTCAGTTAGTCCAACTTGTGTTAATATTATTTCCAAAACCTAAAAGGTGTATTAAGCTGTGCTAAGCTTTGTCAGGTAACTAAGCAGTGTGGCTTAAAGGCTGACAACTATGAACAGCAAGTTACTCAATTGGATGTTTCCTTTCATTTTAATAGTTATTAATTGTAAAAGATGCAGTAATCTGATCATTAGCTCATCGGTTGCGTTTATTACAACAGGTCCAAGCAGGACGGGGATTTTTCTCAAGTCCTGTGTATGAAGTACTTTACAGCAGCATTTTGGAGTGTGTTTCCCTTGAGGAATATCTCTGTAGCTGTATTAATGTGCTGTTTCCCCTCAGTCTCGAACAACCCCGTCGGTTTGCTGGTTAGTCTTGAATTCCGTGGGTTAACGTTCCGTTGCTCGCTGGGGTATGGCTGCTGTCACTCACCCGTCGTTGCCTTGAGCCCATCTGTCTCCTGCTCTGTGCAGCCACAGCAGCCCTTCCTCGCTTGCGAGGTATGAAAAATGCAAGCAGATGATGTTCATGTTAGGAGAAACTGTTAGAATCCAAGCCTGCATGTTTTAAGGAGTGAGTGGATATGCGTATATGACAACAGATGAAAATTTTTCCTGCTCTAAGTACTCTGAAGTCTGAGCAGCCAGGACAAAGAGACCAAGCAGCGTGGCCAAAGTCATGGTGGAAGCACGAGGCAGTGCAGGGGATGCCCAAATCATAAAGCTCCCGTGCTCATGACCTTAGGTTAAGCCGTTCTCGTGCTTCTCTGATGGTCAGATTCTTCCATTAAAGGTGCCCTTGTAGATACAGGACCCACATGCAGCTGGCTGGAGCTGTAGCTCTGCTGACGTGGTCATGCTTGTAAATGTATGGATTTATGAACTTCTTATGTTTTCCACGTAGTGTTTATCTGCCTTACTAAAGGATTAGGCAGTTATGCTCTCTTACTGTTTTTAGAAACCTTTTTTTTTTAATGGCTACAGAGTTATTTCCTGAAGCATTGATGCCTTGATCAATCTGATCACATCCCACTGTTGCTGCCCACTGGAATGACCTGAAGCAGGTACAGCCAGCTTGCTGCAGTTACTGGGTGAGGAGATGTGTTAGAGAGAGGGAGGACTGAACGGACAGGAAAAAGGGCGTTTCTGAAGGCTACGAATAGAAAGCTTCACGTGGGAGAGCACGATGCCAAGTCAGGACAGTATTTCTTGAATCTCTAGCAAGAGAGAGCGTAATGATAAACTGAATTATGCTCTTATTTTTATGCCTTGTATAGGCTGAAGTCTGAATTGCTTCTTCCGAACTTTGAACTTGTGATTTGTAGAAGTCTGGGGACTTTCGAACCTGGTATCTGGATAGTAAATGATTTCCTTCAGTGAAGATTTTACATATTTGTAATTTTTAACTTTACTTGGCAATTCCCCTGTTATTAGGGCATAATTGTAGTTTTTCACTATGGTTTATGCTTCCCAGGTTTATTGGAGTACAGGAAACATGGGGGATATAATGACGTAAAATGACATGAAAATAAATGTAAATAAATGAGGTTTAGTTTAAGATTTGCCTGGGACACCGGGCGGATAGCCAAAATGAGTTAAGCAATGGGATTCTTCACGTGAGTATCGGGGGAAGAAGCTGTGGGGGTTACGACTGTTTTCTGTGGCCGATGGTTATTTGCTGAGGCTTTAACAGTGGCTTAGTAGGTTTTGTGATCCTCTGAGCTGCAACGGGTAGGGACTCTCAATCCAGGTATCGTCAGACTGACTGAAAAAGTCTTCGTTTCTAAACGGGTCTTGCTGAGATATTATGTAGCCTTAGTGCAAATAAGCTATCTGTTAGCACCCTTTAGAAAGTAAAACTGTAAATGGAAACACCGACACGGTTATAGTGTGATCTTTCTGCTGCTCTTTGGCTTGCAAAACATACAACATACGACCTGTTAAAGTTCCCAACGTGGAGGCAGTTCTCGAAACTGGAATATCCTAGTTCAGTCTTTGTGATTTTTGTTGTAGTTCTTATTGCTGGGGAAATAAAAATCTCGTTTTTGCAGCCCTCAGGCTCTCTGGATATGGGTGGAAAAGCTGTGCGGGGCTTTTCGGTGCCAGAGGAACAGCAGCTGTGAAGGAGGGAGACGGATGCCTCGACCACGCTGCTCTTTCTTCTGTGCCACACTGGGATTCTGTTCACCTTGCAATGAATGATCCATCTTTGTTAGGTCAGACAGGCCGGCAAAGCTTGTGTCAAAAGGGCCTTTTCAATTTGTTATCCTAGCAGCTGGTTCCCTTCCATTGCCTTTGCTTACTGTACATCTGGAAGAAGCCTTCTTGCAGCTGGAAGCCATTTCATGTCTAAACCGCATCCCCTGTCCATAGCAAAATACACTTTTGACAGCAGATGTCAAGCAAACCTTTAATGGGTTATTAATTAAAAAAAAAAAAGGAATAAAAATTAATCAATACAAAATTTGACACGGGATTTGTTTTCGTCTTTTACCACTTGTATCTGGAACTTTGCTGTTACTTAGAATTTTTAGTAGAATCTGACATGTTCAGAAGTGTAGGAGGCATTCTTATTTTGTATAATACTTTAAATAATATCTAAAGTTTTATAAAGTCATTAAATATTATGATTATAAAACAGCACAGGTAGCTTAAAATCAAAATTGAAAAGAGTAGTACTACTGAAGACAAAGCGAAACTCTTCTGTGGCCAGAATTTTCCCTTGGTGTCTGCTCTGGTCTTTTAATTCCTTATTCAGGCAGTGAAGTAGAAGGGGACTGTTTTCAAAATTGCTGATGATCTTGATGTCCACTGGAGCTCGTGCTAATAAAATGACATCATTTTTATTGATGTGCTGAACTCGAAGTGTTTGTCTCCAGTATTTTTTGGCGTGCAGGAGCGACAGTAAGGCTTACCCTTGGGCTGCGAAATACTTAGAACACCACTAGAAATAGTAGCCCTAAATACCCTTTGTGTGGTAAACTGAAAAATACTTTCATTATAAATGTATTTAGTATAGTGAAGACTAGCCTTAAGATTTAAAAAAGCGTTCATTTTTAAACGTATTCCAAAAAGATTTTTTCCATAAAGGGCAGTAATTTTCATCTTCCACGCTCTTCTCTGCTAGAAATACAACCCCTTTTTTTCTTGATCATTTCAAAACGTCAGGTTCCTAATAAATGTAAAGTTAGAAAGAAGAAGTACATTAAAAACAAAGGAAGAATAAAATGCAGTCATTCATCTGTTGAGCAGGTTGGTTTTTCGGTAACTTCTCGTCGCCTGATTTCATCCCTAGACAAATTGAAATTCTCCGTGCGGTGTCCTTGAAAGGAATCTCATCCTGGCCGTGTCGGTGCGGGCTCCAGGCGCTGTGTGTTTGGTCAACAAGCAACAGTGGGTGGTCAGGCTGGAGCACAGGACAGGGGCCCGCTGTGCACAGGAAAAAATGTTCAAAGGTGTTTAAGGGAGGTAAGGAAGTCTGCCGCCCTTCAGAGAGCCCGGGGGCTGTAGCTCAGCCTTCCCGCGCTACTGTAGCCTGTGAGAAAATTCACTGTAAGATGCATAACGGAGGAAAGAATACAGCTGCTTTTAAAGACATCATTGACTGGTTTGCAGATGGTGGAAAAATCCATTTTAGGCAAACTTCACGTTCGTTGTCCTTTTCACCGAGGCTGCAGCGTGCTGCGTGCAGGCAGCGTCGCAAAACACGGGGTCAGGGTGTGGACGGGAGCCGTAGGTGCTGTGGGCACAGGAGCACCCTGCAGCAAACTGAGAAAACCTGCAACTGGGGGTCGGCACGGGTGACCCTTGATTTACAGAAAGTGAAAGCACAAACCAAATAAATGAGCTCAAAAAGCATTGCGCTTTTTTTTTTTTTAGATCCTCATTTTGGTGGATCTTACTGCACTAGAACAGATCTGAAAAAAGCTGCTGAGCTATTTATATTTCACACAGTAGCTGAGTGTTTTCATTCCGTTCTACCTACCTTCAAAATATCTGGGCACAAAAAGTTGAAACCCCGAAAAATCCTTTTTAAAAAAAAAATCTGAAGCAGTGTTAAGATCCTTAGAACTTCTTACTTGATCTTCTCGTGATTTTTACAGTTGTAAATGTAATGAAGCTTTAATTATACTTCTGGTTCGTCATGACTGTTTGATAGAAGAAGAGAAGGTAGTACATTTATTTTTCCTGTGTTACCTTGGTTAAATACACACTTGGCACTGGCAGCACTGGCAGATATACTCCATGTAGATGCTGTATTTTTAAAAAAAATACTTCTCTAACTTCAAAAATGCAGTATATTAAAAAAAAAAAAAGATGATCTGCTAAGAAAGTTTATTTCATGCTGTTTATACAACATCTTAAAACCTGTTAGCACAGTAAAAAGTTAATTTCTTGAAACTTTAGATTGTTGCTCTTCTATATTCAGGATCGAGGAATGTAGAAATAGTACACAAATTGAATAATGAATAGCCAGTAAATTATTATTTGGGTAGTTTATTTAGGTTTGTAAATATTATTGTCTACAGTCTGTACTAATATTAATTCATTGTATTACATTATGCTGCTAAATTTAAGCTGCTGGCTCCAGAGAGGGAACGAGTTGGGATGGGAAAAAAATTGTTTGTAAGTTAGCTCTCACTTTTTTTGCAAGATTTATGTGTTAGTGAGCAGTCTTCAAGCGCTATCTTCCGGCAGGGCGAAAGCAAGATCAGCTTTGCTAATGCAGTCCAGATGTTTATTAGTCCTGAGGGTATATGAGCTGTCGTAGTTCCCTGCTGCTGTGTTATACTTGCTTGTAATGCTAGACAACCAATTAAGAAATTAGTTCATGTTAAACTTTCTTTTCCTGGCACGGCTGCAAACTGATGATGTGGTTTTTCTGGTGGAACAAGAGAGTATTCTTTACGTGCTTTCTGTTACTGGTGAATATCTAAACCATTTGGGCAGCGTGGGCTTAGGGTATCAGCAGCAACACAGACCTTTCAGGTTGCTGGCTACCTCAGGCAAATGGTTTTAATTGAACTAATTCGCATTAAGATGCTTTGGTAAGTGTGTCTGTTTTTGTTAATTCTGAGGTTTAGTTGGCACTGTCATTTTTTGAGACCGTCTGTTTCCAAGAAGTTCCTCATGTTAACAAGGTGTGTGAAAGGTGAGGACCAAAATTCTATGCAGAGACATCAGAGAGGGACGTTTTGGTGTATCATGGCTTTTTCCAGTTCTGTTTTTTTGTGAAAGTAGCGTTGCTGCACTCTTGAGGTTTTTTAGTGTATGTTTTAACCAGCATTGTCTGTGACAGTTCTGGTTTGTCCTTCTTGGCATACCTTTTTTTTCTTTTTTTTTCCCCAGAGAAGACGCAGATATGCTGAATCTGAGTCAAATTCTTACAGAAGCCCAAGAGCTCTGTGCGACACTTAAAATTTGTCAGGGTCTTCTGTACAATTTCATTTTTATTCTTGATAGAATCTCTATAAGATATTGAATGCAAGCTTTTTTGATCTGGAGAGAAATCAATTTGTTTTGGTTTTACTTCATTCTGCGAAGTTGCTGGAATGCTTTCATGGAAGTTAATTATTGCAAATTTACAACATTGAAGATGTGTTGTAGAAGTCGTAGGTCTTTAAATTACAAATATGCTGTATGGGTAGTTGTGTAGTACATGTGCATAATTAACTGTTTGCACTTGCAGCATACATGTCTACTTAAAAAACTTCTGAAAGCTGTAGTTTTTTGCTGTCTCATTACTTGATATTTTTAGTTCGTTCAGAAGGAAAAGTCAGTTCCCAAATTCTTGTTCAAACTCACTGTAGACCTTGTCTGTGGTGATGGTGGATAATACACTTAAATCACTGCAGCGGATTCCAGGTTGCTGAAAACTTCCCAGTTTTAAAGGTGTCATAAAGATGAGTCGTTTTTAAAAAACGGTGTAGGAGTTCATTAAGTGCACAGAATCATAATACAGACTTATCATAATACAGATGAAAGATAGCACGGGTGGGTTCACCAAGTCAGTCAGTGCTGCGTGTCCGTCACGGCTGCGAATGACGTAGCAAACTGGAGCTGGCTACTTAGGTTCTTACACTGTGAGCAGTCGTAGGATGAGTGGAGGAGCCAGCAGTTCGCTCACTAAGGACAGTGCCACAGTGAAAGGCCACAGGAGATCTCTTTAAAAGCTGTTAAAGAATTAATGGCAGAAAGAATTTCTTTCAAAAGTAACTAAAATCCAATACTGTCACCTATTGGAAGTTTGTGGTAACTTTCACAGTACTTAATTTTGCTGTTGAAGCCCCAGCTGTTGACTAGGTATGTCTTTACTGCTGCGCTGGTCTGACAGCAGCATAAATTTAGAATAAATATTGCTCAAATCCTTTTCACTTTCTGTTACTCTTGGATCTGAGCATTGCAGCGTTACAGCTGGTGGTCTTACTGTGTGGCCTTCCTGTTACTTTAAGTGAATGTAGGTATGGATGGAAAAGATCAAGAGATATAAACTCAAATGCGGAGATTCTCACTGCAAAATTCAACATGAATTACAAAGAGAGATTTCATCTTAATACAAGAAGGAAATTTTTTACTGTGGGAACAGTCAGTCACTGGAGTAACCTCCCCAGGACAAGGGGCAATGGGCACAAAGTGAAGCAGAGGAAGCTCCAGCTGAACCCGAGGAAGAACTTCTTCCCTCTGAGGGTGACGGAGCCCTGGCCCAGGCTGCCCAGGGAGGCTGTGGAGTCT
>Ga0065711_1035894_pt1 | contig 21687 bp, 7 predicted proteins | sample Hoacrofraction12_FD_59098 | JGI IMG/M metagenome (GOLD analysis project Ga0065711, IMG submission 59098) | Hoatzin crop microbial communities from Cojedes, Venezuela - Epithelial fraction 12 v2 (version 2) | ecosystem: Host-associated > Birds > Digestive system > Esophagus > Crop | place... | reverse complement strand
CAAAAAAAAAAAAAAAAAGATGACAGTAGGAATTAAAGACTTCTTTTTCAAGCAGGTTTAGAATGTACCTGGGAAATTGCTGCATTATGCTCAGCTGAGTGTAAATAAAGGCTGCAGAGTGGCAGACGCTTAAAGTAATTCATATGACATCTGAAATTGCTCATTAATTGCTGTCTCGGGGGATACAGGTCTTTTATGGCAGGAATCTCTTCAGCAGATGGGAAAAGAGGAGGAGTAACGCAGTTACTGTACTGGGCAAGATGCAGTTGTTCATTTTAATTCTTTTACTCCTTTGTTGTATTTTTATAGCAGGAAGGTTTCCTTCAGACATGGAGGTACTTCGCAGCAAGTTGCATGCTTGAAGCAACTTCCAAGGGTAGCACAGAGAACAGTTGTCCTGAGAAGGTGTTCTGGCTCAGAGAAGTCTGGTTTTTGGGTTTTGTTTTGGTTTTCAACTGTTATTGTTCTTTCATGTCTCTATTTAGGATCTGTTGGCCTCAAAATGTTGTCTGGCTGGGCTTGTAAACTGTTGGCTTCTGCAGACACCAGAAAACTCTCTGTTTGCTTTGATCAAGAGAGACTGATTATTTCTTTGATATCCCTGTGGTTCCTCGGGTGGTAGTTGTATACCACCTACAACAAAGTCAACGTTCAGCTTCTCTTCACACAGAGGACTACTCACCAGTAGATGCAAGCTGTACTTCTGTTCCTTTATTAGCAAATGGCTGAGAGAAAACCAAAATAGCCGGGAAATGCTGAGCTGCACAGTGGTTGGCGTAGAGGTCCTGTGATGTCACCTTAACTGCTTTAGCTTTCAGGACAGATGGATTGGGCTGGAGGCTAATGGGATTGGGTCTCCCTGTATGTTTACACTGTCCCTATTATGATGTATCTTCTTTAAGATAAGATCTTCTTTAAACCTACGAGGCAAGGGGAGAGGGGAGGCAAGCACTGTATATAGCATCTGTAACGTTTAATTATATGAGACAGGGATTTTCCAATATGCCTTGCAACACAAAGACCATTTCAATATCAGCATCACAGTATTTATTTTCTAAATCACAACACCCACACATTTCCTTAGCCAAGTAGAAGTTTTCCTTCTATGGCTGCATATCTAAAATTAGCCTGAAGGTCAAATCTGAATAGAAATACCCTTGCCACTGAACGTGCTGGGAACGATGGGTGCAATGGGCTCAATTTTCCCATCGAAAACCTTCATTTATTTTTTTAAATAACAGTTGCTTTTACAATTAAAGAGCTTGGAGAAAGGCAAAATGAGGCCTGCTGTATAAAATTATCATCAATATTCTGCTTTCACTGCAAGGCTATTTTTATAGCCGACTATTTTAAATGTAACAGGATGGATATAGTGAAGCCATAGTATAAAAGATGCAGCAAAAGGCATCAGAATAGCTGAGCTGAGCCCTGGCATGCAAAAGAAAGGCCTTAAAATTTGGAAGATGTTTGTGTATGAAAGCTATATACAATGAAGAATTCTAAGTTAAGAAATGCATTGCTGAGAAGAAATGAATAGTTTAGGTCTAAAAATAGTTGCTTAACCTGCAGTTGTGTTATGTGAGTACTATGCAGCCTATACTGCACAAACGCGAAAGCATTGCCTTGCAAGAAGTGCATTTATCAGCCACAGTGTTTTATTGAGTGCTTTAATAATACAAGTGTACATCAACTGATCCACAGTCAAAAGTGGCAGGTCCCTAAGAAATTTACAAGCACTTTTTTTTTTTTAAGTAAATCAAAATACATATTAATTTGTTCAACGCAATAGCCTTTTGTGTGGGAAACAGAAGGCTAGTGATAAACACAGTCTTAGTAATGCACAGTGATTCTTGATTTTAAGCTTTTATACAAAACTTGTTCCCAGTAGCATGCACCCACCATTAAAGACCTCAGTACAAAAAAGTAACCCTAAACACTACATTTAAGTAGAAACGAGATATAATTCTGAATTTGCTTGTTTTCCCAAAAACCACATGAAAGAAGAAAACCCCACACATTAATACAAAGCTTTGTGACAAAGCTCTATACTATTACAGATCCAACATTCTTTGCACTGATAACCAAAATTCCCTGTCTACATTTGAGGGGAACAACTTTCAAGTTAACAGAACAAAAAAAACCTCAAACAAATAAAAATAAAACCAAAAAGAAAGTAAGGACAACCTTTTGTCACAAAATGGTTCAAAATTTAATAAAAAATAAGAATGAAGGGAAGGGCTATTGATGCACTTAGTGAATGTGCTTGCACAGGTCCAGCAAATCCTAGAGCAGGTTCCTATGTGGCATATCGCTTGGTCCACTGTCTGGCCATTCTGTCGTGCTCTGCTCTGTTGGTCATATACTGAGTGGCAATGCTTCCAACCAGGGGGTCAGCTGAAAAGGAAGCACAAACTGTGAAAAAACTCGTCAGCCTTGGAAGGATGAAAAAGCTATTCGTGGATCCAGATTCATTCAGTTCTCTTAGGTTTAAGTGTAAGAAGAAGGTGGCTACATATACGAGTCCCATTTTGAAAGCACGCATGCATACAGGAAGAAAGGAAGAAGGCTGGGAGGAGTTGGCTGGCAATTAGCTGTACATTTCTGGTGAACATCTAACTAAAACCATTTTCTAAAATTCTGCCTCACAAACAAATATTCGAATAATTTGATTTTGAGCTAAAAGTCGCTTTCAGGTGATAAGAATAAACACACTATGCCATGTATTTATGGTATTAGACTTCCACAGATATGTATGCTATCATCCAAGAAGAGGATGGGCTCTAATTCTATTAGCTGGTTAAATGTTTTTTGAATACTTTTAGTTTTGAAGCATAAAGAAAGATCAGGAATTAGGACAGTAAGTACTATTTTCAAAGCAGCAAAAGTTAATTCCAAACTTTGGGAAGTGGTATTTAATTTACAGGATCTTTCTCAGCATTTATATGGCCAAAATGCTGCATGATTTGGTCTTCTCAAGCTATTTCTGTATTTCCAAAATGAAGAAACAACCTGAATTTAAAAAAACAACCTATTTTTACATTCATAAAAACCATTCATTAAAATAACCTATTTTTACATTCATCTGGATCTCTAAATTACTTCACAAATAATTAAACAAAAACAAACAGCCCTCTGCGGAAAATAAATCAAGACAAGACTTTCCCAGAAGTGACTGTATGTCATCAACATTTTTCTCTTCTCAGTTTAAGCCAGACAAGATGTATAGAGATTTTCCCTTTTTTGGGGGGACCCATACTCTTGATATGTCTCCTGCAACAGTAAATTTCCTGAGATTGCACCACCACACCGTGCAAGTTCAGAAGCGCTGATACCATATTTTCTCCTGACTTAGGACAGATGAACATGACTTCTTATTAAAGCCAGTTAATAATCAGCTTTGTAGTAGACTGACTTTATAGTATCATTGAACAATACGAATCTCAGCTTCCCCAGTACAGTCATAATCTGAGTGTGGCACTGAAATTCCTGGGGCTGGATGCCAGGCCTTCCACAAAGAAGAGTAAATTTGGGCTTTATTGTTACTTTGATGATGACAAGAGTTTATGATAGGATAAATATGTTGGTTTACCCAAAAATCAACTGGCTTACTGCCAACAACGCCAAATATTACTGAATAATATCTAATGAAAAAACCTTTTGCTGCTCTCAGGAAGAGCCCATGACTTGAATCTCAAGTTGGCACCTAATAAATTAGTAAGGCAAGTTCTCACTGTGACTATGGCGTACTAAGTCCCTGCAGTCTCAGTCCTGCAAACACTTACTGCATATACTTACCTTTAACATCTTAACGTATCCAGAGGAGGTCACCGAGACCTGGGCTTTGCTATTTTTACATGCATGAGTGTCAAAGCAGCACATCTGATCTAAGATCCATATAAAAAGTTTCAGACTAGAAAGTATATCAGCTTTAAATCCTCAGCCAAGGAGAAGAACTATGCAGGGGATTACAAGAAGGATTTTGTTCTGTGCAAATATGAGGCTAGCAGTCTATGGATGTTTAAGGAATGCAAAGTTGTTCATGGCTGGAATGAGGTTTGAGAAGGTAAATGGGGAATTTGAGCAATGGGAGAGGGCAAAATTTCTCACAGCAAAAAATTTAGGGAGTAGCCACAGGGAAACCTTGCCATAGTGTAACGTAGCTCAGGGATAAGCCTGACAGCACTGCTGCGAATTCCCACACCCTTCTTGGACGCGACACCACCATGCAAAGAAATACGTTCACAGACCCATGGAGAAATGGAGACTAAGGGTTGAACTTGAAAGGAATCCTTGGAGCAAAATTCGATGAATGTCCCAGTTTTCATGCTCTTGGGCAAGGTATGTTTTGGCCTCTGAGGCATGTGGCTGTGATGGATTGCAAGAGCATCACAGCACTATCATCTGGAACGCGGCAAGTGCTTAATGAGGTTTAGTGCATATTTAAAGTGCTGCTGCTAAGACCTTTATAAAACCTTGTGTGAGTCAGTGAAAAGTGATATGCTGTACTAAAGGTTTACCCAGTTCAAATCTGAAAGTCTTTCATGTGTGGGATGAACATTTCTGTTAAAGTGTGCCTTTCACGTTGAGAGCTGTAAAGCAATTTCCTTGCTAAACTGAGAGGGTACTGAGGATGATAGATTACAAAGTTTGGTTTCCCAGTGCGGTTTTCCATCTGTATCTCCTTTTGGGAGCAAGGAAGTATTCCAACAACATACACCTCTGGAAGGATTTGGAAGGTACGTGCTCTTTCTCTCACCTACTCCCAGCATGGGAGGGTGTCTGCTTTCTTTTGGGGTGGGGGAAACAGTGAGAGGAGTTCTTGACAAGAAAGTGGGGAAATCTATTGAAGGCCAGTAAGGTAGGGAACTGGGCTGCGTATCCATATGCTCAAGCCTTTGTCTTTGCTGTGTTTTGCTTGGCCGCTGGGGAAAGAGTGGAGGTGATGGTCTGTGAGATGTCTGAGGTCTACATAGCTTTTGTTGGAGGTGTGTAAATTCCCACTGAGAGAGTGACCTGCGAATCAACAATCATCTCGGGGTGCTTACCGCAAGTCTGTGCCTCCTTCCATCTGCGCAAAGCAGGACTGCTGAAACAAAGAGAGGTCCTTGCCTGCCATCGCACGAGCAGGACCAGCTGTGCCCACAGCCAGCTGCCGAGCGGACGCTACTAGAAGGTGCTCTCGGTAATAACAGTAATAACATTGTTCTTTGCAATTTGGCAGTTTGGCTACACATTTTATTGGTTATAAATATATTGAATAATAAAGCAAACCCACAGTTTGGCAAAGCCACTTGCTCATTTGAGCACCCAAACTGAAGAAACTGAGAAACAGTTATTGCCAGAGAGGCCTGGCTATTTCACACCCCTGTCAGAAGGTCTGGAGATGTGCTGTCATTATACGTCATTATTTACAGGGACTTTAATAAGGACACTTCAACAGGTGTTTGAAGAGCTGGCTTGTTTTAGCAGTTCCTGTGAAGCTGTAAAACCATCAGGAGGGACAACAGCTTTGCTTGGGCAGCCAGGACAGGTGGTGAGGAGGGAGATCCTCACTCCAGCTCAGAGCCACCCAGCCAGCGGCAGACGGGCCAGCTCGACGCGGCACGCCGCATTTGCACTGGTGGACATAATGGCGGTGTGGGAACTCCAGAAATGCAAATGATCTCTTTCTGCACCTGCATGAAGCCAGGCAGCTTCAGGCCCAAGCCACATTGTCCCAGGTGGACGAGGGAGCCGGCCAGCGGGCCCAGGGAGACAGATCTCTCAACACTTAATGAGTTGTGAATCACCACTGCTGTGCAGTTCACAAAATGGAGACTGAGAGATAAATTGAAGCATCTTAACTAAAACGATTAGAAGATCTAATTCCCAACACGCATGAGCCTTGGATATAGTGTCCAAGTCCTACACAATACCAAATAGGAGGAAGAAACAATAGTTCCCATTTACTCCCTAAAGTAAGTAGCATATGGCTGAGCACCACCTGGTTCTCAGCCCGGCTGCACTATTTAAGGAGTATTGTGAAATCTCCATTAGTAGGGCCAAATATGTATTTATAAAACAACTGCTGTGTAAACTGTCTAATTAAGAGATAAAAAGGAATACGGGATCTCAAAACTCATAACAGTACATTTCCCATGTTTCCATTTCTCATTACCATGAAACTGTTTCTTATTTTCCATTTGTATATATCTGTGGTTTTATGCTCAATGTCAGAAATTTGTTTCCGTAACTAGCAAACCACTCTAGCTTTTTCTTTTATTTTTTGTTTTAGAAGTAGCATGATCCATCAGTGAATCAGGGTTGATTTCAGAAATTCACTCCAAATGGGACTGTGTCCAAACAACAACGAAAACCAGGGAATCCAAATATAAAGCTATGCCAGAAATGTGTTATCAGAGCAGCCTAGTGAAAGAAATGAAAATAAAACCACAATAAATTAATAACAGTAACAGCAAAACTCTGCAAGCCCTGGCCTGCCAGGAGGTGCGTACTTTGGGACCTCTTGGATCACCAGATGCACGGCCTGGCTTGAGAGTCACAGGTACCCCATCCCTCAGGGTGCCAGCGGATGGAAAAGCCGCGACGAGGCAGAGCCATCATGTCCTGCACTTGGCAGCACCAAAACCCGGGAGCAGCGTTGTGGGTGGTGCTGGGTGCGATAGCCGCGCGTGGGGAGTGCAGGCAGTTGTGCCATGGTGCACACTGTCAACTCACCGGAGAAGCCACGGCAGCTCTGTTGACCTGGAAATATTTAAGGTCTCATAATTTACCGTTCCTTCTAGTCCCTGACTCTCACTTCTAGAATTTCGCCCTAGGATGCCTCTACAACCTTTAGCTTTTTAAAGAAAATTTTGAAGAAAAATTTTTATCCAATACTCTGATTAGTTCCATGTAAAATTGGAATACACCAGGAGTTACAGCATTGCATCTCTTGCTAGAGTACAGCGCAAGAGTAATGAAAATGTATTTAAAAAGCACCAAATTAAACAAGCATGGACAGAAGCTAAGGTTCAGTGATGTAGCTTACATGGAAAATGTCAATCAAGAGAACTAAAGTATGAAGAAAAGCTTCTGGATGACTTATAGGAAGACTACAGCTGGCTGCTAAACTCCCCCTCACCTCACCATACGTAATCCTCATGTATCAGAATTCATCAAATGACTTTGTATTTAAATGTAGTTTTGAAAGCTGGGCGAGCTGGAGCTTGTTCCTAGCTTAAAAAGGTTGGATGCTCTGCTCTACAATGTCTTGTCATCTTCTTTTGCAGCCACTTAACAGGACTGTATAAGGAAGAACATTTGTGTCTCATGTCTGTTGTAAGGCTAATCAAATTTACAGCCCAATTCTAGGAAGTTAATGCTATTGGGGATTTGGATGAGCTGAGGTTTGGTGATTACAAAATTTCAGCTGTGTTTAATGCTAGTTATACTGCTTTATCATTCAGAAGACAGACCATAATTCTTCTTTAAAACTACTTTCCCCCCAAATAAAGGAAAATATATTGCTATACTGTATTTTTCTCCGCTTGTATTTTTACAGCTATTTCTATGTCAGCAAATAGCAATTTCAGAGCAGAATTCATCTCCTGGGCTTTTCAATGCTCTTTTAAAAATACAGCAAACATACTCTAGTGAAATAAAAAATGGAGATGGTGTATTTAACAGCTTGATTTCAATGTGCCTTCTCCATCAGACACATGATATGCAATGAAATTCCAATTGGTAGTGCCAACATGGTTAAAGAGACACATATTTAGACTTAAAATGTACATTATGGGTGGTTGTATGCATAATATATATATTTTTTATGAGCATTTATAAAGTAGAATTATATTTCTATTGCAGTATTTTACAGTTTTAATAGAGAACAGCTGATGGAGCCAGTTATTACACCATCACAAGTGGGTTCTCAGAAAGGTTTCTGGAGAACCTTAAAAACTAAAAAAAACCCATAGTCCTATAAAAATCTCACAGTTTCTTCAGCCAAATATTTACAATGTACTTTTTTTTAATTTTATTTTGGTCCAGGTTTAGATTCAGCAATGTATCAGGGGGAATTTGGAAGAGCTGGCCTCCAGCTGAAGAAGTAGAATTAAACTAGAAGAATTTCCAAAGGTTAGATGCAACTTGAAAGGTTTTATTCTGACTCCTGAGCTATAAACGACTCCTTTCTCATAGCTGTGAGAGGCATACCATTGAGAAGCTCTGCGGAACTACCTATTCTGAAACATCAGTCACCAAAAATTAAATCTGCTTTCCTTTCCTTGGACAGGCTGTGTGAAATGCAGAAGGAAACAAGCAAGTAATTTTTTATTTATTTGGACTTCAGTTACACCTTTAGAAGAGTTTTTGTTTTACGTTATGCAAATTTTTTTCTTTAGGCCAGCCACTCATTCCAAATATTCTGCTGCATTGTTTTTTCGAATAAAAAATTGGTAGTGCTTGGGTTTTTTGAGCTTTCTTTTTTAGGAAAAGTCCAGGTGTTCTTTATGTTGTCTGTAGGATAACTGCCCTGCAGTCATCTTTATACAGCAGCACAGGCAAGATTGGTTACCCTGAAATCAAACCTCCCCAAAATAAAAGTTCATATTTTCAGTAACTGCAATTTGTTTGGTGATTTCAGTGCAAATAGCAGTGCAGGACGGTATATACTTCTATATTGGCTTGTAGTGAAAACCAAGTTTTCTGAATCCAATTTTTGTGTTTTTTAATATTGTACCAACCTTTAAGAAACAGGTCTCTCAAGGCACACTGAAAAAAAAATTCAGATTGTGGGGAAAAAGCAGAAACTAATACTTCACTGAAATACTAGTTTTCTTAACAGCAAATGCCGACAGCTTAATGCACACCAAAAACATCCTTAAACTTAATTTCAACAAATTATTTTGTTTCTAATTATATTTTATTATGTTGTTTTCAGTGGCATCTGGGCTAGTGTTACAAGAAGACTGGTGAGCGAAAACTGCAGACAAAAGCAGTGTCAGACACGGTATACCAAATGTGTCATAGAACAACTTCATACTCTGAGAGGAAGGGATTAAGAGAAGATGAATTGTTTGTGAATAATTGTATTTATAGTGTCACTTTGCCACAGGAAGGTTCCATAGTTTGCCATGTGTCACCTGTTTCCAACTTAATGAACTCCTAGAAGACCATGCCAAGGATACTGTGAGTCTTGATGTGGAAAATGAGGTATGTGAAATGCATCACAGTATCCTTCAGTGATCTTGCAGCAGCAGTGGTGCTCTGTTTTGCTATCATCAATAATCATGCGCAGACTAAGTAATTCTTTGGAGGCAGAGGCAGGTGAAGTGGCATACTGAATTACCCTACTAACCTTTCACCTTTGAAAAGAGTACTCATAATCAGGGCACAAGTGAAAACGAGCGCAGCGCAGCACTAATCCCTGTTTGTGCGGCAATAAAACTAGCCTCGCGGCTGGAAGTCTGCTCAACACACGCGTACGAACTGGAACAACAGCGTGATTCAAGACAGAACAAAGGGCAGTAGCAGGGCTCTGAATTGCTTTACACGCCCTACAAGATGAACTACAATTTATTTCTGACTTTCGTAAAATCACCGTTCCAACTATCCACACAGAATGTAGTTATCCATCTACGAGACGCTTTGGAAACTGTACAGAAGAATGACAAAGTGATCAATAAACACTGTACAAAAAAAAAAGGATAACAAGTAAAATAAATTGCTTCAGTAAAGAAAAAAGGTAATCCTTAGAGGAGCAAGGCAGAAATTCTAGAAAAGTCTAATGTTTATTAGGAAAGAAGTCAGTGAAATTAATATCCATTTTAGCAATGACAGTTTACAGCAGAACTCCTATGATATGGAGTACCATGAACTCTCCTGAACTTGTTTCAGGAACTAGTTTTGCAGATTTGGTTGGTCACATCTTAATACTCAACAGAAAAAATTCTAATATATATAGGCTATACCAGTATGCTAAAGCATTAAAATATGCCTGCTGAAATTACCTGAGAGCTCATGTACCTCATTAGGCTGGCTACTATGGTTGACCTGCATCAGAGGAAGTGGACAACCATATGACCTTCAAGTGTTGTTCCCACCAAAGTAAAATAACAAGGGATGCAGTAAGATACCCTTTGACATAGCATTCTTAGACACAAGGTGATCAGGTGTGTTGGAGTCAGAAGAAACAAAGGCTGACTTTGTTATTTCACTTCTCATTTTCAGGTAAAACCCAGGGCTGTCTTTCCAGGTACAGCATGGGAAATAAGGAAATACAGAATACATGCATAGGAACTTGAGATACAATCTCTGGAAACAGATCTGAATGTTTACACTACCCAAAAGTGCATCTGGACAACTAAGTGAAAACTGTGATAGATACTATAGCTTGGAGACTGTGTGGTTTTAAAGCCGATAGCTTGCCTACATTTTTTGTCCCTGCATAGGAAAGCTGACCTAGTGGTCATTGTGCTAATGCAGGGCTAAAGGAGACTTACAGTTTTGCACCAGGCTACCTATGAAATTGTGTTCACCAGCACACCCCATAGTCCTGGTCACTCAATCATCCAGCCCTCGGCCACCTCTCCAGATATACACTTAAAGTCTTTTTCCTAGGAGAAATCAGAGCAGGTGCAGGAGGAGAAAGGGAGGGTGAGATCAAGCATGGAAGACCTTGAGGTCTTGTTCTGTTGTACAGCCAAGGAGTATCCAGGGTGCACGTCTGGGCAGGTATGCAGGGAAGTGGTCATGCCATACTGCTCACAAGAGGTGAAACTCGGGAGTGCTTCTTGGTCTTCAGGGTTTGTGAGTAGTCATGACGACTCCTAGAAAGTTAAGTGGTCTTACAGTGGTGCCTTAGTTTCCCATCTGTAAAACTGGACTAACGCTTCTCCATCACTCAGGGTATTCTGAGAATAAATACTCTAAAAATTGTGAGGTGTCTGGATACTGTGGTAAATGTGGCTGCATAGACATGTATTGCAAAAAGACTGATATCCATGACTTAACTCTAAATTTTGAGTTCTGTAGAATTGTCAGAAACACATTTGACTTCTGTTAGTTTGTACAATGATTGAAGTTACACAAATATTAAGGCACGTGTGAATTGATTCCAATGTCCATACTGTTGTCTGGAGAAAAATGTTACCTATCTTTAAAAATAAAAGAGCTCTGAAAATCCAGTTTAGAAAACATCCATTTACTAAAATAGCCATTTGGATCCATGGAAGGAGAAATTCATTCCTCTCTCTAGACTTGCATTTGATTGCTGTCAGGCTACCTACCACCGATCTGTGTGAAATATGAGGCTGCCTAAGAAAAAGATGTTTGAGAAAATAAGGAGTATTATCTGGCCCAATTTTATTAACATGACTCTTAAAGGAAAGCGTTGGCAGTGATTCATCTCTGTATCTTGCCAAGGGAAATCATTCTTGTTTAAAGAGTGAGGATTTTTTTCAGTCTTCAGTTTTTAGCAGGATTTCTATAAACTTCACTGGCTGACTGGAGTTAGCTGAGGCAATCATGGATCAACGAGGCACAGTGTACTGATCTTGAAGAGTTGTCTTTAATTAAGGAAGAACATACACCTATTGGAAGTGCCAGCATGCTGGAACAATTAAAGTTCTGAAATAACATACTTCACTTTGATGCCTGGATGCATCTCAAAATTAAAAGCACAGATACATTAGCAATGTGTCTGTTCATAATAATGAACTCAATTGAGAAACAGTCATTGTTATTAGAGAAAAATTAATAAAAAGGTGTTAGAAAATAAGAACTTGATATGAAAGACATTACTTGGCACGTGGCTTGATAAAATTTGCAGAAAAAGTTACAGCAATATGCATTTACCTTGTGGAAGATGATTGTGAGCAGATAATAAGGAAATCGCAGCACTTGGATCTCAGAATGCTGTCAAGTAACCAAAATGCTAAGATCCACAATGTAACTGGCACGTGTATGCATAGGGTCATAACTATATTTTCAGAAAAACACTGTAGATGCTTTTTTTTGTCTGAAGATTTACCAAGGGAGGGATAGCTATTCTATAGGAATTCCAGTGTGTTTAGCATTTCTTTCATTTAAAGAAAAAAGAACCATTTTTCTTCTCGATTTGTCTCTTCTCACCTCCCACTAACCAACATCTCTAGGCAAAGGAGTGACCCATGGATCTTACACACCCCGAATAAGCAGTTCAATCCCATAGCAACTGGGTGTAAAGGCATTCCCTGTGATCATGCTTTCTGCAGTGTTAGACATCCTACAATCATATGCACCAAAGGCAGATTACTCTTCAAGAAAACCAGGAGGTCCCATAGGATCCACACTCACCATGTGGGTTCCCCAGGGGCAGGGAGGAGAGGAAGTGTTACTGCATGGTCTGGTCTCTGGTGGCATTTAGACACTGAGAGGAAAACAAGTCCTAAAGGCATCTTCACTTTTAGGAGAAGGCTTTGAACATAAGCATTACCAAAATCTTCTATTTGAACACAGCAGGATAATTTTAGGTCAGATGTAGGAGTCTTCTGAATCCTGCTCTTGAATTTATCCCTCTGTTCCTTTATTGCAATTAATCGTTAGAGTAACTAGAAAAGCCTATGTATGTTATGAATGCTACTTATTTTGATTTAATCTGATTTTCTCCTTCTCGTCCTATCAAATTTTGTTATTAATTAGACGCATTTAAATCCAAAACTGTTATTAGGAATCCCATACAATAGGTCAAAAGAATACTAGAGGCTTTATTTACCAAAGGGGGATCTGGTAAAGAATTTTATCCCTACTAAAGGCCAATAGGACTCTTTTTCTTAGGCCAGGGCCTGAAATCCCTTGGCAAGTTGAACATCCCTTGGAACAGGAATAGGAACTTTGGTGTGTCTTGCATTAACACACCTACTGTTACACCATAACAACTTCAAACATATCCAAGCCTCTCCATTCCCTCTCTATCCTTCCCTTTCTCCCAGGGAACACATGGAAGGAAGTCGCAGGCTCTATCTGGCTCAGATGCGTCTAAGTTTATATCTGCATCAAGAGGCAGTGGAAGGAAAATGCCTGGAAACTAATTTGTTTGGGATTTTTGTCAATATGGCCCAGATGCTCTGTTTGATGGGGCTGGCTTCTTGGGGCTTTTCTGGACTGCAGGCATGGGTTGTTCGAGCCTGGCTGTGTGACCGCATGTTGGGACTGTGCCTCACATTGACATCTGCATCTGTAGTCCATACTACTAGGGAGGAGGCGTCCCAAAATATTACTGCACTACAAATGTAGGAAACAGATGCCATCTCAGAGTATGGGACAGGGACCTCTGGAGTCAGCCTCACTGCTAACGTGTAAGCTTGACAGGTTTCTGACAGTCCAGAGTGGTGAAGTCCAATCCAAAGCAGTGAAGTCCGTTCCCTTGACTGCCGCAGAATTTGCAGCAATACTTTACCAAAAGAGGCATCCAAGGAAGGTGCTCGTACCAATGCACAGTGGCTCAAGAAAGCATGAAAAACAGAGTGCCATCCTGCCCTGAAGTTTGGTACGGGCCAGTTGTGGCAATATTTCTGGAGGCTGATCACTGAGGTGGCGTGAGATGTCATATAAAGGGAGCAGGGTGGTGCAAGCTCTGCCAATGACTGGGGAATCAGCAGGTGAGTGAGAAAATAACCTCATCTTAGTAACCAAATGGAGTATCCAACTCTAAATTAACTTCAAAATGTGAATATAATTAGGCCTAATTATAAACAGGTTCTCACAGGAGTAGAAGGAAAAACAGGTTAAACAAAATAACTAGCATTCATCATGTAGGCAGGTTCAGCTCCTGGATTAGTTGCAATGAAGTAACATGGCAATGCTGAATAAAGATTGAATTTATGGTATTTGCAGCGATAATTTCATATTTAGTAACAGGTAAAATAACTTTATTTGGAAATCCCATCTTTCCTGCGTGAAGGGTCATATTGACTCCATTGTCATGCCCGACAAAATGCTAATCACTTTGCCAAATGATCTCAGGCATTGGCGTAAGAAGTCCTAAGACTGAGCTGTAGAAAAAAGCTATACAAGGCAGAGATGGAAAAGACATGGAAGGCCATAAAGGCATTCCTTCTGCTAGTGTAATGTTGTGTCTTGCAGTAACTTCTACTTTCATGCCACTTTATCAAATCAGTATTATAAAGACCCAAACGATGAGAATTGAGGATTCTAGCCCTTAAGAATTTTCTGAAATCTATTTCATCTTAAAGTTGAAAATGCTCCACTCCATAGAAGGGCCTTTTTTCTAAGCCTTGTACAGATGGAAAATACTACAAACAATTTACTAATCAGAGCTCTACTTCTGTATCCCATATGAATGTAAAATCTTACAGTACAGCCCATCCTTAAATTTGGGACCATTACACCCTATGTTTTGCTATTTAAATAACTGTCTGCTACTCCAGTTAATGCACCTGAACTTAATTTGCTGTGAAAATAGGGATTCTGAAACACACACTGCATATAATTTGGTTTATATGTTGCTTTTGATAGATCTGCACAACTATAGAAAACAAACAACCGTTTCCCTCTCGCCTGCTGAATAATGTAGAAAATTAGCCATGCAAAATAAAAAAGACATGTCTTGCAGTAGTGTAATTCATCTCTGAAGGCAGAATCTGAATGACTCAGGAATACTAATTTCTGAAATCTTACTCAAAAAAAGTGATTTTTAAATGATTTAATAGCTAACATATCCAGGATTATAAATGCTGTTTTTCAGGACGGACTCTACATTCTTGTTGTGAATCTGTTACAGAGCTGAATGTAGCAGGCTTCTTTTCAGGAGTTTAAAGAATGTGGAACAGTGTGATTTCTACACTGAAAAAAGAATAATAGTATTTTAAGAACAGGAAGAAGCAGCCTTAAAAATAGTTGTGCTAATCAGGGTCCTGGAGGTGGTTTGTAGGTAGTTAGAAACACATGGCAAGAAATTTTATAATCTGTCCTTGCCTTCATGTTAAAGAAGGTACAGAGGAAAATAAAAACAAACAAAAAAAACCCCACTTAGTAAAACAGAACAAAGTCTAAATGAAAAATCTAGGGTATAAAAATTCAGTGGGACTGATGCCAGTTTTTTCCAGCTGAGATTTGAGCTATTTGTACTAACTGGGAGTAATGAATATTAGTTTAAATTATTATGAGATTAGAGAATTAACTGTAGGAATACCAGTAAGAGTGATGTCTAAATTTACCGTTTTTCTAGTTTTAATTGCTTTCCTCTTAAATACATACAGTTCTATTAGTGAGAAAATATATCCAGTAGAATTGGTTAAGCCCGCAAGTGTTATATTTACTTCATTCAAAATATTCCAGTGTAATTAAAGACATGTCTGTATTAGCTAACCAAAACCTGCACAAAACAAAGAAAACACATGTAATAACAGTAGATGATTGGAGTGTATTTTGAAAGTAAAAGGCAGTTTACTTTATATCTTGGAATTCATTCAAATTAAGCTAGGATTCTATACTTTATATATGAGAAATAACTAATAGCTTTATTTAAATACTTTACACTGTTAAACATTTAACATTGATGACTTACTTGGGTGTCGGTTCACACAGAGATTTATAATGTGTATGTATTAAATTACCTGTCTTCTCTCTGAGGTAATGGGCACAGGAAACCTCCACTGGTACTATTTTAAATTACACATGTTTATTGGAAGGAAAATGAATTGTAATCTTTTGCATTTGTAGCATCCATCACTTATGCATTTTCTCAAGTACTTTTAATTTAACGATGGTTAAGGTAAAGCTCGTAGAAACCCTGTGTTTCTTGAGCAGAAGTGCACAAACTTTTAATAATCCTGTATTTATATTTACCATATAGCTTTTATAAGCTTCATGTAAAAAAAGATAAACCAAAATGCTAGGTGTATTTTTTTCCAGCCTTAATTGCAGTTTGTAATAAGACTGAATTTTGTCTCTTCTAGAAGCCTCTTCTGAGGAATAATAACAATTAGGAACAGTTAAGTGTTGTGACAAGATTCTTTTCTCTCATGAGTTCCAATTACATCCCTTTACATTTATTTCTTGACACAGATGTACAAAGCCTCTTTAGTGATTTGGATTTGAGTCAATCTCTGATTTAATCAGATACCTTTTAACAAATTGATGGTTGGCTATTATTATGTCTGAAGTTCAATTTTTCTCACCTCGTCTTAAGTAAAAACAAAATAGGAGTAGAAAACTTATTGAAAAGGTCAAGAAATTGTTAGCAGTATGGGCAAACCTTTCCTGTATAGGGAATGGTTGAAATCGAAGCTTATTTTTTCAAAAAAAAAAAAAAAAAAAAGACCAAATATGATGTGACAACTAATTTTGTAAAGAAGATTATAAAAAAAAGTGGTCTTGCTTATCTTTTCCATAGTAAGAAAAGAACACAAACAAAAACCCACCATATTTAGCAAAAGTTAAAAGAAAGTAGATGCTTTGTACACCAAATAGTTAAACACATCCAAGAATATAGTGTAGGAATATTAGAAGGTAATTTAGGAAAATTAAAAAAGAATTAGAAAACACACTAGTCATGACACCACCTAGGTTCCTATTGCAAAGGCTATTACTGCTCATGCTGCAACACATAATCTGATTGTTAGCTGTGGTTAGGAGGGAATTTCCTCTCCAGTATATTACTGTATGAGTAAAGTGCTTTGAGGGATTTTTACACTTTTCACTGAACCACTGAGCAAGGAGCAGTTAAAGGCAACATACCTGACTGAACCGAGTACTACTGGTTTTCTGCTAGAGAATGACTATACTACACCTTCCAGTGATTATTTTTTGTAGTGTTAGAGAGACATCAGATAAAAAAAAGACTATGGTAAGTGTGTGTGTGACTGGTAAATGGAGCTGTAGCTAGTGACTGCTGTATGCCTTGGATACAACAAAATCAGATTGCACATTTTATTTTTAGAAAGTAACCTCTACCGTTCACTTTCTAAATTACATAAACCCACCAATATTCCTGTGTAAATAACTCTATACACTATTCAGAGAAAAAATGATTCAAACAGACTGTATACTTCTGAAACCACAATGGGGGGTTTAAAACTAAATATTTCTAAACAACTTTACTTCTACAGTTGTGGTAATCTTTTTAATGATATATTGTGAGTTTTGAATAGCCTAAATCTAAACACATGAAATGCCTCTATGCTCATGAACAACGCTCTTCTACCCATAAGGTGTTGTCAATGTGCAACTGAAAAGAGCAAAGATTTAGACCAACATAAATAGTAATCCTGATCCAAGCCTCCCCCTCCCGCACACATAATTAGGAGATATTCCAAGACATATTTTCCTGAGAACTACTAAAGGGATGACAGTTCACAAATGTTCTTCCTGCTGTTATAATAATCCCCACAGTCATGGGTTCATGTTGAGGAGACTTAGTCAATTGATAAGAACAAAATCCTGTAACATTTTCATCAGCTCTTTATGGCAAAGCAAATTAATTCTCTTTCAGTGCTTGTCTATGTGTAATTTTTATAATGTGCCGCTGCATTGCTTGCATTCACATGTGTTTAATTTCATGTTCGTAAGTCATGTCCACAGAGTTAAACACATACAGGTGTATGTGTCGGCAAATATTTAAAGACCAGAGGTACAGAAAGCCTCTGCCTGGCAGTGCAGATAGACTCCTGTTGGGGCTGTTGGATGCGTAAATCCCATGGGAAGTACTGAAAACCCTGCCGGCTGTCTGCCAGAATCCTCAGGTTCCTAAATGCCTTTAACATATTGGTACTGTGTGTCCAGCTCACAATATGCGAAACTGTAAGTGATTCACACTATAGATTAACAATTAGTACTGGATACGTACTATAGCATAGATAGTATAGTACATTATCTTTTAAAACGAATGGAAAGAGAAACCACGGATAGACTATCAAGAATTTTTAAATATCAACAAGAGAATGTATGATATGAGCAGTCCAGATATGTACATATTACTTCAATAAATATATAGCAGGTTCTGCAGAACAGGCAGTGGAATATACAGTATTTAAAGACAAATAGGTACTTTTTGGCAAAAAGAACTTTGTTGCAATTGATGGGATCATTTTGCTCATGTGAATGAAGTTGACAGCGACATGTTTTTCCAAAGGCAATCCCACCTCTGACGTTGTCTTTCTGCACTCATTGACAACAGAACAAAACCCATCAGATTTACGCTGCATTTTCCTTTCATGCTCCTTCAGGACAACTTATTACGATGGCCTTTATGTAAAACACCCATCCACTCTGCTCCCCGTCCAGCAGCGCCAAGACAGCAGAGCAACCACACACTACATTTTGTATTTGCTAAGCAAAAGCCTCCAGAATGAGCTCATTTCATTTGGAGGCAACCCAAGGCAAGAGATTTAAAAAGGGACAGGAGGGTTATGTTGCAACTTAGAACAAATCAAAAAACATTACTACATGAATTGATTCCTCGCCGCTCTAACTTTCGTTTACCGTCTCTTACTTCTTGCCATGCTTGAGTGACACGGCACAGAGTATTTTCCTGCTCCAGATACAAAGCGAGCATTTTCCATTGTGTGGCAACAGCCCAGTAACCTGCCCGTTTCCTGACAGAGCACAGCACACAAGCTCAGAAGAAAAGGGAAAACCAGCTCCAAGCTAAAGCATACAAATATTCTCAGACAACAGAGCAATTTCATTGTTTACACGACCCTCTGCTGCTTACAAAAAGGATATATGGCAAAATGAGATTATTTTGCTGTATGTTTGACAGCACTGTGCTGTGACGTTGCACCTCGTAGCCTGGGGGTGCCTGGGAAGAATCAGAGTAGCAGGGTTTAGCCAGCCTCATGAAATTGGACAAATTAAATACTGTTTTGCCAGCTTCTAAGTATTTCAGTAATTTTCCGGAATATTCATCGTATTTGACAAATCTACTCAAGTATGTTCTGGATTATTACAGAAGTATTTATGATTTTCCTGTGCTTTCCATATGTCTTGACAAAAATGTTCTAAAATGAAACACGATTTCCCTACAAATCAGTAGAGAATATATTTTGGAATAGGAAAGACTAGGATTCCTTTTTCATAAACTGAACAAAGCTGTTAAGCTGCTAAATAGGAAGGAAAAATAATCAGATTGGATTCTGGAGAAGTTTTTTGATAGTAGCAAAATGTGCAGATTATGGCTTTAAGGAAAAAAATTACAAGAATGAGGAAAATGAGAAGTGGCTCACTCCTTGAACTTGCTGTCATCCGGAGTTTCTAAATTCACTTCACAACTCGGGGTGAGGGTAAAAGAAGGAATGATAATTGGGAAGTCTAAAAAATTGCAGAAGGAACATCTGACGTGAACTGGCACTGACAGAAAGCAGCCTCTGCTATGGAGAAGCACCAGATGAGGAGAAACATCATACATGCTTCCTGTTAGATCGAGACACGTAGAAGAACAGAGAGAAAAAAAGACACATCCAGTCTGCTGAGCGGTGAGGGCCAGGGACCTGTTCTTCATTACCCGGGGCTGGGTAGCTATTTTGGAGTTCGAACACGGAAGCCAAACAGCAGAGCTGTGACCACAAGTCAGCCAAATCCTCGCTCGGAGCCAAATGCTCCAGTGTGGAACAGATTCGACTTTTACAGCTATGTTACATTTTCCTTTATTAAGCTGCCATACAGCTATGTTACATTTTCCTTTATTAAGTTGCCTTAGGTTTATTTTTAAACTTTTTTTTGGACAGGCTAGTGCTTTCAGATCGCACAGTAATTCTGAAAATAGATCTTCTTTATTGATACAGTGGACATCTATTAGTGTATTAAAATGCATGCTGGTATGGCTGGAGCTTATCGACTGAAAAAACAGAGCTATTCCTGTGGAACCTAACGTGTCGACACATGCTCGCTTTGCAAGTGGCTGTGGCAATTTTGGATGTTAATGCTCCTGCACTGGAGATGATCAGACCAAGGCAGAGTCAGGAGAGTGAAGCGTGTCAGCGGGCGTCATGCTGAAGGCTGGCAGCCTCGTTCCAGCTCCCAGTGGGAGATGGGGTTTCCTGAAAAGGTTCAAACGAATCTACTTCCCTCTGCCTGGGGTGCGCAGAAGACAATTCCACGGGCGGTGCAGGGGGCAGGAGCTCCTGGCAGGGCAGCAATGGACTTCCTTCAGTGGTCTATCTAGATTTACCTGTCAATACCTTATGCAAATTGGTAGAGATTATGGAATTGCTACAAACAAGCATTTGGATGAAGCTTAAACTTCCCAAATACTAACACAAATTCAAAACCTGGAGGTGCTCAAAACTTTCTAAACACCAGGTATATCCACGTTGCACTTGGACGGGTACGCTGGGTCCTCCTGCTTGACGTGCAGGTATGCACCCTGGCCAGAGCGACTCCGGACGGCAAACCTGCCGAGGGACAGGGCAGCGGCTCTGCGAGAGGCCACCAGCTTCCCTCCGAAACCACACACTGCCAGCCAAAAGGGATAAGGGCCGAGAAATTGAGACAGCATGCTAATTCAATTCTTTGCCTCGCATATTGTCCGACCTCAATCTCCCCACCTACTCCTGTTTTGCAAAGGTCCTGGAAAGAGACAGCAGCAATTCTAGGAGCTTTGTAGCAGGGCAAACACTGTTCAGGCTTTTAGGGCTTTTATGCTTATGCTGAAAAGTCACCCTACAAAGTGCTGTTTCAGATCCCGCTGAGGATCAAAGATATGCATTGAATTATGCTATTGAATCCTCTTCTGCAAAGGATGACAGGACTTGGATTTTATACTCTCAGCATTAAGAGTACAGAACCTTATGAACCTTTAGGAAAATAACAAGGGGAAAAAAAAAAAAAGAAAAAGGAAAAAGACTATCATCATAACTGCATCCGAACTCTGAAGTTCCCTAAATACCAGCACCCTCATGCAGGTGCAGGTAAGGGTGTTAACATTTTTTTGGAAAAAAATTTAGGCAAACCTAAACCATGCCAAAGCACATGGATAACCTGTAATTGCAATAGAAAACCAACAATAGTCTGTTATCCAAAATTGCCAGTTATACCCACTTTGTGATGAAAACAATGAAGTTTCTGGAGAAGATAAAAGGAAAACATAAGGATGACTCATATAAAGAAAGCTTTAAAGCATGTCTCATGTCCCTTAGTGAGACAAGTAAAGATCCCCATAATCTTTGGATCTTGCTTGACTTTGTTTATCTGTGCTTACATAAATGTAAGTCATTAAAATGCACAGCCACAGTACTTCATGTGGGCTAACAAAGTATGAAACCATCTAGTAAATTCCTGATTCATGGCAGTACTTGCAAAACACCAGCTCATATACTTCTAACCGAGGTACATTATATTTAAAAACCACAATATGCATTGTGAAGTTTTTTAACATAAGCAGTCTACTGTTCAGATGTGCTGAGCAACTGCAACTTCTATAAAAATTGATGGGGCTCACATCAAAGTAATGTAGCAGTATCTGTCCAACTCATTTACTCTTATAAGTACATTTACTGTGAGGACATGTACACTTCAGTCTCAAACTACGCTCACAGCAAACTGTCTCACACTTTCTGGTGGGTTTAAAGGATCACAAGAGATAAGCGGCCTTACGCTGCTAATACAATATGCCAGTGAAGTATCTGCGAGCAGAGTCAGATCAACTAACCTGGCCAGTGCCCTCCCTTCCCTCCTTTCCTCCCTCCTTTCCTCCCTCCTTTCCTC
>Ga0065711_1004983_pt1 | contig 21688 bp, 14 predicted proteins | sample Hoacrofraction12_FD_59098 | JGI IMG/M metagenome (GOLD analysis project Ga0065711, IMG submission 59098) | Hoatzin crop microbial communities from Cojedes, Venezuela - Epithelial fraction 12 v2 (version 2) | ecosystem: Host-associated > Birds > Digestive system > Esophagus > Crop | place... | reverse complement strand
CACTGACACACGGCACAAGCCCTGCTGTCACACCCCCACGGCCGAGCCCCTGCCGAAACACCCATCCCCTCCAGCCAGCGAGACGGGCACGGCCGAGCCCCCGGCCCCAGCCCCACCGATCCCGCCGGGCTTCGGCACGGGGTGACCCACGGGAGGGCACGAAGCCCCTGCCCCGAGCCCCGCAGCCGAGTAACATCGATGGCGAGCGGGGACGCTGCCGGTGGCATTGTAGAAGATGAGGAGCCGAAAAACGTGTGAAATGGGGACCCGGGTGAAACAGTGACCCGGCCGAAACGGCTCGTGGGGAGGAGGGCTGGGAGGCAGGGCACGCCGCGGCGCTCTCCGGCTTCACCGCTAAGTAAACAGCGATGCTTTGGGGTTTTTTTCTAATTTGGTTTGGGTGCTCAGAGGCCTGGACCCTCCTCCCTGGGGGGTCTGGCTGCTGCTCACCCATCCGACGCCAGCCCCGAAGCTTGGCTGCTGTGCCGGGGAGCGGAAGCCGTCCCCCAGCCGCCGCAGCAAGGGCCGCTCGAGCTGCCATCGCTCCCTGCAACGCTTCGTCTCTCATTGCCCCAGCGACTGGGTCACTGCCAGTTCCCCGCTGACGCCCCCTGAGCCGAGCCGTGCTCCGGGGTGGGAGCCGTGGGGTGACCCGCGGCGAGGGGCATCGGGGGGCTGTGGCCATCCCCCTGCTCGACACGGAGGGAGGACAACGGGTATTTTCCGATGGCCAGACAGGGCGGGATTGGGACCTGATGCAGCTCCGTTATCTCCCCGGCCAGCCCCGAGGAGCCGAGCAGCTCGGAAACATCCTCGGAGGAGATGATAACCAAACCTTGGCAGGAGCCGAGCGCCGGGGGCTCCTCCCGGCCCTGGGGAGGAAGCCGCGAGCCCGAGGAGCTGCGTTTTCGGTTTCGCGGAGCCTGGCGAGGCGGCAGGAGGTGGGTTTGCACCCGCCGGCGCAGGGACACGGTGACAGTCCCGCCGGGCGCTGTGGGACCCCCACCGTGAAGCCACCTGGTCCTCCCGCTCCGCCGAGGCCCCCAGAGCCCCTCTGCTTGCTGCGGGGGCTGCAGGGGGTCACCCCTCCGTCCTCCTGCCAGCCAGGCCAGGGACACCCGTCCTCGGTCCCCGATGTTGGCACGGGGTACCCCAGGAGCCAGCCTGGCCCCGGGGGGATGTCACTGCTCCAGGGCAGATGAAGGACAACTCTGACCCTCCTCTTCCTCACGCTGGGTAACGCCAGAGGCAGCTGATGCCCGAGGAGGAGAGGGCAGACTGCCAGGACCGACCCCCCCGGGGAGACCCCCCTCCAACACCCTGCAGCCGCCGGGCCTCCGGCAAGCGAATAAAACTCAAACTTGCTGCCAAAGCTGGAGGGAAAAATAAAAAAAAAAGCCCGAAACGCAGCGACAGCAAAACCCGGGAGCGGCGAGGCACTTGCCTGCACCCCCCTCGGGACCCCGAAGCGGCCCCGAGCCGGGGGTCCCCACCTCCCCTGGAGCAGGGTGCAAGCAGCGGGAGAGGCGACGGCCACGGCCGCCGTGGGCCAGCCCAGCTCCGCGGTGGGGTGGCTGGGCTGCCTTACCTTGCTGGGCAGGGCAGGCAGGGCAGGCAGGGCAGGCAGGGCTAGTTCATGGACTCTGGGCAGTCGACACGAACGGCAGCCCGGAGCGAGCGGCGGGAGCTGCTGGCCGCCCCGCCGAAGCAGCCCGACTTCCCTTTTCCTCTCCGAGAAACGCAACCACTTCCTTACGTGGGCGTTGGGGGAGCGCAAAAGCAGCTCGGCGGCCGCCCTGCCCCTGCCTGCGAGCCAGGCCTCTCCGCCATCGCCGCACGTGGACGGGCCACCGGCTCCGGGATGCTCCCAGCAGCCCCCGCCGCTCGGCGGGACGCGGGCGACTCGCCCGGGTGCACCGAGGAAGGAGCCCCATCGTTGCCCCGGCAGCAGGAGGGTTGCCCACCCTCCGGCTCCCGGTGCGTTTCGGGGTGATGGGTGCAGCAGGGATGCCCCATCTGCCGGTGCTGGCCCACAGCAGGCAGTAGCTGCCATCGGAGCCCGCCCGGGGTAAGACGCGCGTGGGCATCGCTTCCCACAGCCGGGGACATTCGCAGCTCAGCAGGACGCTGCGGTGCCCGGATCCCGGCTCCCTGAGCAGCAGCTGCTGCCGGTTCCCGCATCCCACTGAGCCCAGCGGGACCCAGGCTGGCTGCGTGCACGTACCCCCGCCTCCCAGACACGCTCCCCTCTTTCCCTCCTGCTTCAGAGCAACTGGTTTTTATCCCATTCCTGGCTGGGCAGGGTAACTCCCAGGAGCTCAGCTCCTGCTGGAAAGGAGAGATGGGCTTCAGCTCCTCGCTCCCCTGCTGCAGTCACGCGTGGAGGGATGCGCTCACCCCTTCCCTTCCCAGCAGCACACGGCGGGACAGCAGCGCACCGGGGGCTGGTACAGGGAGCTACGGGATGCAGATGCACTGACCTCATCTTTGGGGGTTAATTCTGCAGCTCACCAAGCGAGGGGTCAGCTGCAGATAAAGGCTCTGCGGGGCGGCACGGAGCCGGCAGCTCATTGCTCCCTCGGTCCTCGAGCCCATTAGCCACGTTTGGACTGCCATGATCCCACGCAGACACTCATGGAGACCCTGAGATGTCCCCACAGGGTGGTGGGTCTCGGCGGCTCTGGCCAGGAGTGAATCCCCACAGTGGGAAAGGCTTCCCTTGGAAGCAGCGAGCTGTCCCGTTCTCTGGCAGCAGTTTGCCCATTGCAGCCCCCAGCCTCATCCCCAGCATCATGGCCACCCCAAACGCAGCAAAAGAGACACAGCCGGCAGAGCAGCTCCCACACGGCTGGGAGAATCACAGAACCATCAAGGTTGAGACTCCTTGAAGCTTCTCCTGCTGCCTCCACGTTTTCTCTAGTCCTCCTTTCGTGACAAGATGCTCTGCCTCTGCTCTTCACCAGGAGGGTCCAGGCTTTCCAGGCGTGCTGCCCCAGGACCCGAAGCTCTCATCCGTGCAGGACAGCAGGACGCCGGGCAGGAGACCACCCCTCTGCCCATCCCCTCAGATCCCTTCCAGGCGGGGATGGGATCGAGCAGTAGGTCCGTGTGCCTTCTGCAGCAGGAACCAGGGTACGTTATCAAGCGACGGGAGGGGCAAGCGTCACCCCTGGCGCTGCCTGCGGAGCCGTGCCTGGCCTGCCATCGCGTTTCCTCATCGCTTCTGGTCTCGAGGTGGCTCCCGCTGCGGCTCCGCTCCGAGCCCGCGCTAACGAGCACAGCGAGCGGCCTCCGACAGGGATGCACTGGTTTCCAACACTGCTTGGGTTTCTCCTGGGCTCGCCAGCCCACGGGGGAATAAGCCAGCGCTGTGGAGGCCAGGGATGAAGGCTCAGCCCTGCTGGGTCCCTCTCCAGATCCGACTCGAGGTTTGGCCACATCCTTCACCTGCTTTCACCTCCGTTTTCTTAAGTGCAAAGATCCTCCTCCATCCTCTGCAGAAAGGCGTCGAGGAGCCACCCCACCGCACAGACGTCGCGGACACCAGAACAAGTTTTTGCTGGGGTTTTCTTTGGGGGTGGGGAGAAGGGATGGAAAGCGGCAGCGATTCTGCAGCTTCTCTTCCTCTAGAGACCGGGGAGTTTTTCCGGCAGGCTCCAGCGAGCAGTCCCTGGCACCCCAGCCTGCGCAGAGCCCCATCTCTTGCCCCCAGCCGTCTGCCAGCTGGCGTGTACCGCCGAGCACCCACAGCCAGCAGCTACCCCGTAATTAAGACTGCAACCACGAGCTCTGTTGTGAACATGGCTTTCAAAGGCGCCGTTAACCCCACCACGTGCAAGCACCTGCTGAGCAGCCGGGTGCTGCGGTCAGCTCAGTACGGCAGCCAATTCTCACCCACGCCGGACACAAAGGACAGTGTTCCAGATGCAGGAGAGGATAAACCAGCACAAGTATCTTCCCCACAGCTCAGAGACCGGGGGTGGGACGGCAGCAGCACGACCTCCCCGAGCGGAGGGATGGCCTGGAAACCCAGACCCCCCACTCCCAACGTCGGGGGGTGCACGGGGCGCAGAGCTCCCCCCGCACCGGGCAGTGTTCAGTTGAATCAAGCCTTGAGCGATAGTTGTTTGGATTCCCTTTGCTCAGTGCTTTTCTAATATTTATATCTCCAATCTGGTTTGAACCTCGGGCTTCCAGCACACACGTTTCTCAGCCAGCAACCTCGGGCGGCTTCCTCCAACCTCGGTTCACCGGCTTTTTGGAGCAAACGGGCTCATTTCACCTGTCAAGCTCCTTCACTCAGAAAAAGAACAAGGCATAAAAATTTAGAGGTCCATTTTCTCCACTCTCATTACATGATTTTTTTCCCCATCCTTTTATTCAGATCATATATTTTAGAATCCATTTTTTCGAACACTTTTTGGAAACAAACCACCACACTTTCAAAAAGTGTATTCAGAAATAAAACCGTTCTTGTCTGTGAGAGATAAGCATCTAACAGTACGTACGGAGACGGACAAAGCCAAACCCGCGCTCCTCTGTCCCTCGGCCAAGGCTGGCAGGGTCGCTTTGCTCCAGCAGACGCTTCACTCCGTTAGCATCGTGTCCTAGCTGACAAACCCAACCCCACCGCGAGCCATCGTACGCAGGAGGTCACTAGACTAAGAGAGGAGTAGAGGTTAAACAGTCACGATTTTATGTTTAGAAGGGAGAGGAAGTTGCAAAGCCACCCTTGACTACCAGGGGAGGAAGGTGGGAGACATAAGAAAACCAGAAGGAACTGGAAAAACCCTTCATTCTCCACACGCAGCCAACATCGTCCCTGAAAGGATGCAGCTCCGTGACGGACACAGCTCACTTGCAGCAGAACAGCAGCAGTCGTCAGCTTTGTGAGCTCATCTTCCACCCTCCCTTCTGAATCACCCGGAGCTGAGGAACGAGCAGTGTATGAAGCAACTCCGGTTCCAGAGGAAGTGGTAAATTTAGTCATTGGGGTTTTTTTAAGACACTTCTGCATTTTCGACAGAAATTACAAAGTCTTAAACCTCATAAAGCAGTGTTGTGAGCCAGCTAATCCCCTCCAGAGCACAGCCTGCCTCAAGGCAGCAACACAGTTAATCTTAACTAAACCATGTGAATAAAATAAGTTATGTGCAAATGCCTCAGTACCTATGAGCCTCAGAAATGAACTTCAAAAGATACAGTCACCTGGAGACCAAGGATCTGCACAGAAGCCAGACCACGCCGTTCCTTCTGTCAAGCGTGCTTCGTTTCCCCATCAGTCATTAGAAACACGGAATTTTATAGGCCGAGCACTCGGCTCTAGCACGACATGCAGCCCTGGGTGGCTTCACGGACTTCAAAAGTGATTTGCTTTCAATTTGTCCTCCTGAGATCCGGCTTGGCAGATTTTTGCCTCGCTTTCCACACGCAGCCTTCCGCCCCGCATCCTAGGCACTGCACTATGAGAAGCCTTTGTACAAATCCTAAAAGGTAACTACAAATTATTCTGGACATTTGCCTTTGGAATGACCCACTAAACGGACAATAAAACAGACATTCAGGTTAATTTTCTGTTATTACTGGATCAAACACCAGGCAGAGACAGAACTAAGAGTCAGGAGGACAAAATCATTCATCCTCCAAAATCATCACCTCAAGGGAATAATTCCCCCTAAAGAAGCCCAGCTGAATCTTCACATCCAGATCACCAGAATTCCAGGTCTTCATCTGTCAACTTTACGAAACTCTCAGTAAAGATGAACTCTTCCTGTTTTAAGGCCATAAAATACCAGTGCAGGGTTTTCCCGCCCCCTCTCTCAGAGTTAATTCCTTTAATATCCCTTTTTTAATCACTGCTAATGAACATCAAAACAAAGAATCAGTTTTTCTTTTTTTTTATTATTATTATTTCTAGCAGACAATTTACATAAAATTCCCCTTTTAAGTTAGTGATTCATAACTTCCTGCAATAAACTACTTAAGGAGCAGCTTTGGTAAAGAATGGAATGAAACAACCAACCGAAAAAAAAAAAAAGAACAATCACAGCTGATTTTGAAACCAACACAATTCACCAAATTTAGATTCAAAAGAAAATCTGCCAAGCTGTATTTTCTCAGTGTTTCCAAACATTCCACCTTCCTCCTCCCTTTTCAGGTTTGTGCAGATGTGGGAGCTGCGTTCTGTCAAGCAGCTTGTCCTGCTAGATCACGGAAATCCACCTTTACATGATTCGTAGACCTTGAATAGAGGACTCCAAGGTCTTGAAAGAGAGAAAACCTTAATCACAATCTGCTACAGTATCCCGCGTTAAATAATTCATCATAAAGGCTGATGTTAAGAAAAAACAAGTAAAAACTCTGAATACTTGAGATTAGGCTCATATTCCAGAGCCGGAGACCACTACAATCATTCACTTCAAACTCATGCGTACATGGACCACTGATTCCACCCTCTGCTCCTGACAGTGCATTAAAGCAGCCTTTGCAGCGCCTCAAATTCTCGTTTGGCTCCCGGCCCCGCCAGAGCTTTCTGGCACTGCAGAACACAGACAAACTCTTCTCCCCCTCCCAGGCAGCGCAGCCCGGGAGGCCGGCAGAGACCTCTGTTGGCTAGCCCTCAGCAAAGCAAGCACTGCCTTCAGTCCTTATGGGTTTTCAGCACAGTGCTGACTGTATTTCCTAACTGTTCGAGGGAGCTTCTAGCTACTTTGGTAAGTTCATTATGAGAGGGCAGGATCACGTTCTGCAGAAAGACAGTGAGCAGAGTCCAAAGAGATGGGAGCAAGAAGAGACAGCAGGCCTTGTCGTACCAACGATCGTTCCAGCCTGATTGCGGCTGAGGTAGTGGTTGGAAAAGGAGAAAATTAGCGGGATTCCTACAGGGACATTAAGTGATTCCATTAAAAAATTCTGTCTGGATTAGCACCATCTGCTAAACAAAGTATATCTGCATTTATGCTGAATCTTGGCTCTGCCTTCCTTATGGAGTTCTGGATTTCCTAGTGCTAACAAAACCTGCGTTAGGGCTGAGCCTCAGAAGTTGATGCTAGAGATCAAAAAAACCCCCACCACCGCTCCCAGTTCACATAAACAGGGCAGTAAAAGCATACCTTGAAATCCCAGATGGTCATTGCCCCATCAATGCCGGTGGTGCAGAATTTACGGCAATCTCGTTTGTCTATCTCATAAATAGACACTTGGCTGAAAACCGAGAGGGACAGCTGTAAGACAGACACCCTCTCCAGAGAGCCAAAAAGCTGGGACATTTGGGCTGAATTCAACTCCTGCTGTCTCAAGGGGAGGCGTGAGTATAGCAGAGCTTACACTAGGTTTTTGTTACAATGCTTCAGAAAAATAAGCAAAGAAAAAGGATGCTGAAAGCTCTTTTATCGCTTAGTGGCTGCAGCCTAAACATTTTGCTTGGATAAAGACAAATTGCTTCAGAAATGTTTGCATTCTCTAGGCTCACACAGGTTTTAAAACGCAAGGATATTTTGCTCTATTAACCTGAATCAATCCTTTTGATCAACAAATACACATGGAAATAACATCTGAAATAGGAAGCTGGGAGGTGAATTCCTCTTTTAGGTGAATTTTGCTGACTAGATTTTGCACAGTGCTACCAACCTCTTGTGATTTATCTACATATTTGATAAGATAAACCGTGTTCAAGTTACAGAACACATTAAACATGAGCAAACAGCAGTAGCACGCATGCCATGTTAATGAGTAACTTTACAAGCTTCCATACAAGTCCCAGAAACAGCCAGCTGTTTGTGAAGAACAAAAATGGAAACGGGATACCAGCTACACCCATCTGGTATGGCAAATTTGAGCTCCCATAGGTTTGCGGTACACCCCAGAAAAACTCGGACTGACGGCCAAGACACTCACGTTATACTGTTTTGGTGCAGTGTCTCCAGGGTAGTGTTACGATCTTCTGTAGTGGCTCTTTTATCCATGTTTCGGAAGCGTTCCATAGCAGAAATATTGCGCTGGATGCTCTGTTTTGGAATGTCTAATTTGGAAACGAAGGTCAGCAAGCCACGGTCATCACAGTTAAAGAGCATCGGGCAGCAGTCATGGCCCTGCAACCAGACATCATGAAAGCATGAGCTGATGTTTCTCAGCCAGGGTCGCGAGGGACTCCTGCCCTCAAAGGGCTGGGCTGAGACGGGACACGCGGTGGGGCACCGGCTGGAGAGAACCCTTCACTGGTTGCTCAAGAAAATAAATTCACACCTAGTTTGCTGGGTAACAGCTCCTCTCTGTCCAGTTCGCTAAGGAAGGAATTTATTCCTATAATGAGCAATATACTAAAAGATTATTTATGTCAGGTGGATTTTACTGGAACAGCTGCCTTGACAAAGCAATGCAGCAGAAGAAAGGAAAAAACTCATCATCTTACTTGAATTTTCCCTCTCTCTTCACTGACTTACAAAATATAGCAAGTGAAGTCAGAAGCGGCTCTATCTGCAGAGCATTTCTGAGCGACTAAAGAAACTGGAGTAGGCACGAGGCTGGAAAAACTGTGAAATCTATTTCTCTCAACATTTCTCCAGCGCTTTTGTAAGATGTCACTCGGGAAAGACTTGTTCCCCTGGGAAAGCTTTGTTTTTTAATGAAGCAAAAGCTTTGTGTATTTTTAACACACACCCAAATTAACCATTGCCTGTGGGTTGCTATTTTGGCTAGCACCAGGTGTCTGATCACATGGATCATATTTACACTAGTAAGTTTAAAAGTGTGTTATTTACAAGTTCTCTACGCCTACTTTATAAAACCATGTCAAGAAACATAATCAACATAACCACCATTGCTTTTTGCTGCTGCTGTTAATTGCAGAAATGCAAAGACAGACACTCTGGAAGAGCTTGCTTTTTACTAACTTTGTAACGTATGGTGTTTCTCTCCTCTCCAAAACACTACAACACTCTACAAGGAGAAAATAATAGACACTTACAGCTGCCACCACACTGTTCTCAGAGACAAACGACACACTCAGGAGTGGGAGGAACTCTGTTTTCAGCTGCGAAACCCTGAACACAAGAACATTTGTTAGAAGGCTTCATCGAAAACTCTCATCTTTGGCTCCAACAAAAAATAAAGATCATACCCACGCAAAGATTATTGGAAAAGAAGTCAGTGTAGCTCAGTTGTCCTGAGGTAACACCAGCAGGTTGTAATTTGTAATAAAAAAGTTTTAACCTAATGAAAGCGTCCTGGAAGATCTATAACAAACACGAAGTATTCCGAGTGAAAGGCTGAAGTTATCTTATATTGTGTGTAAGCAGTGGCAAGAGTTTAAAAAGAATACCCTCAAAAAAGGTTCAAATTGATGAAGCTATTAATTTTATTTGCATATAAAAAACACTTGAAGTTTTAGTGCTTGACATCAACTTTTCAGGAGAAAAAAGCCTGGATGTTAAACTAAGTCAACTTTTGTGATTTTATAACAAATGAGGAAATTTTCTAGAACACTTCATCCTTAATGATATCCCCAACCAGGTACTTAGACAGCTGTAGCCATCAGGACCATGATTCAAACGGAAGCACAGCAATGCCTGGATGATCCACCAGAGATCTCGGCTATCAGAACCTAGGGGGAATCTCTTCCTTGGCAATGCCATGGGCACTGAAAAACTATTCAGATGAAGATTAAGAGCAGACGGAAGCATTGTTATTAAAATACTTTGTGGGACTGGAAGGTGTGAAACCTGTCAGCAGTGGTGTCTTAAGGTTGGAGTTAACGCTATGAAATGAAGAACTTCTTTGCAGGTCCTGCTTGGGGATAGGGTCTCGGCAGTTATGGAGCGAGCATGTTTCTGCAGGTCTCTTGGATCCATTTACACAGAAATTTTGTTTTCCCAGGCACTAGAGCGGAACGTATTTTTTCCAAATGCTTCCCCCCCCAAAGTAAATGAATGTACCCTCACTGATGAAGTCTAAGAAGAAATTCAAATTATATAATATAAAATTCAAAGAATCTACATTATTTATATAGGCCTCAAAGAGATTCCTGGAACCTACAGTAAAATTGTCACGGCTTTCCTCTCGTTGCTGCAAGTACAACATTCCACATACAGCTTCCTTCTCACATCAAACAGCTAACAACAAACAGAAAGAGCATACTTACATCATGTTTTTTGAGGCATCAGCAACTGACACAGTACTATCGTGGCTGACCCAGGCTAGGCGGTTACCACTGGCAGAAAAACTGACACTATGCACCCATCCGCCGCTTCCAGCACCCCCAAACTCTGACATCAGCTGCCCAAAAGGCATTTTGGAGCCCCATGGTGTACTGGCTGGTTTTTCATCCACTTCCTTAATGTACGCAGAAAACACCCTGCAAATAAAAGATTTCGGCATGAACAAAGACAGGATAAACCTCCTGGGAGCTGCATATACATTTCACGCTGGAAATAACTAGATGCATTCTAATTCTACCAAAATAACATACTACAGTATCTTTAAACAACAAGCCACTGGTGGCTGGGAAGTGTCTGTATACAGAGACAAAGCAATAGTACAAAGGGTAATGCGGACAGTTTTCTCATAAATGCTGTGTCTTGTATTTCTCTCCTTTCTTCCAGAAGATGGCACAAAACCCACACACTGTCATTGCATTTTCCACTGGGCTAAGATTTCCCTTTCACCCTTTTGTGATGTTAATAAGCCTCAGAGTCAATTCCTCTTTAGAAAAAACCCACAACTTGTGCTGTATAATTAGAAGCTAATAGAAACACCTACAAAATTACTCACTTTTTAAAAACATTCACTTTTTAGCAGGATTTCAGAGAAAGAAAACCGATGTACAAATGCCAGCAAAGGGGCTTTAAGCCACCTTATTCTGGCTCATTACTGAAAGAACGCCTTGAAAACCTGAAATACCACAATGTTTTTACAGGTTTTTTTCCCAGTGCTACAATTTTCAAGATATGTTTAAATAGAAAGCCTCCCCCTTTCATCAAATTCCTTCTGCATGATTCAGACATGCCACAATATGGTGTTCTTGACTGTTACCATGGAAGTTACAGGGACGTCACAAATATAGGATTAGAGTCCATTGAACAGGAGGAGCGAGTGAGCTACGCCATACTACTGTCAGAGAAACATTCCAGTATTAAAGAAAAAACGAGATCATATATTCACGGATGCAGTCAAACATAAAAAGGAATTATTTTGTAGTGAGTTTAAGGAAATGTTGCTCCCTCCTCCCTGTTTTTTAAATCTTTTGCATGTGTGGGGTATGCACTTCAAAAGGTACCTATATTCAGTTTATTCAAATAAAGCTGATCATTTGGAACAAGAAGGGTTTAACTGCAGCTATATTAGGTACAGATTTCCAGAGAATTAAGTATGAATTTATACTTGGCTCTATAAATTTAAATATAATCTAATAATAATCCTTCAAACAACTTAATTTTATAGAGACATCTAAAAGGATGGTTCTCTTAATGTATGGAAATAGGACAAGATGTTTAAAGCAACAGCCTTTGACACAAGGCAGAAAAATCATTCCTAAGTAGCAAAAGACCTTGAAGATGACTGCTAGTCAAAAAAAAAGAAGTCTTTTCCCTTACCAAAGTCTCCTTCTCTTTTAAAACCAAAACCAGCTCAGTTTGAAGGCCTCAGCCTTCAAAGAACATAGCGAAATGACTTTCATTCCCACAGCAACATTGCTCCAGCAAGAATATAAAATTCACGCCTATGTGGTGCTGTTAGCTATATATATAATTGTAAAGACAAATGTAAGGGGAGCTCATCTAGGCCAGCCACTAAAAAAACCCTGCTGAATACCTATCAACTTGGAGACTCTTCTGCCCTCTGTTCTTTTTCCAAAATGTCTCCCACTTAGCTGCTTATTAATTGGCAGTGGCTCTGGCAGATCCATTTCATAATTTTCTTCAGAACCACCTATCAGAACAGGTGCATACTTCAGGCCCAGATATCTTTATTACCTTTAATATGCAACCGACATTCCCTAGGACTGGAATTCAAGAGATTTGTATTCATTATTTACCAAAAAGAATATTCTTTCATGGTTTTGGGGAAGAAATAGAAACATAAAACCCAGTACCAATCTCCACTACTTTTCCTTTCTTCCTTTAATGTTTCTATACGGATATTCTATGATAAAAGCAGCAGAATTATTACATGATTCATCCTAAAGTAAAATGAAGAACAGAAAGTTTCCCAAATGTTTTAAACCAAGATCTGGTTTTTGTGGTTTTGTTTTTTTCTTAATATACCCCATTTTAGGAGCAATAAGGTGCAGGACAGAAAGAATTTTCTGATAGGAAACAAAAGACTGAGCAAATCTTCTAGAGAATGCTCCCAGGAAACTGACTGAATCACATCTTGAATGTTCCCCAACAACAAAAACAGAAAATTATTGAAGTCTAGCTTCTCAACCAAAACATGCTAGAGGAGAGAGGAGATAATCAGGGATGCAATGTACGCAGCAAGCACCGAACAAAGCTTGGAGACAAAAGGGCTGAAGTACAAGGTGACAGACAGACAGATAGACATCAGCTGACCTAATGTCAGAGTCCCGAGATGCTTTACGAACATGTAAGAAAAAATTTCCACATGTGAAAAGCAGCTGCTTCTGGAAGACGAATGAGCACATTTTACATCACCTTTTTTTTGTGAAAGGAAGTGAACATGTACAGCTCATCGAACTAAAACTGGAGGTAAGGCAGGGAAGGGAGACAACTCTCCCCTTCTTCCCAGCTTCCATTTAACGTCTCTCCTTACATAAAAAGGTATTAAAGGATCGAATTTAGATGCATGGGTTTCATTCTGAAATAAGGAATGTAATAGTTGGTCCCACCTCCCCCTCCCACTCCTTCTTAGTCATTTTCAGTACACACTTTGAAGCTTTAAAATTGCCCTATTACATAAAGAATTTAAGAAAAGAAGCTTTCATTATTATTCAAGGTACAAGTGATTAACTAAAGTATGAATTAAAGTCAACCACTCTGCAGACAGTTCCCTATGCAGACTTCATTGTAGTGACACCAACCACTCAGTACAGAGCAACCTGCAGGACCTACCCCTCATGGTGTAATTTCATACTCAGTTTGAAAGACTACGCCACCCATCTCACATGCCAAGCTGCTTTTATCAGCCTTTTTCTCATTGTTCTGCAGAAATGTTATGCTGAGTTTCGGGTGCATCAATTCCTTGACCCTGCCCACCGCACGACTGCATGAACATTCAGGCTGGCACAGGCGAAGCGGAGAGAACAAGTGACTCAGGGAAGAAAAAGGTGGGATACCTCCTTCGGAAGCGCCGAGTTGCTCTGATTTTGGAACTCCAGCATTAGGATATTGCTTTTTAAACTCTGACTAACAGCGATGTTTTCCTACAAGACAGCACCCGTTAGTCTAATTTCAGCCCAACAACTAGATCTCAGCACTCAGTGCTGCGCAGCAGTATTTCTGTATACTCCTAGTAAAGAAGCTCACCAGTTCATCAAATTCAGGTGTGTCCCTTGACAGATAAATGTTAGTAGTCCAAAGCCTGCATCCAGTAGCACCAAAGCCAAAGTTTCTCAAGCTGGATATTTTATTTTGGTAACAACCACAATATGCAGTAAGTCATCTTTTATTCTAATAGCAAATGCATGATCAATATGCTCATGGTACTAACCAACTTGAACCAGCAATCCAAATTCATTTACAGATGCTTTATTTTCTCTCACCTGCACTTGAAGTCACAGGATCCCGCAGCCAGCAAAACATTGTTGGGGTGCCAGTCCAGGCTAAGGACAGTGGAACGAATAGGCTTTTTAATGTGTTTGCTCACCCACCTAAAATTAAAAAAAGAGATAAAATTTATATGAAAATATTTTACCGGACTCCCCCATGAAATATTCTCAAAAAGATCACCCCTTGCCAATGACTACACACACCAGCTTTGCAAGACAAATCACGTTATGCCCAAATCTTTCATATTCCCCTGTACAGTCTGTGAAATTTATACGGTTATCTTAATCAAAATTTTAAAGATTATAAACAAATTCAAGTTAAACACGTATCTCTTCACCTGAAACCTATTCTCCTTGTAACCCATTTTCATAACGCATCAGACTGAACTTCTGAATGTGAATTTTGCCCTGTAATTTCCTGGTCCTTTACATCCTGTGAACAAGACCTCAGCTTTGATGGTGATACTGAGCTAAGCGGCACTATTTTCTTAGATAACTAAGTACAATTCATCTCCAGCTCCTTTTGATGAGTTTTGCAGTCACCTCTTTTGCCTATCAACTTTTCTACTGTTTAATAATACAATAATTATAAAATGCAACAAGTAAATGGGTGAACTGCCAATGACACGACTAATGTATACATCTCAATTATTTTAAGTACAGTGAAAAATGGTCTTGATGTTGAATGCATCAATATTAGCTTAAATATATCTCAGCAGATTTAGTTTATTTGAACTATCTACAAAATAGTAATGAAATCTGTTATTCACTTGATGGCCTTTGGGATGATGGTGCTTTTTCTTTGAAATTACTTCCACCAGGCACAAGCAGTTCTAAGGATCGCATTAAATTATTTGTCTTCAACTTTTGATTCTTCTGCAGACGAGTGAGGCAGAGAAAATGTTAATAACTGAGTATGTGGGAAAGCATAAAAGTCCAAAACAATCTTTAAAATGTGTTTTGCAGATGGTATCATCGTTTACCGTTTCCACGTGGAAGGCTGCACACAGAACGGCACCCCAAAGTAAGATACTCAACATACTGATTTCACCTACAGATGATACAGTAAATGCAGCCTCAACACGTACAGCAACAAACGTAGATCCACTAAAGATCACCACTCAGTTTAGACGCCAAAGAGAAAAAAACATTAACAGTGGAAATATTTGTGATAATGTTGTCTGAAATCTATAAACTGTGACAAGAATATATGACAGAATACGGAGCAGGTAGATGATGACATCTTCTACTAGGCCACCCTGGAGATAAGTGACAGACCTGAATTCTTTAATGACAAGAAATGGCGCAAAATAACCTATACAGAAGAAAGACTCCAGTCAAGGTTTCTTCATTCAGGGGGCGAGCGGGGAACATTTCTCTTTTTTCAGGCTTGCAGTGGTGGTAAAGACATTTTTACTCTGCAGAAATTCTTGTGCTTTTAGAAAAGCAACGTATGTTTATGGCAGTCAGTCGGAACACATCCATGTCAACGTGTATAACCTGAAAATAGACTAAGTCCAAGGCCTTTAGGTGCTAGACCAGAGTAAAGCAGAGCAAACTCCCTCCCTAAGATGCAAAAAGTCCATGAAGGAACAGATGAGGCCTATCTCTACACTTCCTGAAGATTTTAGGAATTAGGAAAACAGCAACCTAGTTACCACCGTTACAATCCAGGCTTCAGCTTTCCCATGCAGATGTTAAAGGTACAAATAGAAATTAAACAGCTCACCAGTCATTTTCAGACTCAAAGTAGCACACAGATATAAGTCGAGCTCCACTTCCCACAGCAAATTTATTCTCCAAGGGAGACCATTTCACAAAGGTGGCTGCACGATTAATTCTCAGGATCACAAGGGTTGGTTTCCACACGCCATCTTTCTGACTCCAGACATAGGCGTTACGGTCTGCACCGCAAGTTACAATGCGATCGCTTTTGGGAGCCCAGTCAATACCTGCAATTTAGAATTCACATTAATAAACTTTTCCCTTTATATACTGTTTGCTTTACAGTAAACCAAAACAGAGAAAATCTCATGCCTTCTACCACAGAGCCAGTTATTAACGTTATGTGACTATTCCCCTTCTTCGCTTATTCTCCAGGCACGATTTTAAACTGTTAGGGATGTCAGTTTGTCCCTCTAGCTTTCAACAAATTGCAGATCCCAAATTCCCAGATTCCACGGACAATTTCCCCGCTAAGGAAGCCCGCTCCGACAGCTGGCCAACAGGCGGAGCTCTGCAGTCTGGCTAAAGCCCGTCCGCCCGCAGACTTCAAACCGCTGACTTCTGCAAGAGACCCGTCTCAACAGCTGAAACCCAGCAACCCTAAAACTATGCACAGTCCTCTAACACAGCTGTCTGCTTGCTGCCAGACCGCAGTCATGATCTCAAAGTTTAGGTAGCATGGGGTTTTTTTGGTTAGAAGTTATCAATCTTTATGTACTGATACAATCCTTACATTTTTCCCCTGCCTATTTAAGCTGTGCCATTAGAAAGAAACATTTACCAAGCAAAAATAACAAATTCAAAGAATAAAACGAAGCCTTTGATAAGCCTGCCATTGCTTCTTTCCCTTCCTATGCAATGAAGGATGTTCTCAACTGGAAAGTCTCAGGAAAACATTGTTTTTCATCTTTTCTTTAGCATTCTTCTTTGAGATGCAGAGTGCAATCCTTAACTCTCCTGCAATGAAGTTATATTTCAATGGTTTTTCAGAACTGTGTTCTGTATTAAAAACATACCTTAAGCACATAAACTGAAAAAAGGATAAAAGATATGGAAAGAATTTGTACTAATTTTACCATGTTGTTCACATATGGTGTACTTCCAAATAGGCTTATGCTTAAAAAAGTTCAGTTTTGAAGAGGTTGGTAGTCTGAAACCATCGTTACATGAGTCAACCTAGCACTGCCTTTGAAAGGGGGACCCATCCAGCCTCTCTTTACCTCTCTTGCCCACCACCTCCCTTGCACCCAGCACTGGTGTTGTTCTGACTCACGGCAAGTTCAACTTTTTAGCTTAGCAGAAAACTAAGCCAGCAAAAACAGTGAATAATGCTCTTCCTGTAAGTGAACAGAATCAGCTCACCACAAATCTCTGAATCAAGGCAAGACAAGCGACCTTGTCCCTTGTGATCAGAAGCTGGAGTGGCAGCAGCTGAATGACTCCTGTCAGTGTCAACAAGCAGTTTGATCAGACTATCTCCTGTGCCCAGCCACAGTCTAAGTCTACTCTTTACGACAATCACGGCATTTAGTATTCCAAAGGTATAAGCTGCATAGGAAAGCAGAGAGCGCTCTTCTCCCAAGTCATGAATATTTGGCTTCTAACACTAACAGGTACAAGAAAAATGTGTTTGGGGAACAGCACGTCATTTGTAAATTCAGCCCAAGTGACTCTTCACAAAAGAGCACGTACAGTTGTGCTCTTTGACAGCAACAATCAGATAAATTGAACAAAGTTCCTGCAAAATGCTACTGGGCAGATACTTCTGCCCATTAGTGAGCTGAGAACAGAATAAAGGATACTGCTGTTTTGAGCAAACACTTGTATTAATTACTTTCATTTCCTTAGAAAACAAAGCCCTTATAAAAATATCACCATGAAAAAAACCAGTGATATAAGAGACTACCGCAGGACAATCACATTTTAAAAATAACACCTTGTGACTCATCATGGCAGCTCTTCTTACATTTTCATCGTGGAGCGACAGATACTCTGGGCCTGCAGTAAAATTTGCTCACTGACCATCTGTCGTCAGTCCAGGACTGACCAATTGAAGCGTTTATACAGTCCCTAAAAATGGGTATTTATTGCTGTCAGAAACCTCAAACCAACACAACGTTGTATACTTGATGAAGTTTTAATACTAGCACTTGAAGGGGAGCGGCACACACCAACAGCAGAATTTCTGACACAACCAGGTTATTTCAGTAGACTGAAAATTTATTCTCATTACTTTCTTACAGATGAAAAACAAACAACAGATAAGAAAGAAAGGCTCAATTATTCTACCAAAATGCCTGGAAATGAAATTGGGCTTTTCCTGCTAACATTCATTGCATGCAGCCCAGGAAAATGCTGCAAAACTCTCTGTAAGTGGGAATGTCAACCTATTAAAAGATCTATTTACTCAACACTTGCAGATTTCCTGTTCAGATTCTTGGCTGGGGAAAACAGGGGGCAGATAAACCTGACGTCTGGCACAGCACAATCTTCTCTTACCTGTAATGTGTCCATTGTGTTCCTTCAGCTCATGAGCCTTTACCCACTGGTTCCCGCTCTTCTTGTAGATGTGGACTTCATGATTATTAGGGCTAATGGCAATCTCTTGAAGAAGAAATAGAACAATCTGGTAGCACAGAAGGCTTTTTAATCCTGAACGCTTTACTTGGAAAGACTTTCCAATCTAAAACCCGTGTTCTCAAATTTCAGAGCATTACATTGGTTTTGTACACAAAGGGCCAACATCCCTGGATAATTTCAAATAATTATGGTCATAACACGGTCATGAGTATGCTGCACAGAAAGACAATAAATTCAGAACTTAACAGTCCACATCATAGTAGAAAATTAGGCTATTAAAAGAAAGGGCTCGTTTGGGGTATGGAAATAGAGTTTCAAAGAGGGTAAGGGCCAGCTCATTCTCAGGAGGTGCAGACCAAGCGGCAGAGCTTGCTGGAACACTAGGAAGACTAGATTTGCTTGTATCCCAGAGTTCCAGTAATGGGTTTAGAAAAGTTCAGATTTAGCAGACGTGTGCTTTTTGGATTACAAGTGGAACATTCAACACGTAGCACTATGTACTTGACCATCCCTTCCCTAAACTTGACCCAGAACATTACAAGATCATAAACTGACAGCAAACAGAAAACAGCAATTGAAAAAAAAACAAAACTAGCACATTACTTACGAGTACGGTCTCTGTTCCACGCATGGCAGGTGATTGGCTCTAGTAAAAACTGATGCAGAGACATTCCGAGTTAAAGGTATTCCTATGTTGTAAAAATTGAAAAAGGGGAAAGGTGTAAAATTGAAAAGAAAACACTTCAAACTTAGATAATCATGAAAACAACATCAGCCTTCAATATTTACCAAGGCTGTTTCAGTCTAGTATTACAATTCACTTACAGAAGATCATAACTTTGCAAGTTAAGGCTGCTAAAGAGCTGCCTTTGCCATACTCCCTGATATCTTCAGGTCGATGAATTTTAACTGTCCTGTTTACTATAGCTAACTGCAATTGCCCTAGAAGCCATATACGCACGCTTCTTAGTACATCCTCACAGGTGAGAGAGCAGGTTCTTAGAAGATACTAACAAACCTAATAGTTTTACCAGGGAAATAGAATACCTAGCAAAAAAANTNCTAGAGACACACTCACTGAACTGATTCACAATACTGCAATGTATCAAGGCTCTCAGGTCGCACTATAATAAAATATTTTTCTTTATGTTTATATTTATCTATGTATCAGGAGGTTAAATTGGTGTGTCCAGAACATTGATATGTAACTGTAATCTCTGATGTATTATTTGATAAAGCCATTTATATGTAACCTAGGGAAAAATTATTAGGATTAGTAACTAGCTAATTACTAATTTCTTCAAATTAATCCTAGCACTTAACTGGTTTATAGTTAAGCTTTTGCCCCCATGAGACTCAAACACTAAAAGAACAAGCTGAATCATTTTAGTTTGGAAGTATTTTAATTTGTTAAGAAAAAGCTGACACCTATTTTTTCTTTAACTTATAACTGCTACAAGAAACAGCACTGAACATCTGCAATTGGAGGCGCACTGACCCACAATTACAAAGTTATTTCAAATATTATATTGTATTCTATGTCCTGTATTAAGGGCAGTATAAATGAATGGAAGACAACATTGTAAAAACTCAAGGTCACCTGTGATAATTAGAACCTGCATATTTCAATACATACAACTTGGATTTGTCGATTCCTTCCACGTATTCCACTAATTTTCATAGCAATTTATCCTTGGCTGATGGAACAAAGTCTTTTTACCCCTATATATACGTCTAAAAAGAACTCTCTCTGTGATGTCATTCCAAGACATCCACACCCATTATAGCCTGAAATTACAACATACCCAAGTATGGCCATGTTAGCAGAGGGTGGAGACTTCAGGACAAGGTAGGAATTTGGAAGCAAACAGGAAGCGAATGGCAGTCCAACAGAAACTCAGGAGTGAATGAAAGATGAGTACGTTCTTACGGAGCGTAGCAATTCTTACCACACCACTAGTGTAACAAATACACTGAAGGCACTGAATGTGCGAGCAGAGATGATACAGTACCGAGCCAATGCAAGTAACTGGAGAGACTTTTGCTTTTCTTTTTTTTCCTCTTTTTTTTTTTGTTAAGAAATCAAGCACTACTATTTTGAGAAATACAACTTAGTTACATTTCAAATGTACTTCAAATATAACTTTTAACTATATGAGCTTTAAGTCCAACTCATAATTTTAACCAGCATGATTTTCATGCTTCTTCTAATAATCATATTCTACCAAAGCTATTAAATATATGCAGTCCTAAGCAAAATAATTAATTACTTTTTATTAACGTGAGAACGTTGACATAATCCGAGTTACCTTTGACCTTGGACAGCCATGGTTTGAGATTCCATGTGTTAATATAAGCAAAACACAACTGCAAATCGCTTTTTCCACGATCTTGCTTTAGTACATGCCAACATTCAGTAGCAGTACATTTCCATATACAGGAAAAGCTGAAGAGCTGTTCTACCAACAAGGAATGCTCAGCCTTTTCTACTCTTTCTGAAATAAAATATAAAAATATCTGATCTCCCCTCCCCAAGGAATGCAGCTACTTTGGAACACTTTCTAATACAACCCTGGTATTTTCTCTACAGATTGGCACTACATACGAACAACATGGTCTCGTCCCAGCTTCTAGTTCAGCGATTTTTACTAACCTACATGCTGTTCCCAAAGACAGCCCAGACAAGCAATATGATCCATTCCTTCCCATTCAGTTTCTCAAGCACCGTAACTTGTAGTAAATGACTGATTATCATTTCGGTTTGGTAGCAAACTCATAAAAAGTCAACAGTGATGATAATCTCAAAAAGCACTACTATTTCTGCCATCCGATAGTTGAAGTGCTATTTTTTTGGGGAAGATATATCTTCATGAAGTCTTCCAGTTATATTTATTCCTTACCAATACACAGGCAAAACCAAACTCACACTTCACAAGAAAAAATGCAACTGGCTCTATGATCCTTGATATAACTGATACGTAGTAAACTATTCAATGCCTTCCTGTCAGCCAACCTCATAATCTCACACAGGGAAGATACTGTTATGATAACTTTGTCAGCCAAATAGTTAGTGTAGTTATTCCTGATCTTTTTTCTTCAAATGCACAGTAACCATCCCTGGGTTTCAAGAAAAATTTTTAAAAAAGGAAAAAAAAAGGAAATCTTGCACCTTTGTACAGCAGGAGTTCTTTCAGTATGCGGACTGAAAAGATCAAGGTTGGGAAGCACAGGACTCAGCTGCTGTCATCTCTCAGTGGGGTAAGAAATACGTGGTATAAGACCATCCCTGGACAAGCAGCTAGTAAAGACGCAGACTCAGAAGTGGAGACAGCGTAAGTGTGCACGAGAGAGAGAGAAAAGGGATCATTTTAATCCTTGCCTATTTTCAGAGCACCTACATCGTTTTCAAACACCTGGCAGGGAAGCGCCTGTAACTAAGGACTGCCTGCTACCACTGTCATGCCCTTCCAGCTCACCCGGCGCTTTCCCAGGAGGGTGACCCCAAGCCTCCCGCCCCAGGACACCGTTACCCTCACCAAGCCGACCGGTTTGGGACGGACCGCGGGCTGCGGCCCTGCCCCGCGCTGCCAACGCAGGTGCCCGGCGCTGCGGCGGGGGCCATGGCGAGGGGCGAGGCAGGGGCTGCCCCGCCGAGGCCCGCCC
>Ga0065711_1035897_pt1 | contig 21689 bp, 20 predicted proteins | sample Hoacrofraction12_FD_59098 | JGI IMG/M metagenome (GOLD analysis project Ga0065711, IMG submission 59098) | Hoatzin crop microbial communities from Cojedes, Venezuela - Epithelial fraction 12 v2 (version 2) | ecosystem: Host-associated > Birds > Digestive system > Esophagus > Crop | place... | reverse complement strand
ATAAATGCTTATAAATATCTGAAGGGTGGGTGTCAGGAGGATGGGGCCAAACTCTTTTCAGTGGTGCCCAGCGACAGGACAAGGGGCAATGGGCACAAACTGAAGCAGAGGAAGTTCCCTCTGAACGTGAGGAAGAACTTCTTCGCTCTGAGGGTGGCGGAACCCTGGAACAGGCTGCCCAGGGAGGTTGTGGAGTCTCCTTCTCTGGAGATATTCGAGACCCGCCTGGACAAGGTCCTGTGCAGCCTGCTGTAGGTGACCCTGCTTTGACAGGGGGGTTGGACTGGGTGACCCACAGAGGTCCCTTCCAACGCTGACCATTCTGTGATTCATGACATTGAGTGAATGGACGAATGGCAGTGTTGTAAGAGTGACAGGTGTCACTACTGTGCACCAAAGTGGAGGGGAGGTGGAAGCAGTCTTGTTTTTCATACCCCTTGGGCTCATCCACTCCTTGGGAGAGGCCTGCCTGCTCTAGGGAGAAGGCAGGGGTCTGCGGGGTTGGGATGTGACAGTCCAGAGTGTGGGAGCCTGCTCTGTGTTGGCACCATGGGTGGAAGGAGACCCAGTGGGCATGGGCATGGAGGAGGGACTGGGGGAGCCACACGCAGCTGGGAGTTAGGTGGGCCCCTGAAGAAGGGCGGTTTTGTGCTGAAAGGGTTGTGCTGGAGACCAGGAGCTCAGTGTCCATCCGAGCTGGGCTGCTGGCTCCCCAGGGAGGACCGTCTCTGACTGGATCCCCCCAAAAAATGGTGCTGATCCCTGCTCTGTGTCAGTGGAGGTTTAAAAGCTCAAGTAACCTTAGTATCCTCTGGGGTGTTCAGGCCTTTGTGCTTCCATTTCCTCTTGCAAAGTGTCACTAATGCTGTTTTGTCTCTCAGAGGTATTAGAAGAGGTTAATTGGTATGTGTGATGTGCTCAGACCCCTGCTTTTTTCCGGAGAAGTACTGTCAGATACTTATTCAAGTCAAAATGTTTTGATGTCTTCAGTTCACAGAAGCACTGATTATATCCAACCTCTGAATTTAATTGAAATGCTGCAGTGCCAGCTATACACTGTTCCAACCACAAAGTAACTAGTTATTTAAGTGAAATGTAGGGCCATTAGTTCGAGCAGAGAGCGTTGCCAGTATAACAGAGTTGAAACACACCGAACATCACAGAATGCCATGAGCAGTGTCTGTGAAAGTATGAGCTTCTGTGGATATACCAACTCCCTTAATTACACAACCATTTAAAGCACTAAATCTCTTCATTATGCATTGCAGTTAATAATTTCGTTCATTTGAAGAATAATTGTTTTTTTTATTTTTGGTTGCCTGACAATGAAGACAATGTATGTGTTTCTGTTCCATTTGTAATACGTGTATTGCTGATGAAAATCAGCTGTGTTGTCTCCTCTGATAGCTGGGCTTCTGTTTCAAGTTACTCTCTGGCCTGAATTCGGTGTCTCTTTTAAATTACAGCTTTAAATTAAGCTGTAATAAAGCAATGCTGTGAATTCAATAAGCTTTTTGACTTGATTAGAGAAATGGTTTAATTTTTGTGTGCGCATTGTTTTATCGGAAGAAAATCCTCTGTTTATCCTAAGAAATGAAGCAACTTTGTGTGCGTGTTCAGTGCAGCCGCACGGAGCTACGGATCCATCTCTACCACGCACGAACAGGCGCCCTGCTCCGTTGCTAAAGCTGCTACCGTTCCTTCTGCTGTCCCGCTGTGGTTTTTTCTCCGCAGCTGAGCGTGGGGGCAGCGGGGTCCCTGGCACCCTCAGGGCTGGGTGCGCGGGGCCCTCTCAGGCGGCCAGGGCGATCCTTGGGCCTCGCCCACACCTCCTTGGGAAGCTGCCCTGGTGTTTGAGGCTTTTATGTTGTGATGAACTGTGAAAAAAGTTATGCAAAACCTGTTTATAGAAGAAGAGAAGGAGATTTTTGAAAATCAAAATAGGCAACCAGTCTGATTTGCATCCCATGCAGTCCTGAGGCATTCGCTGTGGCTGTGTCGTTATTCGCCTGACCTAAACCTTTCACTGCACAAGTTGAATACCCTACGGCAATTTTCCTCTTTTATTTTAAAGCAAATTGAGCTATGTGTTTTTTGAAGGAGACACTTAAAGTCACTGTGAGCCAAGTGTAATACAGTTTTATAGCGAAATACAACATTTGAAATCCATCAAATTGTCAGCGGGCCCCACCTGCAGTGGTTGGTGCTGGGCCTGACACACAGGGTCATCAAGGCTTGCTTTCAAAAGAAATATATGCGTAAGAAATCCTCTCTCCTCGTGTCCCAGATGACGGGCTCAGCTGGCTTTTAAGAGGCCGTGCCCTGGCCTGGGTCATGAGTAAGATCTAGCAGGGACCGCGGCCTCTGGTGCCTGAAGGGGGGACAGTGGGTGCTGTGGTGGGCTGAGGGCCTGGCTGGCAGGGCAGGTCAGCCATGGCTCTGCTGTGGCTTTTCAGACAGGGCATGGTGCTCGCTTGCGCTGCCTGAGCGTCAGCCTGAGCCCCTCTGGCACTCCAGCAAAAAAAAAAAAAAGATGTATATCCTGTAAAGAGGGATTTAAGAAAGCAGTCTATAAAGCCTTGAGCTCTGGCTTACAAAAGCCTCCTGCCATGTTTAGCAAGTAAGGCAGAAGGGTATTTCCAGAGCTCCATGGCCACAGGGGCTAGCGCTGTCCTGTTTTGAATTACAATAGGTCGAGTGCAAAATCGGGAAGAGGCAAGGTCTGGTCACAGTTCACTACATTAAGTAATGGGAAAACCTTGGTGGGAAGTGAAAGCATCTGGGTGGGATGGACGCAGGACTTGCTGCATTTCATCCTATGCAAGGGTGGGAATCCAGCCATAGTGAAGGCAGGGCCTTTAGGGCATGCACAGCATTATTTTTCAGGAAATGCCAGAGGGAGAAACCTCATCTCCTCAGCTGTCCGAATAAAAAAAATGTTCGTATCAATAAACAAAGATTTTTTTCCCAGGCGAGGAGTGCTTGGCTCTGTGGGAGACTATATGTGAAGAGCTAGCGATTCTGAGCCCCAGTGCTTTCTGAATAGCCATGAGCAAATATGGGCTTCATTTTTCAGGGGAACTGTAGTCGTGCATTCCCACTAGGAAACCCAAGTGTGCTTCTGGCCCTCCTGGTCTGCTGCGGCACGCATCTGCTTTGGCAGAACCCTGCCTCGGCCAAGGACGTTAGGCATTTGGGCTGTAATTTGTGGATCAAGTCACTGTTCTGCCTCGTCTCTCCAATTAAACCTCTCCCTGTGCAACTGGTATGACCTCAGCACATTCCCTAAAATATGAGCATCCTTAAGATGTTAGGAAGAAACCATATGTAATTCATAAAGGGGAAATGGGGTTGTGTATGTGTGTGTATATATCTACGTATATATACACACATACTGTTTTGAAAAAATTATAAGGGAAGGCAGCAGTGTGTAATGAATTCCTTTTGGTCTTCAGTACGATAAAGTGCAGTTCAAAAGGAACTTGCTTGGTTCCAAAGAGGCAGTTTGCTCATTGGTTTAATTAAAATATTTATCATTTAGCAATGACTTAATGGTGTTTATTTGGGGGGGGAAGTAAATTCAAAATTACCAGGTTATATGGTGAATGTTTTTGGAGCCTGAATTAGTGTAACATATAGGAAATGGCAACATGCTGAAGCTGGACACTCATTAGTATGGTAAATATTTGAAAATAATGCTCTGGAAAAAAACCTGCAAAAGTTCTGATCCAGCTCTAAGTTTCAAATGCTCCTTAAGTCAAAATGTGTGGATTAAGGCAGGATGGAAAGTGATTTTCTTCTTTTTTTTTTTCTTTTTTCTTCCTCTTTCCTCCCTTCCCCCTGCCCCAGACTTGATGTATTTCTAAAAATACTTCTTTCCTCTTCTGCAAAAAGATAAAGTAAAAACTCCTCAGGTTCTGTAGGCGGGAAAAATTGCTACGTAAAATACAGAAACAGAAGCTATACTGGTGCTGCTTGGGTCCCCTGTGAACCGGCAGCTCTGAGCAGGTGGCCATGAAAAGCAGCAGAGCTGAGCATCCCTCAAATGAGGCAGTTGTCTGATCACTTAGGAACGCAGTGCCCTCTCTTCACTCGCCGCCTCCCGCTGGGGGCCGGTGTCCTGAAGCATCCCTCCACCAGAAGTGTTTACGGGGACTTTGGTGACTGTCGTTATAGGGGGGAATCACTTACTTCTCTGAGGTGGTGACAGGTCTGGGGATTAAACCTACTGGCACAGTTTCGGTGGCATGCAGGCATGGGCACCGCCTTTCGCTCCCCTCTTTCCCAGCTGTGCAGATCTAGCTGCTGGAGGCAGGGTCGTCTGCTGATGCACCTTTACCAGGGTGATACTGCTGCTGTTATCGGCACATTACTGCGATACTGCTCGTTAATGGCTTCCTAGGCAGCATGCTGAATGTCCCCCTGGTTTTAGGTCTCTTGCTTTCCTCGTGATGTGGGGGAGGATGCTGCCATGGAGCACACTGGTGGCAGATCCATCAGTAAAACCTGGGAGCTCTGCATTCTAGTGTGCCTTGAGGCTACATATGCAGCAATGCCGATGGCTCAGGTGGAGAGCATGTGCCATGCCAGGAATGACCACAGTTTGGTTTGTTCCCTTCTCCCATCCAGAGTACAAGAAGAAGTACGGGGAGGAGCATGGCTCGTGCCAGGCGGGGATCGCGGGCTTCTTCACCGAGGTGAGCAGCGATGCACTCACGGAAGGGATGGGGTTGGTGAGTGGCTCTTCTGCCGCATGCCCCGGGAGGGGAGCCCTGGGCACGGCTTGGACAGCAGGCTGAGCACGGAGCGTGGTCTCTTCCTGCCAGCACACAGCCTCCTGCCTTGTCCGGCCTCCTGGACACCTGCATCTTGCACAGCGCCTGCCCAGTGGTTCCTACGTCACATGCATGTGTCTCAAGGTCTGTGGACAAGAATGAGTGAATTGACTCTGGGAAATGTCCTCAGGGAATATTTTTGGTGTGTACATCCCAAAACTTGCATAGAGATGTTTCTGTGTCTAACATTAACTCTGCTTTAAGTGATGACATAAAGCAGTTCTCCCTGAATGGTTTTGTTTATGTATGTGTATATGTGGGTATGTGTATCTATATGAATATTTATATGCACGTACACATACATATACATACATAAGATAAACACTTTTTTTTCAATTCTGCTTCAGTTCTTAATTTCAAAAAGATGGAGAAAAAATAGCATGGTAAAATACATGGTCCAGAGCTGTTCTAAATACAAGACCATATTCTTTCCTGGACAGAAGTCTGTCAGCCATGTTTTAGTTATGTCAAGGGTGAATTTGTTCCCTTATGTATGTATTGATTTTTTTTTTGTAATATTTCAGGGTTCAGTGGGGTATTTACTGGTTAGGTTTTTTTTTTTTTTAAGGGAGAAAACAAAAAGCTATTTCAGTGTCAGTGTCCTTGTTACTGTCATGTCAAATGTATACTCACTCCTAATTATATGTGCACTGGTCTGCAGACTTTATTGTCCAGGCTGATATAAGCAGAATAAAGGTGTCCTCTCTAAAATGGCAGAAGGTGATTTCTGAGTAAACAGGGATGGCAGGCAACATTCCTGCAGTGGCACTGTCTGATAACTGGTTGTTCAGCCAGCAGCAGCTGTTTCCTGGTTGTCTGCTCTTTCCAGCCTTTTTCTGTTCCCATGCTTTAAATTCTCCTTTGCTACCCTAGTTCAAAAGATATCTTTGAACTTTCAGTGCTTCAGCCTGATGGCAGCTCACTGAGCAGGAAATGCAGATAAATGGCTTTTTGGGTCAAACAGGCAAGCCCCTGCTGTCTATTCAGCGCTGCTGATGGTAGTCGTTCCTGCCGGTAAATGATCTCTTGACCTCAAGGGCATGGCCCTTCCCAAGGAAAAAAGCTATTGCCAAGCACGTCCTGCTCTTTGGTTGGGTTTGCAGTCCTGTCACTGCGTCTTAGGAAAAATCCCTTGTCTAATGTCTTCCCCCGACCGGAACTGGTCACCCGAAAGGATCCTGGGCACAGGAGCATTTTCTCACAACGATGGAGTTCACCCATGGCCTTGCGTTGAACAGAGACATGAGGCAAGGCAGCTGTCCTTGTGTCTTCTCCAGGGATGGAGAACTTACCTTGGATTAATACTTCCCAGGCTTAATTTTGTCCCTTGCTGGAGGTATTTAAAACTGCATCCAGGAGTAAGGTTTCCCCACGAGAATCATAGAATCATAAAATTGGAAAAGACCTCCAAGATCAAGACCAGCCATCAGTCCAACACCACCAAGCCTGCTGAACCATGTCCTGAAGTGCCATATCTACACATTTTTTGAACACCTCCAGGGATGGTAACTCAATCGCCTCCCTGGGCAGCCCATTCCAATGCCTGACCACTGTTTCAGTAAAGAAATTTTTCCTAATATCCAACCTAAATCTTCCCTGACGCAGCTTGAGGCCATCGCATCTCGTCCTGTCGCTAGTTACTTGGGAGAAGAAAGCTGGATGCTTTTGGGCAACATTATTGCAGTCTCTCTTGCATGTGAAGTTACCTTTGTTTTTGATTCAAAAGCATTATCCATGAGCACCTACCTTTGAATGCTGGATCAAACTTTGCCTGATTTTTAGTCTTTTAAAATCTTAAATCATGGTGGGTGTCTGTAATGAAATATAGCCAGGTTATCTCTCAAAGAGCAAAACATATCTGATGACAGAGGAGGGCAAAATGTTCCAACCATGATGTGATGCACACCCTGCTCGTTGAGCGCATGGCAGCTCTTTAGCTTCATAATTGTAAAATCAAAACCTTTGTGCTCTATCCTTCACGACTGGTTGGTATAGCATGTCAGCCACCACTGGGGCATGTTCAGTAGCTGAGTGGTGGGTCTGGGTGGGCTGGGCTGCTTCTGTAACTTAGTGGTTGTCTTCAGGTCTTCTGGAGGATGGTTGGGGAAGGCAGCAGGTGGAGAGAGATTTTTGGGAGGACTGTGATAGCAGGGATAAGTTTGATGGTTAGTAAGGCTGAAGGGTGAGGAAGGTCTTCTACTGAAGTGGCAGAACAGCTGAGCAGAAATGGACCATAAAAGGGGAGACCATGTGTTTCTAGACTGCGTGCAGTAACCTCCATGTTTGGGAAGAATACTCTATACATGCACACAGAATAGAGATTGCTGTAGATGGAATTATAATTTGTGTTTTAAGTTAATATCCTGTCCTTTCTCCATTACTGTGTAAAGCAAGAATTTTTGTCCAGTTTTGATTGTAATTTATTTTTTTCCCCATCCTTTCCCCCACACCCTTCTGTTTTTTCCTGTTGTAGGAGCTGGTCATCATGGGGGCACCAGGATCTTATTATTGGACAGGAACTGTCAAAGTACTGAATCTCACTGACAACACATATTACAAGCTGAACGATGATGCTGTAATAGCCAGGCGGTACACATACCTTGGTAAGCAGCTCTCTGGTGCTCACTGTGAGAATGGATCAGTCCAACAACATATTTTAAGGCTTTGTTGCTATAAAGTTGATACCTATTTTTTTTGGGTGGTGTAAAGTATTTTTATGAAAAGTGTGAAAGGAAGAATGTCTGAATTAAAAGGTTACCTACCTGGAAAGAAATGCAAGCAAAGCAGCAGCCAGAATATCCCATTTTTATTTGCTTGTTTTAAAAAAACCTTTGCTATAATTTTTTTTACTGATACAGAAGATGCATTTTGACTGAAAGCAGGCTGGATGGTAGTGGGCCTCCTATATTTCTGCTTTTGCCCCGTGACGGACAAATTATTTGTCATTAGTTAGGCTGTGTGTCTGCTTACACGTGTCTTTAAAATTGGTGCAACACATAATTACAGAATGTATATTGCAGATATACTTTTATTTCAACAAAAATAGCACCACGTAAGTGAGCCGTTGGCAACAGAAAGTGAAAGGATTGGCTACAGGTTTGAGTAATCTTTAATTTAATTGGCTTTACTTGCTCTAAAACCAGCTAATGTCCCAAAGAAACTTAAGTTAAAGGCTTCCACCTAATCCCTGGTGCCTAAGACTGTTGAGACCTAGAGGCATTTCAAACAGTCAGTAGTTTGATATTGTTTGACTAAAGACTTGCACCGACCTCTCTTTTTCCCCTTAACCTTTAGTCTTTAAAAAAATACCACTTGGAAGATGCTGCTTGGCAGTAGCTAAATGAGGAGTGTATACATGTTTAAGGACATAGATAGGACATAAATATATTTTTAAGGACATAAATAGGTTTTGCCACTGATAGACCTGAATTATAGTGTTTACCATGTCGACAAGAGCCTCATCATTTGCAGCAGGAGAGCAAGGCAAAGACAAGACAGCCTTAGAAGGACAGCGCTCCACTCTGTAGTTATTATATATCATTTCAATGTATTAAATAAGAGTGAATGTTTGATCTTCTTTCAAATACAGTCCTCCTTTTTTTGATCTAGCCTCCCATTTATCTTCTTGCCTATACAAAAATCTTTTTAAGCCAGTAACTTCTCTGACCTCTTTGCCTACTGTCCTCCACTCTCCCCCTGCCCTGACCAAAAAGGCACGTCATTTTCCAAGACTTCCTGGGCAGTGATTTTAGCCAAAGGAGGACACTTCTGTCTGTTTGATGTAGGGCTGTCGCTCTCTGATGTGATACTTTCTCTGTGACAATGTGGTCTCTTTGCTCTGTTTGTGTGTGCCTGTTCCTCTTTTACCACTTCCCTTTCTGGACTTGCGGTGACAGATCTTCTCCCTGTATTTGCTTCGTGTGTCTCTCGCTCAGCTCCATGCACACCTTTCTTCTCTCAGCTTTTGGAAGAGTACTGTAGGGCAGACCGTCCCTTCCCACCGCCGTGAGCTTTTGAGCGGAATATTGGCGCATCCTGAGCAGAGTGGTTGTTGAATGCTAACAGTGTGCAGCCCAGGAGGAGCAGTGAAACCCAAGGAGTGCGATCCAGCTGGCTGGCCTGTTTCTTAGGCTCTTCCCTTTCATGATTATTTATTTATTTATTTATCCACTCTTTCCTCTCCCACCCCACCCCATCTCCTGCTCAGGATATGCGGTGACAGCAGGTCATTTCTCTCAGCCGACTACTACGGACATTGTAGGAGGAGCTCCCCAGGATGGAGGCATCGGAAAGGTGCGGCTTTTTGTCGAACAATAATGTGGTTGGATGCAACAGGGCAAAAAAAGTAACGCTGATGCAGTTCCCATGTGTCTGAGAAGCCAAGAGATTTTTGCTTACAGGGTAGTTTTGGAGCACTAAGCAGGGGAGAGGTGAGGTAGTTTGATGAAGTCATCACATTTTCTCAACTTGTCCCTCCTGGTGCCTCATATCCCTCACCTCTCTCTTTCCTCTCCCTCCCACCCAATCCTTACAATAGTTATTTTAGCGAGACACAGGCAACATTTCTTTCACACTGCTTTTGTGTAGGGTTTGTAACATGTAGGTATCACTTAAACCTTGCCTGGAAATGAAAGAACTTGGAAAAGAGAGTTTATCTTCTGCTTGTTTTCTTCATACATTTGACTGTTTCAGTATTTACTTCAGGGTACCATCTCTAATAGCATGGAAAGCCATTTACTAGGCAATTTCCTGTCCCTCTTAAAATTTCATAATATGTTTAATGGATTAGAAACTGGGTTTCTGCCAGCTGTACTTAGAAAACTTGGTGATAGTCTCTTGGGAAGGGAAAAAACCCAGAATTATTTTTCAAGTAGGCATCCGTACATTTGATGTCCCAAAGATGTAAGCAAGTGAATGGCTAGCTGGAAATGGCTGGTGAGCTAGGTGTGCCTGGGGTTCCTGCACTGCTGCCGGGGCAGCCGGCTGAGGGTGAGCACTGTGAGCTTTATACACTTCTGAACCAAAGGTGGAGAAGTGGGACGAGGGAGAGGGAGGGAAGGGATATAAAGGATCTACTTTTGCCCCTCTTTCTTCAAAATCCAATCATTTGAGGACCTGCTGCTGCCATGTTCTTGAGTAGAGATGTCCTGCAGCCCCCTTCCACCCTCCTCCCACTGGCTTCCCTAGGGACGTGAGTTGTAGCGGAGTCATAACAATAAGGAGTGAGAGTTCTCCACTACCAGGAACACTGTCCTTGGTTTAGGCAGATTGCTTTTGGTAGTAACTGTGTACCAGGGTGTAGAAGTGCAAGTAGGGAAAGTGGAATAAAAACAGAGGATGAACTTGGTACAGATATGTGGTCTGGCGTGACTAGGCCGTGCGGGATATGGTAGCAGTACAGTTGCTACTGAGGGTACATGTGCGTGGGAAAGACACAATTTCCTTATCTCAGGTGCTCTGTTATGGCTGCTGCAATGCACCTTTCTTCCAACCTGTGCTCTCTGTGGAACAGATTTAATTTCTGTACAAGGAGGGGGAAAATAACAGCTGCTAACAGGAGATCTATGAGAAAGCAGCTGGCCCTGTAGTTTAAAGACTACTGCTGTAGTTGCAAAAGCTCGTGTTATTCTCCCTTGGCACGGGCTGTTGGTAGCAGGAATGCATGGCAAAGGGGCGATAAGAGGTGTTGAGTAGAGGACATTACACTGAGCAGTCCTGTTGTGCTTTCCACACTCTTTAATAAGCTAATGCTTTCCACTTCCCTGATAGAAAGTAATTAGCATCGTCACACCCTTTTTGTTGAAGGTAAAGCCAAGATACTTAACGAGACTGAGTCATTTCTCCAAAGTCACTGAGAATGTTGTTAGTTAAGACTGGGTTTGGAGTCATGACACCTGGCAAGGTGCTCTCGCTGCTACAAACACACCATTGCAAAACCTAGGGAGTCCCGTGTATCCAGAGCAATTGTCTGCAGTAAATCTGTGCTGTGTTCTCAGCAGAAACAAGCTATGAACTCTGTCTCGCCATCTATTAATAACTGGTCACATATTCAACTATGTCAAGCGCTTGGCTGTGCCACGTGGCCTTGGAAGTAAGGGATCCTCTGTCCTGCAAACTGTGTGAGCACCTGCTAGGAGAGAGCCTGTCAAATGCTGGAGGAGTCTCAAAGGCTGACTGAGCCAGCCTTTCTGCCAAAGGGAGTCCCTTTCTGCAAGCTATGCGTTTTGGGTCTTAAATTTTGATGTAAGATCTGTTACTGAACTCGAATCAATACTTCTGTCCCCAAGAGTTCCTGGTTAAACAGTTTCTCCTGGGGAAACAAGCAATGAGTGGACTATGTTTGAGTAGTTTTCAGGTTTACAGGTTTGATTCAGACAGAACCAATGCGAATGCCTTGGGTGGTCCAATTGGGATTTCTACTCTGGCCTTTGCTGTAGCATTGTGAAGTTTGCAGTGCAGTAGGTGCAGGAGAAGGGAAGGCTGGGTAAGGGAAAGGGAGCAGCGTTACGCCTTCTCAGCCTTTTGCCCTGCTCATTTCCAGGCAGTCTCCAGATACCGCTTGTTTGGGAGTTGAGAAGTTTCTTTACTAGATGCTTTTAAATACTTGCATGTGCACATACGCACATGTGCACCAAAAAAGTAGGTGACAAGATACTATTCAAACATTTCTCATGATAAGAGGCCTGTGATTCATTAGCAAAACAGACAACTCTATGTTTTGTCTGTTAAAGGAAGACTGAGCAATAAAGTGGTCATGAAATTGGATCTTGTCAATAGCCATGGCCATGGTCATCATTTAGATATTATTTAGAAAGCACCAATGCTGCACCATTATGTGCTTCATAGTTAGTATTGGTTAACTTTTTTCTTTTTTCACTTTTCAGGTTTATATTTTCAGAACTGACAGACGATCAGGTTCTTTAATAAAGATTTTTCAGGCTTCAGGAAAAAAGGTGAGCTTTTACGTACATGTGTTTTCTTTTAAGGGATAGAGAAGGGGGAAATAATGGCAGGGTCATCTCAGAGCATGATTTTCATTCCACTGCTTCATGAGTTGTCAAGCAATTTCTGTTCCTTCTTATCCTCCCAGGAGAGCTAAACCTGTTGTGCAGACCAGATGTATGCCGTTTCTCCTGTAGCAGTCATGACTGCAATGTTTACTCAATGCCTATGTGACTGAAATTAAAGGTCTTGCTGAAAATTGTACTAGTGGTTCTCTTTAGCCTTATGCAACTGTAGCAGCGCCTTCTGAGAGGTGGGACGCCAGCTGAGCCTAGATGGCAGAGATTTTCTCTTAGTAGATGTTACTGGGAGATGTGGGTAGCCTGGAGCTTAGTTTAATACACAAAGGCCCAATGTGTCTTTCTGTGTCCTGCTGTGAAGGGGGATATTAGAGTTAGCTGTTTTGTGGAGGAGCGGCTTCATTGCCTCAAGAGATGATGATTTCCCCCTTCCCACCATGAATCAGGCCTGCATTTTTCTCTTACCACTGGTGTCTTATAGCTAAACGACTCCCTCCCATGAAATTTACTGAATGCTAGCGTGATCCAGCTCCCCCTGTGCAGTCTTGTGTTTGAGTGGGGAACAGCTTGTGTTCTTCACTGGGAGCTTGCTGGAGATGTGTTGCAGGGGAAAAGAAGTAGATAGTATGTCTGACTGTAGGTAACAACAAAAAGATGTCTTAATTAGGAATAACACAGCGAGGAAATGATACCCTTTATCTGTTGCCTGTGTTCTCCTGGAAGGACAGGAAATACAGAGGAAAAAAGTTAGTGGTGGCTTCTGGCTCTAGGAAGATCTGCCACCCTCAGAAGGATCTAAACTGTTTGACTGTGTCATCAAGTTGGGAGTGTTAGCATGTTTTGTTACTTTTTCCCAACAAAACACAGTTGCAGTCTTTAAAAACATGCTTGGAATAGGGGAAAACTGCAAGGATGTGGAGATGGATGATGTGACTTGTATATTAGGGCCTCTCCAAAACTTGTCTTTCTCTCCACTAGCAGAATTGCAGACATCTTGAAAGGAAAAGACCTCCCAGTTCATCCAAGGCATCTCCTGTGTTTGATTGCTTCCTGTTAATTTATTTCCCTGTTGACTTTTTAATGTCCCTAAGGATGTGCTCCTGGAGAACTATTCCTCAGCCTAATAAACAGAGCTATCAGGAATTTTCCAGGTCTCAGCCAAAAACTTTCATTTTTCAATTTAATTGTGTTATTCTTATATGTAACTTAACTAATCAAGTATTTACATCCTTCAAGTACTTCTAGGCTGTCATCTCCTCCTTCTCTGTTAGCATCTGTCTTCTACAAATCCTCTAAAATCCAAAATGAGAATTTTATTTTAAAGAGAAGGCTGCCCTAAATCACCCTTTCTTTGTTTTGTGATTGGAATATAACCAGACATGCTCAGCAATGAGCACTGCCTGGAAATGAGCTCTCACAAAATGCTGCGTCCTTCGCAGTGGCGTGAAAGTTCATTGCTCTGACATTCTTGTTAGGAAGGTGTTAAAAGCAGGCCTGTTTCTTTCTTCCCTTTTTTGTTGCTGGAGGCTGAACTAGGAAATCAAATGCAAACAAGAAAAAAGAAAATGCAGTGCTTTGTTACAAACGTTAAGTGCGCAAACTTCAGGTTCTCACAGCACCATGAACTCACCCACGCTGCAGACGTACCATGTTGCAGTGAAGTAAATAATAGCCTTTTCCTGAAAGCTGCCTGAATACATAGTGAAATGCTTTTCATAACTTTCGCTCCTTACCCATGAGAAATTTGTTTTAAAACCTTAGTGGATTAAAAAAATAAACAAATAAAAAATCCTCAAGGGAACTTCAGCTACAAAATAACTGGAATCAAATGATGTTTGAGGTCTGACCTTAAACCCACACAAACACAAAAATCTGAATTACAAGCTGAAACTCTATCCTTAACTCACCCCACTATATATATTTAGCAGCTTTTAAATGTTATGGACTGCACAGAATAGGGTTGCTGCTGCCCGTCTAGCATGCCCAGTAGCTCTGGCTTGTGCATCTAAACTTCTCAGGTGTGGAAGGCTGTGGGTCAGAGATGCGCAATGAGGAATGTAAAAGCATGTGAGAAATGTGATTCATTCTTTTTAACCTAAATAATTATTTCTGTAAGCTGTTTTTCCTGCTATGTAAACAGCTCTCATTCAAATAAGAAGCGGTATCTTTTTTTTTTTTCCTTTGGAAGTCGCTTTTGAGTCTGTGGTTTGTAGTTGGTCTCAAAAAGTATGCCTTGTGGTTCCTTAGCAGAAGTGGATGAAATAAGGGTGGAATATCACTCTTGCTTTTGGTTTCTTGTTTGTGTTTAAATGTGTTTTGAAATTCCTAATGTGGGTGCCGGTTGGGAGATTGTTAGCATTTAATGTTAATCCGTATCAAAAATTATCTAATGAAATTAATGTATTTCTTAAATTTAAGCAATTAAGTTTTATCAAGCAATGATGACTGGAGATCGAAAGTGGCTTAGGTTTTTTGTGTAACAACTGAAAAGCTTTTATTGAAAGTCTTCTTTCTGTGTCAACTCACCTGCCTGTATGCGACAAAAAGGCTGTGATCAAAACCCACAGCCAGTACTGCTGTTTGAAGGTGACTGATACAAATGGATACAGATAGAGCAGGGGAAGATAGTTCACAATCAAGAGGTAATTTTACATGCCTATTTTCATAGATAGCCTACCCCTTGCCTATTTTTCTTTTTTCTTTATTTATTTAAGGTACCCCCAGAAGATCTGTGGTACTCAACTTCATGTTGCTTTAGGAGTTCTGGCACTGGGCGTGAATAATCACTGGCCAGGTCTCGGTTTAGGAAACTTATTTCGTCCCTTCCTGGTTTTAAGCATTTGGCAAGTGAAAGCTAGTCTAAGAAAGCTCTTTAAGTGTCTCACTTAAGCATGTCCCAGGGTATAAATTTTATTCTGTTGGTGAAACATCCAAGCTGATGCACTGTTACAGTAAAGTGTTTAATTCCTGCCAGAATTATCCCCTAAGTTTTCTCTGTAGGAGTGCTTGTGAGTGATAAAGCAGCAAGTCATCATTTGAAATTAAAAAAACCCCAACAAACGCCTAAATGACTTCCTCCTGTGTGTGGGCAGATACTGAATGCTTTGTTGTGACTCGGCTTGGTTGCAGATGGGCTCTTACTTTGGCTCCTCCTTATGTGCAGTTGATCTGAACTCTGACGGGTTGTCAGACCTGCTGGTCGGAGCACCTATGTTTTCTGAGATCAGAGATGAGGGTCAAGTCACAGTCTATATCAACAGAGGAAACGTGAGTATCTCCAGGAGATGTCTTGGTAAGGGACGAGGGCGTGGGTCTGGCAGGGTAACGTTAATGTCCTTCTAGCACTGCATGATGAAACTCGATGTCTCAATTAGTGGGGCTCTGGATGTCTCTAGCAGTGCATGAAGTCAAGGAAAAATCATCTGGTATCATGGTTTCCAAGACACTAGCCCACATTCATCACAGAGCTGCGAATCTTTCGAGGAGGTCTGGGAAAGTTTCTGGTTTGATGTTGAAACTTGGTGGTATTTGTGGCTTTATGTGAATTTGATGCCAAAACCAAGTAAGAGTCAGCAGCTTTGAATGAGTTTCCTTTGTGTTTTGGGTGGTCACTAGGACCTACAAATCAGAACACATATGTCTGTGGATTTAGGAGACCTTGTGAAGAGAAACCAGAAAATGAATTCCTGTTAACTTTACATTATGGCCCATATATAGACTTTAGGGGAAGTTCTTATCAACTGGTACTGTTGGATTTCACATGACCCAACAACAGTCTTGCAAAAGTCTGAACTTTCTTGCAACAGCAAAACAAGATTATTCTTATGTTGTGTTTATTGGAAAAAGATGGTTGCTTATGTATTTTTAAATATTTAATGTTCAGGTCCCAAACTTGCTGTCTCAAAGGAGGAGTTGTTATGGACTAAAATGAAATTGGCTTGCTTCGTCAGTATTTTGTGAACTTTAATGTATGAAGTTTGTTTATACTAGACTTAACATACACCACAAGGCCTATGAGCAGCATCTGAGAGACTTCAGAATTGCTTTTGGTGTAATTTTGTTTTCTGTTATGACTCCTCCTTTAAATGAGCTTTACTATTTCAGTTTGATCCACAAGCTGTTCCATTTCTTACATTGCAGTGTTGCTGCTGGGTCCTCGGGTTAGGGTCCAGAATGCCAAGCAGATAATAGCCAATGTTTCCTGCTCACAGAGAGAGCGTGCATGAGTTAATTTTTATCTTTTATAAAACAATCAAGAAGCTAGTAGGAGTTTCTTATACTCCTGCAGAAATAATTACTTGCAGGACCAATGGCTTGCAGAATTGTGGGTTTTATTTTGAGGTTTGGACATTTTAAACTCTGGTTCTGCAAGCACCAATGCTTAAGAGGTTGTTGCAGCGGATCAGAGAAAACTGCATTATAATCCAAGCGTGCATAGTGATACTAGATTTAATACGTGTCTATTTTGCCCTTTACTGTGAGGACTGCAAAGAACTGAGTTGCACATGCAGGCCTGCCTGTCTGCTCTCTGTTGTGTTTCAGTTTCATTGTGTGGGATTTTCTTAAAGTCAGCAACGCCCTGCAGCCGAGAAAAAGATTTTATTTCATGTTCCAGAGGGCAGTTTACTCTCATTCACAAAGGAAGCAAAAACAAAGTAAAACAACCCTGGAGATGGGTGCAGGGTTAGATTGCATAACTAAATTTTGTTTTCTTGTGGAAATATTCCTTTCCCCTTGAGGGAAGACTGCAAGAAACTAAAGCTTATGTATCTGACCAGAAAGTGGGTGGGCAAGAAATACCAGATCCATATAAGGCTTCTCATGGCATAGGAGTACAAAGCTGCTTTATTCTGAACTTTCCTCTGTCTTTATTGCATTAAGTCCCTTTCCTTATTCTTCATTTCAGAAGGCTTTTTGGGGACTTTGCTTTAATCTTTCTGTCCAACACTTAAAAAGTTTTCAAATCCAATTGCCCAAATGTTCTTTGCTTAGGGGAAAATTCTCCTTAACTTGCTGGGTTTAGCTGAATAAGCCCAAACTGAGGGTTTCACCCCTCGGATGTAATCTGCAGTAGAGCAAGCTCTGGGCTGTTACATTTTAGGCATTTGGAAACCTTCATGAGCTCACCAAGCCCCCTGACTGCATTTTGTTACATCACTGAGTTATCATTTAGTTAATTTAGCATTTTAGTTAGATCACTCAGGAGCTCCTTTTTTTCTCCCCCTTAAAACTAAAAGACAGAAGATGGTTAAAAAACCCAAGTAAATTAGATTTTTGGTGCCCAGGCAATCCGTGTGCAGTGAGGGCAAGAGTCAGGCTGCAGCCCTGCCCCAGGTGCTTCCCACAGCACATGGGCAACTCCCGCTGGGAGCGCTCACCTCGTCCAGGGCTCACACCATTTGCATGATCCTGTTTTATTTCCTGCTTGTTAGGGAGTGCTGGAAGAGCAGCTTGTCCTGGAAGGTGATGGCGCCTACAATGCACGCTTTGGGGAGAGCATGGCCGCCCTTGGCGACATCGATGACGATGGATTCCCAGGTCAGTGTAATTTCCTCCTGAGCCATTTCCCTGGAAATGCCAGCAGGGCTGGCGGTACTGCCAGTCTCCTTGCATGACTGGTGCCACGTGGCATCCATTGCTCTTCCTTACGCTGAGGATAAATATGGTTGTGTAGGATTTGTCTGCTAAAGCCTTTTGTAGCTGATTGCCCTTAATGTGATTTTAGTCTATGTCCATGCAGCTTGCACCCCAGTCTCATTAGCATTGCTTTGCTTTCCTTGCTGTTGCGTTTTCTTCTTCCCTGTACGGTTTATAAAAGGCTTTAGACACCCACACCCTGAACCAAGCAGAGGCCAATGTCTCATTTCTTTCTTCTTTCCCATTTCCTTATGTCTTCAAGCCTTTCCGATTTGTTGACATAATCACGTTTATTATCATCAAGTGTAATTAAGAAGTAGCTTCTCACTCCTGATAGCAGTTACTCTATTAATAATTTCTCTCCTTTGCTTTTTTCTACCCCTGCTCCTTTCTCAGGCTGCTCAGGGTGAGGCCCCATGCTGTGATAGCAGTAGGTGAGAGCAAAGTATTGATGCTGCCTTTTCTGCCCTGATTTCTGGCAGCGCAAGTTAAGGACTTCCAAACAAAAGCTGACTTACTCAGTGTGTGCCTGCATTTATTTCGTACGGGCCACTCAGGGTGCAGTATCCCATTAAGCCTAACCCAACCTCATTGCAGGTTGCTCTCACAAATGGTGGGCATGCTCTTCCTCTGCACTTGGACATGCATTTGTGCGTTCTTGCTGCTGCTCGTGGGTCAGGTGTGGTGATGGAGAAACTGCAGAGTGAGTTGGATCTGTCTGTGGGTATGAAGCCACTGGGAAAAGTTTAATTTTAGCAGCTGTGTAGTTGCTAGATCCAACTAGGAAAGAAGAATGTGAGGTGGGATCAATTCTTCTGCAGGAGTTTGCAGTTAAGGTACATCAAATGTAATTTGAAAGTGCACCCTCAACAGCCTTTTTTATTTCCTTCCTATCCATTTAGTATACCCAGCCTGATTTTGGAGCCTTGAATATTCAAACAAACCTAACTGTAGTGCTACAATAAATGTTTTACCGATGCTGTCTTGGTTCAGAAAGCTGATGTTCCTCTGGGTTGGAGATTTAGATATGAAGGGATTCTAAATTAACTTTTTGAGCATGGTTGCTGGTTAATAAACACACATTTTCATACAACCATGTGCTTCTAATTAGGCACAACATAGCCACATGTGTGTACAAATTCGTATAGATTTGTATATTTTTTGAACTTTTATCTTAACACGAGGTCTTCATTAACTCAAACAAGTTCCTTCTAGCCAGGTTCACGTGAGCTGCTGATCATCTTCATCACGGGGAGCTATTTTCTTATGGATAGCTGACTTCTAAAATTGGGAAAAAGTTGGATTAATGGAATAGAGTGTGAAATGTTTATAATCTGTACTGTTTTTCAGATGTTGCCATTGGAGCGCCTAAGGAGGATAACTACATAGGAGCAGTGTACATTTACCATGGGGACACCAATGGTGTTGTGCCTCAGTACTCTATGGTATGTGCCGCTGTCATTTACGATACCTATCTGAAGTCACTTTCCCAGGGCCTGCAGAAATAAACCATGTTTAGGGGTCTCTTTATAGGTAGCCTCATCATAGCTCTACATCCTTTCCTCAGTTGTGGTTTGAAGATAGCTTCTCTCAAAGTTTGTCCATATCTGTGCCGTAGGGTAGAAATATGTTAGTCAGGAGAGATTTTTCCATCTTGTGTTACAGTTAACAGCTGTAGCTTCCTTGGAACAGGCTGCCCGAGGAGGTGGTAGAGTCACCATCCCTGGAGGTGTTTAAAAACCAAGTAGATGTGGCACTTCAGGATATGGTTTAGTAGGCATGGTCGTGTTGGATGGATGGTTGGACTCGATGATCTTAGAGGTCTTTTCCAACCTATGATTCTATGATTCCTTCTTGAAGCAAATGAAGTCTTGGGGTTTGAATGTCAGTTTTTAGAGATTGTTCTGCTGCAGAGGAGAAACGAAAACCCTGGAGAGGTTGAGCATACAAATTATGGGGAGACCAGTGGGGCTTTGGGAGGCTGCACTTTCTTCCTGCAGAAGCAGGCTTAGTGAGAAGGAAGAGGTACTAAGTTTTCTTTTGTGGCCCACAGAAGCCTCTTTACCTGTCTTGTTAGCCCTCTCCTTGTGATGTGACAATATATCACAAGGCTGTTGTTGGCTGCCATTTCCCTGACCATTATTTTGCAGGAAAATCTCAGCTAGGATATGCTATAGCATCTTGTGCAGAGATGACACAGTGCAATTTAGCTACTGTAGCCAGGCAGTAGAGAAGATAAATCTATGCTTGTGCGGCCAAACATGTGTCCCCTAGTCTCTGTCTAGCACATTTCTTTGTTTATAGCGTCTGAATCTTCCCTCCCTCTGTGTATTTGAAATTCTGATCTTTTTGTTTTGTTGCTGGGTGGGATCCCTCACAGTAAATCAGTTTATGCAGAATTAAGGAGTTTAGTGGTTATATTGGAGACTCTTCTAACAGACCATAGAAGTTTAGTCCTTCTTCCTTTTATCATGTATGTGCCATGTGCTGCTTTTTAGAAGAAAGGAATTTAAATGACTCTTTATGGATACTTCTAAAATGCACTAATGTGTGGCATGTGGAGGATTCTGCCCATTTCTTGCTGTGAGCCGCTGATTTGGGAGGTTCTCTGGCTGTTGAAAAGCCTGGAGCTTTCCAGCTCTCACTGAAAAGGATCAATTGATTTTGGGTGGGATTTTTTTTGGTCATTCATGGGAAAATGTTGCATTTTTGAAAGAGGTCAGATCAGCAGGGTTGGGAGTGAAACATCCTGCTGGTGATCTCTCCCTCCCCATTGGAGCAAGGCCAGCAGACATGGCGCGTGCCTTTCTGCTCGGTCAGTGGGACAAAGCCCAGCTCAAGAGGGTGGCAGGGTACCATGGTTGTTGACTCTTGATGCCATTCCTATCGTTGTCCCACGTCCTGAGGCCACCGAGGGGGCACAACTTACAGGTAGTGTCTCTGTGCCATTTCCCAGTGTCTGCTGCAGGGCACCAGGCACACCACTGGTTCATCTCCTACGTGCAACCAAAAAAGCTGTGTAACAGCTTCAGCTCTTTACCTACCTGCCCTGGATTTGAACCCAGAGGTGAAAGACTTTTTGTATCTTATTACTATACCCCTGAGCCATCTTAATGCCTTGGATTTCCTTTTTTAAATAAGCTGAGAGAGGTGGAGGGGGGTCCTGCAAGGTATATGTTTTCACCCTTTTCATTTTGTTAGCTTTCCTCACTGCCTTTTATTGATTTAAATTGCTGACCAGTGTTGTTCCCTTATGTCCCTTCAGCAGCTTTAGTGGTGGCTATGAGCAGGAGCAGCTTAATTGGCTTGGTGACCTGCTGTTTTCATTCATGGCACTTAAAAGCAGACCATCGTTATACCTCTGCCTACTAGGCTGTAATAGCCTGCAGATGTCCACTGGGATGTTTGCAGGCGGGATTTACCACCCTAACTGGGATCCTCCAACAACATGATGCAAGTGTAATGTGGGGAGGAAGTTACTCCCAGTTGTCTTAATCTTACCTGCCCACAAGTAGGAAAAGGAGATCTGTGCATGGTGGAGCGCTGGTTTCCCTTTAAACTGGTTGTCAGGACTGTAGGATATCTTCCCCTCAACTTGTCTTTTTTTCCATGAATTTCCTGTCTGACCTTTTGTCCAATGTTATGTCCTTTTATGGGAGGGCCAGGAAGAGCTGATCACATGTCACAAGCTGTGGAGCACCACCACCAGCCTCGAAATTGCTTTGTGAGATACGTTTCCTCTGTCTGTAACTTCTGCAGTCAGAGGTTGGTTTGAGTTCAGGTCTTGCACTGGTGGTCCAGAATAATGAGTGAGAGCTGGGAGACATCTGATTGATGCCTTTGAAAATCAGATTTTGATATATTAGTTTTCTTCAGTCAAAGGCATTTACAATTCAGACCTTTTAAAGACAGTTTTTGTGTTAGTAATTAAAAGAAAGAAGCTATGTTAAAAGTTAATTGTCTTTGCGTTGGGGAGACAGAAATGAGATGCAGCTTCCAAACTGACACAAAATACTGCATAATAGCTGATGGAAACCAGAAGTTCCAAGTGGGATGAAAATTAATCATTTTGACTTTGAGTATGCTGGATGTCCAGGATTTTCCATTTCAATTATTATTAATTTTGTTAAGATGCTGCTCAAAACTTTTGTTTACAGAAATCAAGGTAATGAAGAAAAAAAAAAAAAAAAAAAAA
>Ga0065711_1035896_pt1 | contig 21692 bp, 4 predicted proteins | sample Hoacrofraction12_FD_59098 | JGI IMG/M metagenome (GOLD analysis project Ga0065711, IMG submission 59098) | Hoatzin crop microbial communities from Cojedes, Venezuela - Epithelial fraction 12 v2 (version 2) | ecosystem: Host-associated > Birds > Digestive system > Esophagus > Crop | place... | reverse complement strand
CCCCCCCAATTTTGAGCTCCTGCTAAAATCTTTGTGTAATCAGTTTTAGAATTTGGCCACAGGGAATTAGCTGGAATTGCCTACTTGAGGCAGCATTCTCGATAGTTAAGTATCCATTTAGTATGGGCCAAATCCTAAAAGATCTTCAATTGCCTTTGAATGGCGAGTCCCATAAGGAGCAAATGAACGCTGATGGGTTATCAGTCCAGATAGATGGGAATAATGTAGGATGTGAACGATTCATTAAAAATATCACTTTTCATGTTAAGTCAAAGCATGCAGTAACCTGCTTAGAGTCTAGGCCTCACTTTCCATCTGTTAATCCCATGTTATTAAGGTTTTGATTTCTTGAGAAAACAGATGGCTATCAACTTAAACAGGTGTTCACATTGCACTTTTTAGAGTTTAAATGCTGATCAGGTATAACTTGAAGTTTGCTGTGGTACATAGGGAATTAGTGCTTTGAAAGATGTGTGAGTAGAGAATAATTTGGGGGAGAAGGAGGGTCAAGTAATTCACTGGAAATGCACCTACACACACTTACCAATGGACCTTTGCTGTTATAGAATACAAGGAGGGACAACAGCAGAGAGATTTAAAAGAACACAGCTTTTTCTGAATCCCTGTCCTGTGTCTCTTGTTGAGAATATACAGCATGGAAACGTGACCTAAATACCTTGCAGTAAGTGGAAGACAAGGATGTAGGGAAGCGTTTGCTGTCAGTGATTCTTCCAGATTTGTTGAGTGGCTCAGCATGTTGCCACCTCGGTAGAATGCAAACATGCAAGACTAGACTTCCTCTGGTTGAAATGAAATCTTATTCAGATTTTGTAATTTGTTGCTCCAGTAAGCAATAGTAAAAATTCTCTAATTCTGAAAAAAAAGTTTGCTAAAATGAGGTAGATGATGTTTAATACAATTTGATTATAAAATGGCATAGTGTTACCTGTGACACTGAAGACCTGCACTATTTTCCATCATAGCTTCTGTATAACCTCATAGTTCAGCCAGTTTTGCATCGATAATAGTATAAAAAATTATTGGTAAATAATGCAGAAGGATTGAGCTGTTCTCAAAAGCATTGCATACTCTTTTCTCTCTACACTTCTCATCAAAGATTCAAGAAGCCCCTGCTGTAGTGAGATCTCATTGTGAAGATCCTATTATTTTTATGAGGTGTATTTCAGCATGTATATTAGTATTCAGTGAACAGATAAATCATTTAAATTAACATATACTGATCAAATGAACAACATAGATTTCTATGAGGCAAAATCTTTGCTTATTTTTTCATCTACTAATTAGCAGCTACGTGCATTTATATGCAAGTTTCAAAATATAAGGTATAGCAGCACTTCACATATTCTCCTTTATGGGCTCTGCCACCTTGTGGCAATCAGCAAGGGAAAAGGATCAGTAGGTTACCAAATCTCGGCCCCTGGCTCTGTCTTTGCATGTTGATGTGCTCCAAATGGTTGAGAGGAGAAAGTAATTCAACAAAACCTTGACTTTCCTTTTGGAAGCACTTCCAGAGTATAGGGTGACATTGTTTTCTGCTTTTCATGATGATCTGTAGAGTATTTTCCTTCAAGAGCAGAGTGTGAAGCAGAATTACTGACAAGGACAGTATTTATCCGTAAATACATGAGGCAGAGCCATGCAGTGAGGTACTAAGGATTGCTTCTTTCTGATCTAAGTTTCCAGTCTGTAAGGACAGGATGCTATTGAACTTTCTGAGATGCGTCTCAACTGTGAGCAGAGTTGCAGCTCTGGCTGATGATAGTCTGAATGTGACCACGTTTATCAACCTACTGTGCAAAGAATAACAGCTGGCTAATCAAGCTACTATTAAACATGCAACAGTGAAAAGTTCTTTACAATGTACTACTTCACATACAAAATATTTTGTACCTTATGTTTGAATGTGCATAACCAAGAGCAAAGAAATACTGTTATCTTTTTATTACTACTGTTCAATATGCTAGTGAATATTTGTTTGCTGATCTACTGTTAACACTTCTCTTCTAAGCTTTTTAGCATCATAAAATATCAGCGGTTAATCCATTCACTGGTGAATGGAGAGTGTGTCTACGTTAGCAGTTTGTTTGCTGAAGGGCGCAGATCTGCGTTGTATCTGACCTCGGGGCCGTGCAGCCCTCAGCTGACCACGGTCTGAGTGCACTTCAGATGTGTTTCCTTCAGGTGGGAAAAGGGTGAATCTTTGTGGATGCAAGGTCCTTTCAGCAGCTTGTGCTCTGCACGTGCTGATGGATGCCAAGGGTGGTTTGCAGCCAGCACAGGCTTCGTTTCCAGTAGAGACAAAAAGCAGGCCTGCGGTCTTGGAACCAGGACACACCAGAGGAAACTGAAGCTGTTTCTTCCCCCTCTATACCAAAACGTAGAAGTATGGTAGGCATGCCGACGTGCTTGCTCTATGGAATTGGCTCAGTTCTGAGGGGAGGGTTCAAAAATTATGTGTAGGAAAGAAATATTGTGTGGCATATTTATGTTCTGTTAAAGCCAAAAAGCTATTCCCCACTCAAAAAGCTACTTTAATCTGTTGATGAGGTGATAGATAATGTATTAGAGCCAAGGAAGTGTGAAAGACTGCCAAGGAGGTCTTTAGAAAATTCTGTGTGTAATTGTATGGATTCCACAGTTTGCATATGGCTTTTATTACAGTATGTATAGTTTCTGGGGATATGCTTGCTTATTTTCTTTTGCTTTAAAAAGTGGGCTAAATATTAATTTAGTATTGTAGATATTGGTATGTAGAGAAGAGAGAGAGCTAAAGGAAAACTAAGGATTTTGGAATTATTATGCTCTACTTATTTTCTAAATGAATTGTTTTTTTGTGAGCTACCATAATAGTTAGATACCAGGGGAAGAAAACACAAAAAATCTATTACCCCTCTAGTCAACTGAACAAAAGGATTATGTACGCAGGAGCAAATGCCTTTCAATTGTTGAGTGATGCAGTTGGTTTCCTATTAAGAACAAGATGACTTAGTCTAAAAGGCCAATGCACTTTTTCGTAGGTCAAAGGAAATTTCTCAAAGCAAAATCTATTTTAAAAGGACTAACGGAGTCATACTAAGAAAAACATTTGTTGATATGAACCAAGAATTATTGTCTTAGTTGACTAGTGACAGGGAGCAGGCTGGCTAATTCCGTACATGCTGAGTCAAATCTCCAGCTGGTATAAATCAGGGCATCTCTACTGACATAGCGCTTCCCTACTGACCTTCAGTGCTCGAGGATGTGGTCTACCATGCTGGAAAGGCCCTCCTCTCTTCTACTGCTGGGCATCTGCTGTGCTAATGTAGCTTCAAAGGAATTTCAACTATGCCTTTAATCAGCCAGGATGCTGAAGGATGCGAAAGAAGATGTGGTTTTTTTACTTTATAATTTTTAGTGATAGAGCCAGATACGTATTTAGGTTTTTGATACGGTATTTTAATTGTTTCACTCATGAACACGACAGGGTGGGTGTTACTAAGCTACTAACAGATGTTTCAGTGTTGATTGTTTCTTGAATATAAAATTAAACTATACAATATATAAGACTATATTGAACTCTTAGGCAGTCGCACAAGCGTCATGCTTACTATAGCTGCCGTTGCACATAATGCCGAGCACAGAACTACCTAAAACAGATGAGTATTTGTGATGTCTTCCACTTACCACGCTTACTGCCTGCCCTCAGTGAATCTAGGGGGAGGAGGAGGAGGAACAGCCCAAATGGGACACAGAGCTGGCTGAACAGGCTGCACTGACAGGCGGCTGGATCCCAGACTCATTTGACACAGCAGGCGTGTGCAGCATGACTTCTGCAGATACTGGTCTCGCTACACAGTGCTTGCTTTCTCTTTTTCAGGAATTTAAGTATTTATTTGCATTCCTTTTTTTTTTTCTTTATTAATGTCTTCTGTGCATTGCTTCAGCGCTTACTGATAATTGCATAACAAATGACCCAGAAATAGGTTTTGATTTGCTTTTTGGGTATTTGGGAGATTTATTAGGGATAGTCCCGAAGTTAACCCCAGCTAGAAATTTGAAGGAACAGAGCTAAGTCCAGTCCTCAGCGTAATGTTGTCATTCTGCATGCAGACTGAAGTGCATTTCATATGACTCAAGGGCATCGTTCTGCAGTGCAGTGTCAGGAAAGTGAGGATGAGAGAAGAAGTTAGAGAAGAAATAGAGAGCAACCCTAAAGCCAGTTCAGTGCCCTAAAAAATACTGTGCTTCACTCACTCTCATAGAAATATAGTTAAATTTCACACTATATCCCAATTTTACTCTCGTCTGAAATATTTTTTACAGTTTAGCTCTGTGATTACCCTTTGATGTTATTGAGCAAAGTGTATATATAAGTATGTATGAGAAATCTCTGCTCTAAAAATTAGAGATGGTCTGTAATTAACATAATTTGTTTGACAGCTTCACAGTATGCCTGTCTTAAAATATATTGATGATTTTTATTTTTTTGATGTTTAATTTTTATTCTGTTCCACTTAGGATACATGCTAAATTGACAGAAATGAAGATGCCTTTACATTAGACATTTTCATATTTGTCATGTATTAGTGCAAATCCTTTGCACTGTCAATCCAAAATTGATTCAGGCATTGTGGGGGGAAGGGTACACTTATTTTTCCCCTTTTTCTCAGAAAGAAAGATTAAAATTAGGCAGCAGACACGGAGACAACTGCGTGTAGGAATGTGGAATCAAAGCAGTACAACCACAAAAGCGTTCCTGTTAAATTATGAGTGGTTTCACTGAAATAAATGAAATTCACAGGATTTTTAGCATTTGTAGCATCAGGACTAAACTTTGTTGGAATAATGCCATATATATTACCAAATGTGTTGTTTCTACGGTGAAGTGGTCTTAGGAGTCCTTGAGTAATGTTTTGATTTTTTTTTTAATAAAATAAAACAGGGATTTAGTTTAGATGGTAAAGATAATGAATTGCCTTAAATAAATTGCCTTCATGCTAAGGGAAGTAGTGGATTGGGGCTCCAACTATAAAAATGTAATATAGGTCAATTAATATGAGAATTTTTCCCCTACTGGACTTATGAGTCATTCTTCAAGTAGATTTTAGGAAGAAAATAATGTAATTTTTATTTCATATGTTCTGCTTCCAGTTATTGTAACAAGTCAGTTCAGGTTTTTTTCTCCCTCTTTAGGAAACTAAATAATCATTTACATTCCTGTTTCCTTATATTTAATTAACTCGATACAACATTCTGTGATAATGGCATAATAAAATAGTCAGAAATCCGTATTGGTTCATTTTGTGTCATTTCAAATTTTTGTACCTCTCTAGATTACAGTGAAGAGAAGGAAATGGAAATTATATCCAAGGCTCATATGATGAGTTAAAGACTAAGGATGACAGGAAAATTATAAAAATCTTGCTGTCGGAGATGTACCATCTTCAGTGTATACTGGAAGATTTGTGAGGATAAAAGAGCTGTCAGTTTTAAGAAAGGTTTTTTAAATATAAAGTTAAATTTTAAATAGTAATAGCTTATTATACAGCATTTAAAGATTGCTGGTTTAAAATACATGTACACTTCTGAGATTTCACGCTACACTTAGGAAAGCCAGACAAATTCAAAGATGACCCAAATCTAAATGTGTAGGTATATTTTACCAACTCTGTATTTGAATCTGGAAGTGATTCTGAATTGCAGTGTTTGACAAGAGAATCACATTTTTAGAAAACCTGATTGAAGATAACCCTTATAAATACTGAAGATGAGCATTCTTAGAAGGTAGAAGGAAGAGGTACCCTCCAGTTTTCACAAGTAATGGATAGAAAATCATGGATCCTCTAGGCAGATCTGTATCATTATACGCATATAGGAAGTCACAAGTTACTTGTTAGCAACTCCGATTATCTCAGAAGCTAGGAGAAGATCAGATGAGATAATAGAAGATTTGCAAAGGCATGAACAGGTATCTAATTTCAGACATTGTGACTGGTCCCCTCACAGGCACTAAGACTATTCTATGCTTAAAAGTAAGCAATGATGTAAGTACTACAGACATTAAGAGGACTAGCACTTCGAGGTAAATAATATGATGATCTTCAAATTTAAATGTAGGATTCATCAGTTTTTGACACTTGCGTTCTCTTTAAATAATTGCTTGAGTTCTAGTTGCAATGAATGCATGCACATATTTTTTTAAACATAAAAATGTTGGTGTCAGGTTTTGTCTAAAAGTCTATCAAGATGTGATGCAGGATGCCTGATTGTTTCTTAATTTATTCTGTAGTGGAAAACAATGCAAAATGAAAGTGTGATGCATCAAATAAAGCAGTTGACAGATACTCTTATTTTGCAAGCACTGTGTGTTTATAGATCTAGCAGTAAAAATAAAATTTGATTTGGTAACTCATGACATGGAAGAAAGGCAAGTGTTATGACGATGTAATTGCTGAAGCAAAATTTGAGACTTCTTCTGAAAGTACAGATCTTGGAAATACCTGCAATGAAGCAGGAAAAGGTGAGTTATGCCAAATTCCATGATCTGTTAAGAAGCACTGACCGCTATGTTAGATCAAAAAAGACATTCAGTCTATTAGAAATACAAGTAATTGAGTAGTTAAATTTTCTCCACATCAAGTTTGCATATATAAAATCATTCTCTTTGATAGCAAAACTGCTTTTTGAAAAGAACTTCACAAGTTTTAGACCCCGATTTTTGGCTGGGGCCCAAGGCATTATTTAGTGACACTACAGAGCTGAATTAGTATTTTTGCGTATTAAACCGATACCGTAGCCCAGGAAACCTGTCAGTAAACCATATGTTATGTGCTAAACTGCTGTATGCTGAGGTGCCATGGCAGACTGACTCCAAAAGCTACTGATCTGAAATTGTGACATTTTGTAGAGGAGAAGAGCGGACAAAGAAAATAATTAGAAGGAAAGTAGTAGAACACCGCTACTGGTAAATAACTGGCAGCTTATAGTAGAAGTACTAAATATTTAAAGAAATTTAATATTTAAATTTAATATTTAAAGAAATTTGATATTTAAAGAAATTTAAATTTAATATTTAAAGAAATTTACGTCATAATGTCTTTAAAAAACACCCAACCTCCCCCCCAACTGTTTGTGTTATTTACACAAACTGGTCCCTTGATTTAGTTATAATTAGTTAATAAATCAACAAAAGCAAATGAAATAGGCACCTGTCTAAACGAAACAAAATATCGGTCACACATCTTGCTAATTTCCTGAGAGAATAAAATGGCTAGCTTAGTCTTCTGTGTTACTAAATACATGTTTTCTGAAGATAAAACAAAACAAAGGTATTCCCTATCTAAACTGTAGTAATTAGTGAAATAGTGGCAAAAACACAGCAACACGACAACTGATACCTATCTGTCATAATTCCTCTTCAGCAAACTGGCAACAAATGCAAGAAATTATGATGATGTATGTGTATTTTTCATTCTTTAGACATGATAGTGAATATAACACAAATTTGCGTTGAAATTTTTCATGTTAAGATACTTCATGTACATGTGAGAGCACTCTTATGAATGCCTGTTTTGACCAGCTGTATAACACCAGAATGTCATGGAACTTCAGTCATTGGGTAACATGGCTACCCTATTCAGTGAGACAGATTTTTACTCTTAGAAGCTACTACCTAAGGAAGTATATTAAAGAAACTAACAAGCATTTTCTGAAGATCGGTGCTGAACAAATAAGAAGTCTACAACGAGCAATGAATAGGCAATCAAAGTCCCAAACAATTCATAAGTGTTCTAAAAAAAAAACCAAACCGCTGCTCTGAAACTTTTTGGTAAGGAAGGTGAAAAAGCTTACAGTTTCATATAATGATGCTTACAGATGAACTTTCATTGGAGTTCCATATTAAAAAATATAAAGGAGAATTATTTTGATTGATTTTTTTAATGCTTTACCTATGCTTTTCCAGCAGTAATAATCTAAAGTATCTATATTTCCGAAGTAGTGATTGTACTCTTAAAAGAAACAAATACTTTATTATTTCCGTTTTCCTCACATTTATTCAAACTAAAATGAGTTATCTGTGCTATATTAAAGTTTAAAAGATAAAAAGTATTAATAATTATAATACTGAAATAAGCATCTTTTTCCTGTTTTTCTTTCCTTATAAATACAGCAAATAAAGAAAAACTAAAGAACTCATGTGGCAGGAACTCTGATTCTTTGCCCTTGCTTCATGAAACTTTTACACTACATTGATTAGAAAGAAGTAACTGTTTGTTCTAACTCTACGGTTCAACAATCGACGTTTAAATTTCCACTTTGATTAGCCCAGGGTATGAATGTCAGAAACATTGTAAATTTTTACCAAAAAAAAAAAAAAAAACCAAAAAAAACACCCCAAAAAAAGGCTTGGTCCATTTTTTTAATAGACAGAAAATCAGAATAGAAATTGTATAGATATAGCAATTAATTACCCACCATTAGAAGAGCTTACCACTTAGATGAGCTATGCTAATAATCAAATAATTTTACTCCTCTACCTTATGTATGAACTCACACAACAGAAACTTGAAGTATATAATTTTCTAAATATGAATACAATAAATGGTTGATGTTAGAAGTACAATACTGTTACTTGTGGTCGGTTAACTGGAAATTAATTAAGGAAAAATTCTCAAAATCATGATAAAATTGCATGGGATTTTGTTTTGAAACTGCCCCGCTGACAACAATGGAAGCTAGTCCTTGCAGATAAATATGAGGTCTCATCACTGAGTTAGCTCACCAACTCTATCCTTTGAATCATACATTTGGAATACTCAGTTGTTTGACTTAGTCTTAAGAATAATTCCCAGGGTATGCGTCTGTCTTTACTGGCTTAGCAATAATACAAAAATCAGGAAATCTGGGGAGTTTGACTTTGAAGAGGACTAGAATAATTGTTAAAAATATTGATTGACTGGGAAAAAATACACTGAGAGTGACATGTCTATACCTTTCCAACATGGCCAGTTTCTGTTTCTTCCTCTGTAAAGGGCAGTGAAAGATATTGGCGCTTCATAGGACTACCTTTGTGCAGCAATGTCCTTTGCAGCCTTTCTCACAGCCCTTCAGACAGGCTCTTTGCTTTTGTCAGAAATGGGGTTTTACGGGGTTTTACAGCTGTCCCAAAGGCCCTATGGGACTGTTGGTGGTAAGGTGACCTAAGTTTCCAGTATCCATTGGACATAAAGTTTGATGCACAATGAACTCAAATATTGCGCTTGATGCCCATGTGCATCCTCTTAAGCTACGTAAAGGGTAGGAAAGGAAAAATCATGCTAACCCTCTCGAAAATGAACAAAAAATCAGTGCATACTTTGTAAGTGAAAATGTAGTTGATAGGCCTAATGAAATAGGGTAAGAAGGCATGCTTCTCTAAACATTTGGCAATCTTTTTTGTGACTGTACATGGACAATTGCATGTTATTCTGTAATTTAAAGGTCTAGTTATTATTTACTTTCAAAATAATGTACTTTTATATGTAGAACTAAATCACAGGAACTAACACGTAATAAATGGGAGCACTCAAAAAATAAAAAAAAGTCCCCAGTTCCTTAACTGCTACTGTAAAGGGTTAACTTAAGTATTATGCTGCTTTAATATCATCTCATACGAACTGTATTTATCCTGTTAACAATTGTGTAGCCTCATTAATATGGTTAATGAATTGATCTTACTGTTACGATGCTCAGTGCAACCTACAAATAACATCATAAATATTTAATCAACCATTGATCTCAGTTAGCAGATCCAAACATCAGTCAGTTGTATCAGAGAAATCTTCATGGTTTCTTTGCATGCCAGCAGTTACTTGTTGAATTAAAGATATTTTGGCATTTCAAGAAATCACAAACAGAGACTTCTCTTCGGTAGAAAGAAGAACTCTCAGCTCCCCTCTTTGATGCCACTGGCATTCACGTCTGCCTGTTCTTGTTTTAGTTCCTTTCAAACTACTTTTCCCCTCTGAAGAGGAAGGAGCTTGGAGCTCAGTTTTATAGATTTCCAAATTTCTCTGGCACAATGTTACTAGTCCAGCTGCCCTTGTAGTACAGGGTCCATTAGAGGCTCATCTTCAGAATTACTCCTTCTGATAGTTCAACAGTTCTGCCTAGGGCAAAGCAAATGAATTCTGACATTCACTGCATCAGTCTACTACACACTTTGTATCTTCCAGTCCAGAACACATACATTATACTCTGCAAGAGATGAGCTTTTTCACAGAATACATTATCTGCTTGCTGCCTGATAGCAATGGTAATGACTCTGCTGATTCTGTGAATTTGGAGAACTGGAAAGCCAGGATCGCTTCAGATCCAGGCATTTCAGCATAACCATTCTGTTCTCTCTAGTACCCATCTTATGTCCCACAATTATATATATTTCAAAGGGAAAAAAATGTTTTCGTACCAGATTCTCAAAATACGTAGTAGTAATGTAATAAAGAAAAAAATGCATCTCACCCTATTCATGAATAAGAGATCATAGAAAGCCAGACTTTCCATTTGAATGAGCTTGTCTTGCCCTATTCTGAAAAGTAACATAATGTCATGAAATTTTTAACAGAAAACAAAATACTGTATGTGACAATATTTCTTGGAAGCATCTTTAAAATACTGAAAGGAGGGGTGCTTGCTGAGGTGCATTCTTCAGCTCCTGGTGATTACGACTTACTTGTTGGACAGAGGGAGAGAAAGACACGTTTAGTCTAGTGAATAAACTCACTAAGTACAAAGTCTAATATGAAGATTTTTCATAAAATTCAACAGGAGTACTTATCATTGCACCATAGTCTTATATGACTGAACACCGCAAATGATGGTGGTTAGCACAACTATACTCACCTCAGACACAGGCAACTTTGTTTTAAGCTGTTAATTGATGTAGGCAGAAAAAGAATTTGATTCACTCCTCCCATATTTTTTAATGAGTACCAAACCACAGTGTTGGTGGGTTTTTTGTCTATTGAGGTAATTCATCCTAGAAATACTTGAACACTGTTGATACTTTTCCTCTGTTTCTGCTGGTCCGAATCACTCAGCAAATTGAGTTGAATTGCATTTTTTCTGGAAATCAAATAGTGCTAAAAGTGTTGTGAGGAATTGTTAAAAGGTATCTCCTTGCTACGAAAGTGTTGTTGATTTCCAGCCTACCAGCATCTTATTAGCCCAGAAATGTAACTTCAGTCTTTAAATTAAGTTACTTTACCATTGGATTCAGCACCACTCAAGTGCTATCATCCAAAAATATTGCAACTTATGATTATTAAAGCAACCAATGAAATGTAAAAGGGTGGTATACAAGGTTTTGACAGAAGAAGTGCTGACCAGTGCTCATTAGTGGTATGCTAATAAACACATAAATTTTATTGTATTTTTAGCTTCTTATACTGCTTAATATTTTTTGTGGTATAGATTTAGCAGAGATACCACTTCCTTAGATTTTATAAACTTAAGAATACACTCTTTTCTAAAAACAGCGTGCATAAATGTCATTTACCCAATGAAGACGTCATTCACGGAGATTTTTTTTGCCTTTGTTTCTTTGTCTCCCTGGAACTGAATGGGACATACCAAAAAAAAAGAACTTTTCCACTGAAGGCATGTTATATGCCTTTTTTTCAGAAGGTCACTAAATATCACCATACCACTGGATTTCTGAAAGCTGATCCACTGCAAATAGGTAACAGAACTATATTAGAAATAATACTCTCTGCAAGGTGACTGGGGATCTTGACTCTAAATGATGACAGATTTGCCCTGTAGTACTTCCAGTATGTTCCACTGAATAACAAGTCAAACAAAGACAGGATTGGCTTTTTAACATTAAAAAGCTATGCTTTATTTAGGAAAAAACTGTAAATTCTCCATCTTTTCCTTATATTCATGGAGAAATCTGCAACTGGAGTGTATTATGGAATGTCCAGATTCCTTTTAAAATTTTAAACTAAGCCCTTTTAAAAATGCTTTAGGGAAACAGTTATCTCTTCCTTCACATTGTTCACATATTCGTGTTACTAGGAGGTATCCAACTAATTTTCTTTACCAGTTGATAGTTCTGATAAAACCATTAAAAATCAGTAAAAAAAAATAAAATCAGTTATTGATCCTTTTTAAGGACATATGGGTTGAGCATAAAATCAGCATATGTATTTTATATAGATGCAAAAATAAAAATCAAACTAAGTAATATTTAGTTTGTTTTCAATAATATTGAATTAGCCTTAAAAATTAAAACAAGAAATGATCTGGTTGTCCATAAAGTAACTGGGCCTATTTTAATGTTATTGATCTTTAGTCAGAGGGTCTTTAAAAAATAATACTTTTCCTCAAAATGCGTTTCATAATGGTGAAACACACATAGTTTTGAGACTCTGGATTTAAATTTCGGGGGGGCTTTGTGTTGTTGTTATTTACTTTGAATGTAGCTTTTGTGGTTTGCTTCTCTCTTTTCAGACCAAAATTAATGCTAAATAAGCAGAGTGGACTTTGGATGATTGTGTACTTTTAAGAAAATGGCACTATTTTTCAAGCTATTTCAACATCTTGATAGGATAAATATTTTCACAGTTCTACTTTTGCTGTACTTGAAAACAATATTTTGAAGTACATTTCTGAGTATTTGCTTCAGGAAGGGTGTAGAATTATACTTTTCTTGCAAAATACAAGACTACAATTTGTCTGACCTTGTTTCTGTTTTCCATCTGCATATATTAAATGAATGACTCTCCATTTTGCAGCTGAGGGAAGCACAACTTTGAATGAAAAATGTTGCCATTAAAAAAGAAGGAACAAATTCCATAAATTATAAATGATCTGCAGAAGCTGAAATGTACTGCCACGTTACCCTGATTATACATGCATGGGTTTTTTGTCATTAATCCAACAAAATAGCGTGGCAACCTATGGAACTCATGCAGATACAGATCTTCTGGTGAAGAAACAGAACTCCAAATGGGTTTAAATTTATAGCATTGCATTATGCTTTATAAAGAGAAAGAAAAAAAAAAAGGCTGACTCAATTCCCTAGTTTATACTGTTAATTTTTCAAATCCATACACTTGTTTTTTGCTTCATATTTTCTAAAAGTTTGTAAGAAGTAATCAAGGCTTCTGTTGATCTCCAAGCTAGCACGTCAGATTCCACTCGATTATAAAGATTCTCATAGAAAAAAATCTGGTTATTGCAGCCTCACAGTGTCAGAATTTGGCTAATCTTAAGCTTATGAGTTTTTCAATGCTTCCTTGCATGCTTAAGCATTTCACAACTTCAGATCACTGAATATTAATGCTATAATAAATCTCATGAATAAATTAACCCATAGTTATTATTAAGTACATTTCATTTATGAGTATTGTTAGGATTATTAAAAGAACATGGAGAACGCTAGGTCAGGCCACAGATTCATCTGGCACATTGTCCTGTTTCTAGTATTCTCTGGTAAGAGCAGGTATAAAAATATCTTCCCAGAATTTTCTTACTGTCTCTATCAATTTGCAGCTCAGAAATTTAAATACATGTCTTTTGATGTATTCTTCTTCCAAAAACGCGATCATACTGGTTAGCTAGCCAGGGCACAGATGAGCTTTCCAGTATGTGAAGCATTACACCTTTGGGTTTGAACTTGGTTTGTGATAGTTTTGTCTAATGCCCCTGATTCTTCCTCTTTTCAAGGAAGGGCTCAATGAACAGTTGCTGTCCTCCTCCTTTTCAATTCGTGACTTAAGGTGACTGCTGTTGACTTTATATCTCATAATTCTATTTTCCAGGCTGAAGATTCCCAGGGTTTTTTGGTCATTTGCAACACTGTAGTTGTTCAGTCCATAAGGATTGGCTTTTGTCATCCACGTTGCTTTTTCTATATATTTTCTGTACATGCATCCTCTTAAGATAGAGAGAAAAAAAACAAGCCCTGCATCCGAGATGTAGCTGTATTCTGACTCACGTACACTGGCACAACCGTAACTCCTCTTTTGTCCTCTGTGCTCTCCCAACAAATCCCAACACTGGAAATGCTTTCTTTCATCAAAGACGGATTAAATAAGCGAACAAACTCAGGATCCTCCACTGATGAGTGTTTTGCCAAAATGCCTGACTAAAGTTGGGCATTAATCTCCTTGATTATAATCTGCTACTTTAATGCTGAGTTATCCAGAAACCTGGGAACTTTCTGTTATGATTTGCAGATAGCCGTTGACTGTACTGACACTAAATGTAATTAAGTAGCTGTAGGTAATTTTATAATTTCACTTTTGCCCCCTCTTCCAGGTAATGTTTGAATATTTTCAACTGCATGTCCGCAGGCTTGTGTGTACAATTCAGGGAATGTTATTGAACAATATTTTCATACAAAAGGAGATTTTTTTTTTGTCTTTTCACACTATATTTTAGCACATGAAGCATCTCACATTCTGTAAGTGATTGGCATTTAATCTTATTTCAGGTCTGTTTCTCAAAAATAAATTACTCCATCATGGTGCTTTTAACCAGTAGCATTTTCGACACAGTTCTGAACGTGTTTCTTTGGGAATGTCTCTATGAACACTTGAAAGCTGGACAAAAAAAAATCTCTTTGTCTTCTAAAAAGGTATTTCCGAGACCATTAAATTAGGGTATTTTTCACACCATTCTCGAGCATTTTATGTCAGACCAGGATTCAAGAGTGACAGAAAATGGTGGTTGTTTAGTCGTGTTCTTGAAATGTTAGTACTCTCACCGTGCTAAAGAGAACACTGCTAGACCTACTAGTCTAGCAGACTACGAGAGCTTCTCCAGTTGTAGTGATTCCTCCACCATTTTGAAGCTTCAGAACAAAGATATTTCTATTTCACGTTAACAGAGCAGTAACTGTGCAGCTCAAGTGTAACTGGAAGATATCAGGATTTTTCATAGTAGTTAAGTGGAAAAAATTGTTGTGTTTATAGGCCTGGAAAAGGCTTACAGTTTAAAGCCTTAAGCTTCTGTTACAACTAAACTGCTTACGTTTATACTACAGCTTCAGCAGAACCTACTCTGACGTGTCAGTAAATTGGCAGATGGTAACCTCATAGTGGGTGGTATAAAGCTAACCTCAGGTTTTTATTATGCCTATGTAACAGGAAGCCTCGCTTGCTTTTTTTTTTTTTTAGTTCATTTGTCATTATAGAAGAAAATGAAGGTATCTGGAAAAGCGAAGAGGCAAATTATAGCACATGAAATCTGAGTTACACATGAAAATTGAAGGATGTGAAATGTACTCCTCTGCTCATGAACAATATCAATGTGTTAATTAAAAGCGAAGTTCATCCAAGTGAACATGCTTAATTTTTTCTTAGTATATGTATGCAAGTGAGTCTTAATATGCCCCCTGCCCTTTCCTCTGCATGTAAAAGAACCTTCAGAAAAAAAAGTAAAGAGAATCCGCCCAAACTCCTGACTGGTAGATAGTGCCTGCGTTTAGTTATTGATATTAATCTTGGATGCATTGCGTCCAGACATCTCTTGGAAAATAAAAGAGGAGAGCTACAATACTGTGTTCATCACATAAAATAAATCCTCAAATTACTTCTCTGTCATTTTAAGCTTAATACTGTGTCATTTTTCTTAAACTTTATTAAGGCAACATTTATAAAATAATATTATAACATTTTAAATTTCAAACAGTTTCAAAGATAATGATGGATTTTAATGAATTTCTTAATTAAAGGAATTGGTTAGCTGTGCCTGTTTTCAGTAAATTAATTTAACTGTTAGTCATTAAGCAAAAAGTATTCATTATTGAAGGATATAGGAAGTGTAAAAAATCTGGCATGAGATGGATACCATACCCTAATCTGTCACTGATGCTATGAAATTACATGCTTAAAAATGTTCTCCGTAGTATAAAATATTATAGAAAATGCCTAGTGACTAACTAGGGATATTTAAAGCTTTGTAGTTTAAATCATTGTCTCTGATATGAGCATCTTGTAACTGGTGTTAGAAAAAAGAATTTTCCATGTGAAATGTTAGAGGACAACATTGTAAGAAGAAAAAGCTACTTAAAATCATGTTCTGATTTAACATTCACTGTTCAGGATGATGAGACTATTTTTCTATGAGGAAGAAAACAGGAGAGTATTGGCACTATATATATATATATATATATATACATATATGCCAGTGTTTTGAATTGTACAAATGAGTAACTTGATTTTGTTTTTTTTTCTTATTTCTGCCTTAATCTTGTTTTGTCATAAAGTTGCTCTGTTTCTCTTAGTGTAACTCAGTATAAAATACCTTTGTCCAGACTTCTAAAAGAGTAGCACAAAGTGCAGACTCTGCAGAGGAGTTCTCTGCCCAGTGTCCTACTTTAATCTGTTATTGGAGAGGGAGGCAAGTGAATGTCCCACACTCTGCACATTAATCTTAATAATCAATAGAGCAGATTTGAATCTATGTTCTTATTGCACCAAAATTCTTGCAGTGTGGTATAAAAAAAATAGCTTTGTTACAGGTACCTCCGTGTGATCATTTGCATGCTCTGCCCTATTTTCCTGTGTTAGAGAGAAACATACAGAAAGGCAAGCGGCGCAGTGTTACGACACATAGGGTAAAACTTTTCCTTGTCATGCGGAGTATCGCCATGCCTTGACCGGTCATCACTGCATGCAGCTGGCACCCTTGCAGTTGCTCCTGGTCCTTCTTGCTGCAGGGGGCATGAGGAAGGAGGGCTTCACTCCTCTCTGCTGATTGCTGGCTGTGCGGCTGGAGTGCCACGGCTTGGCCATTGCGGTCTGAGAGTATGGCCAGGAGAGGAAATTCAGTTCACAGCTTTGTAAGATTTGCATGGAAAATACCTTTTTTTTTTTTCCTCTCTGATGGACAGTATGTCTTAGAAAACTGATGCAAATCAGTTTCTACTTCCTGTATAGAATTTAAATCCCTTTTTTGCTGGAAATGTAAAGTCTCTACCCTTTCTTGTATTTGCCAAATGTAAGGAGAAAAGTTGTTTTCTCCTTAGCTGCAGGAAAGTGGAATGTTACAACATGACAGTACAAACCCTGCCCCTGCCATCAGTGTTGTAACATCAGCAAATACTAGCGTGAAAGAATGCATATGCAGCTATGAATGCGCACATGCACAGGTATTTTTGTTAATGTAACCTTTCCTATTTCCTATTAGTCATGTTCATGTAACACTTCAGACTGGCTTTGATCACGATATGAAAGTCATTATCAAAACCTTGTAATCAAGTTTATTGGTGTCTTTTGCTTAAAGTGGCTGCATTGGTCAAAATAGCACTATCAAGGAGAGGAGGTTAGATTTCAAATAATAATAAAGTCTTCTGTCGCCATTGCTTTCTGTATGTTTTGCAGTTAAGATAAATACTGTGGGATGCTCATCAAAGAGGAACTTAACAAAGTAGATTCCATCACAAAATGCAGCTCTCCAAACAGACTGGATTCTGAATTACCTGCTTCTGTTTTTTTTTTGTGACAGCAGATTCTTAGAAGGTTGGACATTTACTTGATCAGCTACAATTTTAACCTCTGCATTTTCGTTAACTGCATGATTCTACGTGACTTGGCTCCTTTCTGTTCAATGTCAGATAGCTAAATGAGTTAAAAATAATGATTAAATATCTGAGAGGAAAAAAAATGGTTGCCTGAATAGCCATCTAGTAAAACTTAATAGTTTTCCCTTTTACAATGTTATATTATTGGCTATAGTAGATTAGGACAACTTTGATAGAAGAATTGCACACAATTAAATTTTCATGTGTGATTCAAAGTGCAAAAAGATTAGAAGGCTATTTAAGAGGTGCTGGAACTGTCACACCATATCAGTAAAGTCTGCGAGATATCACAAAAGTACTGATTCAGTGCAGCATGTCACATTATTATAGCAATAACTACAAAGAAGATTCTGTGGATGGGTGGGTGTCTGCCTATGAATACTTGTAAAGAACTTGTAGAATCCTTATTTTTATCTTAAAATGGATGAAGAAAATGGATCCAGAATGCGCATTCAAAAGTTTTGATTTAATCATCTGTTTATTCAGCTAGGATACTAAGGAAGTGATGTATTACTTTTCTCTAGGCTTATTAATACTTCTGTATCATGGACATTTATGAAATATTAATATACTTCAGGAAATTTTACCTTTTGTTGAGTTCTGATGTGTTGATCTGGGGCAACATTTGCCAATTCAGTGATGAGGGGCAAAAATCTGTGCAACTCCAGAAGTGCAGGGTCATTCCTGTTAGTTCCAGGCTAGGATTGCCTGGCAGTGGTTCAAAGGTAGGCCCATATTATGGCAGCTGTTTTTCTAGCACATAAGGTTTGCATTTCCCTTGCAGAGATAAACTGATATTTAAAGATGGAACATTGATATGAACCTATTGAATATCGCTTTATATTTTTTTTTTAGGGAAAAAGGTATTATAATTCAGCTAAAGCATGTTGACTTTTCAAATAAGATTTAATAGGACTGTTCTGTAAAAGCAGAATTCTGACTTAGAGCCTATGCTCTATTTTGGGTAATGTATGTAGTACTGGAAATAATCTAAATCGGGATCTAAGAGAATCAGTGCAAAAAAAAAAAAATTCTTAAAAATAGTCACCAACTGTTTTCTTTTTGTGAAAGATTGGATTGGATCCAAGTGGTAGGAAGGTAGAGCATCAAAACATATTTTAGTAATAAGATATGTATGTTGGAATAATCTGCAGCCATGATAATGGGCAGATAGGCTCTTTCCAAAGGGCGCTAGTGAGATTTGGCTGTCTCTCCTGTTCGAGATCAGAGGCACACCTTCTAACAGCTGTGAAGCAGCAAATGAAATATTGACCGTGTTATTGTGTCATTTAATTTGTAATGATCTTGAATGCTTTTGAAATTCTGGACAAGACGTGGTAAAATCCACTTGTGTCATTCTTTGTAATCTTAGGAAATAAGACAAATCACAATATAATGAGAATATAAAAAGTTAATGTAGTTTTCCAAAACTAATGAACAAGCACATATTGTGTGATAAGACTCTTCTGTCTCACAGCCTAGAATTCTTTTTGAGTGTAGCTGGAACTGATATATATGTCCAGCATTCAATGATTTATGAGACTTTTATTACATTTTGCCTTTGCAAGATGGGTTAAACTTCATTTCAGAAACACATATTGAGTTATAAAAGTTATTAAAAAAAATCCAAAACAACTTACCAGTTGGTTTGGACCCAGGTGTTTCCCCAATACATAAGAAACGTGGGTTCAAGGTTATGCTTTAGAATATCATTTCTTTCATCACAAATTTAAACAGAAGAGTAATCTTGCTGCACCATTCAGATCCCACTGAAACCAGAGGGAATTTTGCTGTGTGACTTGAAGGGAATGAAAGCAGGCCTTGGAAAAGTGTCTGAATCAGAGAAGCGTACACGAGAGAGGGAGTCACTCATCCATGTACCTAGCACTGCTTGAAGGAACTTCTTGCATTTTGCATGAAACAGAGAATTTGCCTGTGTTTCACTTCCTGGAATGCAGAGCAGAAACAAAAAAAAAGATAAGAGGGTCAGAGAAATACCTTTTACTGTCTCCTCACCTCAAATGACAGAGACATCCTGCTAGAATAGCCAGTTCTTTATTTATTTATTTATTTTTATTTTTGGCATTTATGCTAGGAAAACAGCAAAAGGAGATTCTGACTTGGAAATGGTAGCACCAGAAATAGAACCAAAATATAGAAGAGTAAGAAACATGGAAGTTAAAGTTGCAGATTTGGGATTTAAGAGTTTTTTTGATATTTCTTTCTTACCTGTGTCCTAGACTTCAAGTAAAAGCTTGTTATGATTTCACGTATTGCCTAGAAATGACCCTGAAGTAATTCCTGAAAAGGGAAAAGCAGTAGAGCTTTATAATATTAGTAATTACTTACAGATCTATTTAAAAATATTATTTGGAAATGTGTTTTGGTGCAGGATTTCCTACCAATAAATAGAAAACTTTGAGGAAAATCTCATTAATGTAGTGGTAGATGATCATTTAGAATAGACGGGTACAAATGTTTATAAATGACATCAAAACACAAGCAGAGTGTCATAATATTTGAGTTTGATTTCTACCCCAGCTATAGACTGAGTACCTATTGCACAGAAAAGACAGCTGAACGATTCATGATGACCTTTTGCACTGCGTTTTTCACGTGCAACTTCTGGGAAGATGCCAGATATTGATTTGTAGTGTGTCAGTGTCCAGGAGCACAGTCTAGTCCAGTCTAATGTTGGGCCTTACCCTTTTACAGGCTGTATCAGCAGATAAGATGGTGTAAGCATTAACGAATTAAGTCTGTAATGAAGCTTGTGATCCTGAGGCAGAGTCTGTCGTGGAGTACTTTGTGCAGACAGTTTACCTTGTTTCACATGGCTGCAGGGCTGAGACCCTGGCAGTAGTATTCGTCGCACTCCACTGTGGACACTTACGGTGTGGATATCTGCGTTTGAATTAGTCCACGTGAAGAAACAAGTTCATGTGCACCAGTTGGGAGAGAGTTTTTCCTAACTGGATGTCGATGTTCCTGTAGGTCTAAGCTCAGTTACATTACCCCAGGCTCCTCTTCCTCTTCTGTTACCGCAAATGATGGAGAGTTCGTTATTTTACGTGACTACTGTACATGAGGTCGCCTCCATGAACACTCACACACACACACTCTTGTTACCACAGGAATCTTTGCTGGCCCCCTCCAAGTGTCTTCAGTGTGTCTGGTTTGTCATGCTCGTTTAATGAGATCCAGAGCAACAGAAAGTTATCATTTCTCTTTTATTGGTTCATAATCTGAGAATTTATGTTACAAGGTTGTAGTTTGTATCATTTAGGTTCTGTTTGCTATTGGAAAATACAGCCTGCTATTTGTGTATCAACAATTAGAACAAAAGTTACTCCTGTCCATACTTAGACACACCTGTAATAAATTGCAAAAGTGAGCGAAGCTTGGCAGCATCCAGAAGTTGAACAAAATCTGGTTCCAGATTTCCTTTTCTTGAACTCAAAACAAAAAAATAAATGTACATTTTACTGGTTAAAAAGCCAACAAAAGGAGCACTCGCCTCCATTCTTCTTGTTCATCTGTTTTTCCTGAGATAAACGGCTTTACTTCCTGCTCTTATTTCCTCTAAAAGGAAAATCTTTTAACAGATCTTTTCATGGGGCAGGTAGCTTTTTTGCTGCACCCTAATCGCCCGCTCTGGCTATCAAGCAGGGGACAGTATGTGGAGCCAGGACTTGCCCGCTCCCTTGCTCACTACAGAGAACATTTTCTGTTGGGTTTTTTGGCCCTCCAACCCCACTGAAAGCAGGAATCACAGCTATCTTTCTGCCACCTGAGCAATGGCTTGTAGGGCAGTTGAGGCTTTCCTTCCCTGTCTTCCCCCTTTTGTTTAATTTAAAACTTTTAGTCAAGGAGACTGGTGTTTGAGTGTTTGTCATAAATGTAGTCCTTTTCTTCACTTTGAACTATGCTGCTCATCACAGAATCATAGAATGGTTTGGGTTGGAAGGGACCTTAGAGATCATCTAGTTCCGACCCCCCTGCCATGAGCAGGGACATCTTCCACTAGACCAGGTTGCTCAGAGCTCCATCCAGCCTGGCCTTGAACACTTCCAGGGAGGGGGCAGCCACAGCTTCTCTGGGCAGCCTGTGCCAGTGTTTC